>Ga0210031_1000228_pt1 | contig 31528 bp, 26 predicted proteins | sample CryGeyCG2014_080_FD_185455 | JGI IMG/M metagenome (GOLD analysis project Ga0210031, IMG submission 185455) | Groundwater microbial communities from aquifer - Crystal Geyser CG03_land_8/20/14_0.80 (SPAdes) (version 2) | ecosystem: Environmental > Aquatic > Deep subsurface > Groundwater | place... | reverse complement strand
AGAGATTGAAGCCGACATAAAAGCGATCGAAAAAGAAATTATCGAGATGCTAAAAGAGGTGGCTGGATGAGCACAACCATGCCGCAAATAGATGCTTCAGTCGTCAAGAAATGGAAGCGGTATCCCGCTTATAAGGATTCAGGCGTTGAGTGGTTGGGGGAAGTGCCGGAGGGTTGGGTGGTAAGAAAGCTTAAATATCTTTTCGATATTTATGGTGGCGGTACCCCATCGAAGGACAAACTAGAGTATTGGAATGGCGATATTCCTTGGGTCTCACCTAAAGATATGAAATCTAGCGTTATTAGCGATACTGAAGATCACGTAAATGAGGTAGCAATCTTAGACAGTGCTACCCAATTAATAAATACTGTGGCTGTGCTAATTGTTGTTCGCTCCGGGATTCTAAAGCACTCAATCCCAGTTGCCGTGAATGCGTGCCCGGTAACACTAAATCAAGACATGAAGGCTTTAGTGCCAAAGCAGTCTTTAAGGGCAAAATACTTTGCTTTGCTATTTGAGGGCCACCAAAGTGCTTTGCTAGCTCAGTGGCGGAAAGCGGGTGCAACAGTAGAGAGCATAGAGCATGAACTGCTTGTTAATACGTCGCTTCCTATACCGCAGACCTCAGAGCAAGTTGCGATTATCGCGTATCTTGACCGAGAAACCGCCAAAATTGACGCGCTTATTGGCAAAAGAGAACAACTTATTGAACTATTAAAGGAAAAGCGGGCTGCTCTCATTAGCCATGCTGTTACGAAAGGCCTTGACCCTACGGTGAAGATGAAGGATTCAGGCGTGGAATGGCTAAGGGAAGTGCCGGAGGGTTGGATAGTTAAGCGGCTTAAATACGCCTGCCAGGTTAACCCATCTAAATCAGAGCTAGCGGATCTTTCGGCTGAGACTCAAGTATCTTTTTTACCAATGGAGCTGGTAGGGGAAGATGGCATGCTGTCTCTTGGTGAGACGAGGACAATTGAGCAAGTCTGGGAGGGCTACACATATTTTCGAGACAAGGATGTAATTGTAGCCAAAATTACTCCATGTTTTGAGAATGGAAAAGGAGCACTCTGTAATAATCTGTTTAACGGCATCGGTTTTGGTACGACCGAATTATATGTATTGCGAGCAAAAGAAGGAATTTGCCCTAAATATATATATTATTTGACTAAATCGCGCCCCTTTAGGGCGCTTGGTGCTGCCATGATGCATGGTACGGCTGGGCAACAGCGGGTACCCGATGATTTTGTTAAAGATTTTCGGTTAGGTTTTCCTTCGATTAACGAGCAACAAGCCATCGCAGATTTCCTCGACCGAGAAACCGCCAAAATCGACGCGCTTATCAATAAAATCCGGGAAGGTATCGAAAAGCTAAAAGAATACCGCACTGCTTTGATCTCGGCGGCTGTAACCGGCAAGATAGATGTACGAGGTGAGGTGAGCTAAGTGGATGTTTCCGAGAAAAATTTTGAATCCTCAATAGAAGCCACGCTTCTTGCGGGCGGGCCTGATGCAATACCGGGGTGGTCTGAAACTATCGGCGAGTTTGAATCTCTTTATGGCGGTGAGCCCGGCGGCTATCATAAGCGCAAACCCGATGACTATGACAAGTCGCTCTGCCTGGTGCCCGGCGATGCGATAGACTTCATCTACGCCACCCAGCCGACCGAATGGGAGAAGTTTAAGAAGCAGCACGGCGCCGAGTCTAAAGATAAATTTCTCCAGCGACTGGCCCAGGAAATCCGCAATCGCGGGACATTGGAAGTGCTGCGAAAAGGCATCAAGGCCAACGGCTGCAAATTTCACCTTGCGTACTTTAAACCGGTTAGCGGCTTAAATGCGGCGCTTCAGACTTTATATAAAGCAAATATCTTCTCGGTGGTCAGGCAACTAAAGTATAGCGAGAAAACCGAAAGTAGTCTGGATGTAGCCTTGTTTCTTAACGGATTGCCTATTTTTACCGCCGAGCTGAAAAATACATTTACCGGTCAAAACGTCGAACACGCCATTTATCAGTACCGCAGTGATCGTAGCCCAAGAGAGCCGCTATTTGCTTTTGGGCGATGCCTGGCCCATTTCGCGGTTGACCCCGACCTGGTTTACATGGCAACCTATCTTCAGGACGGCAAAACGCGCTTTTTGCCGTTTAACCGGGGCAACGGGACCGGCGCGGGCAATCCGCCTGCCTGGAAAGGCTTTGCAACCGCATACCTTTGGGAGCAAATCTGGGCACGGGATAGCGTGCTAAACCTCATCCAAAACTTCGTCCAGGTGGTTGAAGAAGAGGATGATAAAGGCAAGAAGACGGGCAAACGCAGCCTGATATTTCCGCGCTACCACCAGCTTGACGCGGTACGGCGCTTGGTATCTGATGCCCGCGCAAAAGGGTCTGGGCATAAATATCTTATCCAGCATAGCGCGGGGAGCGGCAAAAGCAATTCCATCGCCTGGCTTTCCCACCAGCTGGCAAACCTGCACGATATGGAGGATGAACGCGTTTTTGATTCCATAATCGTCATTACCGACCGGCGTGTTCTTGACCGCCAGCTGCAAAGAACCGTGCGCCAGTTTGAGCAGACGCTGGGGATGGTTGAGAATATCGATCAAACCTCTCGTCAGCTTAAGGCGGCGCTTGAGGATGGCAAAAACATCATAGTAACTACCCTGCAAAAGTTCCCAGTGATCGCAGACGATATGTCTGCTTTGCCCGGTAAGCGCTTTGCGGTAATAATCGACGAGGCGCACTCATCCCAAAGCGGAGAGAGCACTAAAAGCCTTAAGATTGTTCTTTATAACGGAAACTTAGAGGAAGCGGAGCTGGAGGATGGGGTAGAGGAAGAAGACCCAGAGGACCGTATCGTCGATGAGATGAAAAAGCGCGGGCAACTGCCGAACGTTAGCTACTTCGCTTTTACGGCGACGCCTAAGCCTAAAACCCTCGAACTTTTCGGCACGCTAGAGCCCGATGGCAGGTTTGCGCCCTTTAGTCTTTACACCATGCGCCAGGCCATTGAAGAGCGTTTTATCATGGATGTGCTGGACAATTACACCACCTACAAGAGCTATTTCAATATCCTCAAGAAAATCGAAGACGACCCCCGCTATGACAAAAAGAAAGCCGCATTCTTAATGAGGCTTTTTGTGGATTTGCATGAACACACGATCTCCAAGAAAGTTGCAATTATAATCGAGCATTTCGTAGAGCATAGCATGGGCCGAATTGACGGTAAGGCCAAGGCGATGATCGTCACGCGATCGCGCCTTCACGCGGTTCGCTACAGGCTTGCAGTTGATAAATACCTTAAAGAAAAAGGCCACTCATTTAAAGTGCTGGTGGCGTTTTCGGGAACGGTGCGGGATGGGGGCCGCGATTATACGGAGGCCAACATGAACGGCCATCCGGAAACACAGACGGCCGAAATCTTTAAGCGAAACGAGTACCGTATCCTGATCGTTGCGAACAAATTCCAAACCGGGTTTGACCAGCCATTGTTGCATACCATGTATGTCGATAAAAAACTGGGCGGGGTCAATGCCGTGCAGACCTTGAGCCGTCTAAACCGGGTGCACCCCGAAAAGAACGAGACGATGGTTCTCGATTTCGCAAACGAAGCTGAGGATATCCATAAGGCCTTTGAGCCCTACTATGAAAAAACGCTACTGAGAGAAGGCACGGATCCGAATTTGCTTTACGATCTGCAAACACGCCTTGATGATTACCATATTTACGGGCAGGCCGATATCGAGCGCTTTGCGAAGATTTGTTTTGATCCCAAGGGCACGCAAGACAAGCTGCATGTTGCCTTAGGCCCGGTTGTCGGCCGCTATAAAGAGGCCAACGAGGAAGAGAAAATAGATTTTCGAAGCCAGCTCAAGGATTATATACGCCTCTATGCGTTTCTATCGCAGGTCATAAGCTTTGTAGATGTTGATTTAGAGAAATTCTACGTCTTCGCAAGGTTTTTGCTGAAGAAATTACCGGTAACTAAAATCGATTTACCCGTAGAAATTCAGCAGAACATAGACCTGGAATCCTACCGTATTCGAGAGACATCGAAGGGAAAAATCAAGCTTGATCGGGGAGTGACGGAGCTGGAGCCTATTGGCTCTAAGGGTTTGGGGCTCGGTCTGGGCGAGGAGATCGAACCCCTTTCTCAGATCATAAAAGAGATCAATGAGCGTTTTGGAACCGAGTTCGTGGAGGACGACCGTGTATTCATCCTACAGCTCGAAGCCGTGTTGGCCGAGGATGAGGCTTTAAAAGCCAGCATGCTTATAAATTCGCCGGATAATGCCCGCTTGACCTTTGACCATGTAGTGAATGATAAATTGCAGGAAATGGTCGATTCCAACTTCCGCTTCTACAAGCAAGTAACAGATGACCAAGAATTCGCAAAATACTTTTTCCAGTGGTTGTTTGAGAGGTATCTGAAGGCGAAAAAGCCTGGTGGGGATAGAAAGGCAAAGGAAAAGAAAACGAAAGCTGAAATTTAAGAACTTTGCTAGTCAACCAGGTGTTCTAAGATTCAAGCGATTTGTAGATAAAGTTTACTCAGGAAACTACGTCCCTATATCCAGGGATATATACCGACCCCTATAACACGCCATGATAAAACAGCGTTTCTTCAAAACAGATGTGTTTAGCATGGGTTATAGTGACAAGTGGCATATTTCTAGAGGCGTCTTATATGGGCGCAAGCAGTAATTTTGGAGTATTATATGGATCAGTATATACATTGTTAGGCGAAAAGCGATTGGCATAAATTTCCCAAAAAAATGTTTCCATAATGCACACTATGTGTTATTATTGAGCAATGAAGCATATAAATTGGAATACAGATAAAAGCTTAAAACTTAAGGAACTAAGAGGAATATGCTTTGAGGATATTGTTTATTATATTGAAAAGGGCGATCTGTTAGATGACTATCAACATCCTAATCAGAAAAGATATTCGGGACAAAGGGTAATGGTAATCGGAATAAATAATTATGCGTATCTTGTTCCTTATGTTGAGAATGAAGAGGAAGTGTTCTTAAAAACCATTATCCCTAGCAGAAAAGCAACGGAATTTTACTATGGGGGAAGAAAATAATGAAAGATAAACTAACTAAAGAAGAACAAGAAATATTGGACAGTTATGAAAAGGGCGAATGGGTTCCGGTAAAGAACCTTTCAAAAAGAAAAACAGAACTGATAAAGTACGCTAGAAATACTTTAAAGAAAGATAAAAGATTAAATATAAGGATTTCCGAAAGAGACTTGAATGAATTGCAAAGAAAGGCAGTTAGTGAAGGACTGCCTTATCAGACATATGTTGCCAGCATAATTCATAAATTCCTTAACGGAAGGCTAAAAGAAGCAAATTAACCGCCGAACAATGCGTTCCACCCGACCGCTACCTCGTATATAACCCGGTGCCAGGCACCATGCAAGCGATCTACCGGCATGTTTAGTGGTTTAAAGTTTTAAAAGTGTGCGTTTGTGAACCTTGTGAAGAACCCAGATATCAGATATCGATGGCGAGAAGCGCGGCGGCGTTGACAACTGCTTAGGAGCCGCCGTGATGTGTGTCGTTATGCGCGATAAAGAATTCCTACCTTAAGTTAATCTTCGACTTGACAGAGCATTACAATTAACTTACTTTGTAAATATAATGTCGGTTAGCTTTGAATGGGACGAGAAAAAGAGCGTAACAAATCAAAAGAAGCATCACATATCGTTTGAGGAGGCTCAAACGGTATTTGTTGATGAAAACGCTTTGTTGATACACGACCCGGATCACTCAGATGAGGAGGATCGATTTGTTCTTCTTGGCCTGAGCGCAAAGCTAAGAATTTTAATAGTCTGCCATTGCTATCGAAAAAGCAGCGATGTCATAAGAATTATATCCGCGCGCAAGGCAACGCGTCGTGAGCAAGAGAACTATTGGGAAAGGTGATGAAAATGAGAAAAGAATACGATTTTTCTAAGGCACAAAAAAACCCGTATGCCGGCAAGCTTAAGCGGCAGGTTACTATTCGCATGGATGAGGGAACGATCAATTACTTCAAAAAGCTCGCCGAAGAGACGGGTATCCCCTACCAGACTCTTATTAATCTTTATTTGCGGGAGTGTGCCGCGTCAAATAAAAAACTATCCATGCAGTGGAAGAGCGCGTAACAGTTAAACTATTCTTTTTCCCGCCCTATCATCTATGCGATAGCTGACTTGTGACTTTGAGCCTTCTGGCATTTTATACGCAGTTATTAGCCTTAAAACAAGGCTCTCAGCGCATGGCTTTTTATCTATGACTACGGTGCCGTTCTTGAGTAGTTGAGTAACGGGGCTGACAATAACTCAAGACTGTCACGGTAACTTCGGTAACTGCTCAAAGGGCGCAAGATAGCGATCGATCACGGTAATGCTGCCGGACAGGAAATAAGCACAATCTATGCCCACTTAAGTAGGAACCGGGACGTTGTTTCCCAGGTGTCCTAAATCAAGTGCTCCTAATTGGCGACAATTTAATTGCTTTAATATAGACATCCAAACATATGTTCGCTATAATAGTAACCGTCTGATATCAAAACTTAATCCTTTGGTTCAGATCACGAGTATGTTTTATTACAGCTCAAGATAACCTTTCAACCTGCGCTAATGATTAATTACAGGAGGTCAACGCGCGGTTATTAAGGATTTCTTAATATAATTGAATAATCGGTAGGGTTTCTTGCTTGTCTATCGAACAAATAGGATAGGGGTGGCAAAAGCAAGTATGGCGATTAAGCCCGATCAACTGATAATTGGTTTAACCGGTTCGTTTGGAAGTGGCACATCCTATATAAAGAGCATCCTCAAAGAACGATTTGGCTTTGAGGGTTTTTCTTTATCTCGAGAGGTGTTTGATTATGCTGAGAAACAAGGTCGAGATAGACGGAATCGCGCAGAGCTGCAAGCAATTGGCAATGAGCTAAGGAAAAGTAATGGTAATGATTACCTGGCTCGCAAAGCTTTAGAGCGAGCGGCGGAGACATTTATTGAGTCGGATGAAGACGACCCCGCCGGGCAGCACGTCCAGGCGTGCGTTGATCAAGCGGATATCGTTATAAGTAACGACGTATTTTATCGCAGCATAGAGGAGCGCGAAAACGCACTTGAAAAGAAGTTGTCGCCATATATTCGTTTGATAACCGGTGAGATTAAGCGTCGTCCGTACCAAAAAGAGATGTTCATGTCGCTTGCGTCGAATCTTGCGCGACGTTCATCGTGCATGAAGAGAAAAGGCGGTGCCGTGATCGTCGATTCTAATAGCGACGTGATTTCTGTTGGATTCAATGAAGTACCGCTTGGGCGTCTACCTTGTGAAGATGTGTATGGTGATTGCTATCGGGACATAAAAAAGAAAAAAATGCTCGCTGCCATCAATGTGAAGCGAAGGTCGATAAGATCATGTTCGGTAGTAAGGTTCTGGATCTTTGTCGCGCGCTTCATGCAGAAGAGCATGCGATACTACGCATGGGCGCACGCCATATGCCGGGCGAGTTGACGATCTATACGACGACTTTTCCGTGCCTATTATGCGCTAACAAAATAGTCCAAGCGGGCATTAAAAATGTTGTGTATATCGAGCCGTACCCGGTTGCAATAAGCATCCTTACTCGATGAGAGCAAAGTCAAAGTTGAGCCGTTTGAGGGCGTTAAGGCACAAGCATATTCGAAGCTTTTTGGGTAAGAATAAAGAAACATGTTTGATAGTTTGGGAGGCCATTATGGGGGCAAAATGCCCGAAATGTTACAAAGATGGATTAGAATATGACGATTATTTTAAGGCTGCGCGTTGCGTGTATGCAGGCTGCAACTTCTTCGAACAAATGACAAAGAGCGAATACGAAGATAAATTTGAGGAAAAGAAGCAGGTATCATTCGCACATAAATTAACGTTGACCTTAAAGTAACCCTGGGATATATCGTTATCTTTTATCTTGAATAATTAGAGGACGGCAGCGTTTAGCCACGGGGACGTTGCTTGCAAAACACAAAGGGGAGCTGGGGCGCTCTTCCATATAGTCCAAATAATCAAAGGCGCATAACTGCAAATAATGGGAGAGTGCCGGTCCTGCAAGATTGCAGATTCGCGATTGGCTGGGACGTTCCTGCAAATTTACAAATTTGCAGGAACGTCCCAGATATCCCTGTAAGCCATCAGTCTGGTAATTTCTAATATGTGCATGCTAAAGCGCCGGCAAGATCAGCGCATATCATATAAGAGCTATTGGCATGGGAACATGTGTTCGTATATTATTAGATGATGTGGGATCATCGCTTTTGAAAGGTACGTTATGAATAACTGTGAGGGTTGCGATCTTGATAGTAGAAGTGAAGCTGGTCTGTGCCGAGTGCAGCTAGCGAGCGACGGGCTTCCCATAATGTGCGTCGGCGCGTGGGCCGAAAACAAGCATTATTATCTTAACAGGTACTGTGACATGTTCGCAGTTGGCACTAAGAATAAATGGCCCCGACGATACTACATCGACCTCTTTAGTGGACCTGGCCTTGCTATTAATAGAGAGACAGGGCAAGAGGCCGATGGCTCACCGTTAATTGCGCTTCTACGTCCATTTACAGATTTCGTATTTGTCGAAGCGAATCCCGAGAGTCTTGAGGCGCTAAAAATGAGGGTAAAGCCATTGCTCGACGGCCGCCATGTAAATTTTATTCTAGGCGACGCAAATGATACGCTCTCGGATATAGTCAAGAACGTGCGCCAGCAAGGTTCGTTATCACTCGTTTTTGCAGATCCATTTACAGTCCAACTTAAAATGAGGACCGTACAATGGCTTGCAAATCACTTTAGGGCAGATATTCTCCTGCATTTTCCCTATGGGACGTACCTGCGGCGGGTTCTAACTTTAACGAACTTGGGTGAAGAAACCATCACGGCGATTGATGAGTTCTTTGGGGATACGGAGTGGCATAAGCTTCGATCGCTAAGACCAAATCCGCACGCGTACCTCGAGCTATATGAGGACAAGTTGCATGAATTGGGATATATGACAGGGGATAACTATCCGCGAATGGCCAATAGTAGGAATGCAACCTTATACTATTTGGTGCTCGCAAGCAAAGATGAGTTAGCACTAAAATTTTGGAAAAGCGCAAACGAAATTGGGCCAGAAGGGCAGCGGACGCTTTTCTAGCTTTCGAAAATGCTACATGCTATGCTGCTATCTAGCAAACTGGTTATATTATCTCTGCAGCAGTAGCCGATCTATAAGATTTGTTTTGGGCTCTAAAAGGTAAATGGTAGGAAGCAATGGCACTCAGGACAATAACCAGAAAAACACTCCTCTATAAAAGCGGCGTCGAGTATGCGGATTACGCGTTGAACCACGCGGAAGGCTGCGCGCACGGTTGCACCTATCCCTGCTATGCGTTTGTGATGAAGAAACGCTGCGGCGTGATTTCCTCATATAAGGATTGGATTCAACCAAAGATAGTTGAAAACGCGTTAGAGCTACTCGACAAAGAATTGCCCCGTCTCAAGAACAAGATCAAGCAAGTTTTCATGTGTTTTACCACCGATCCTTTCATGTACGAAATTGAGGAGATCAACCGTTTAACGCTAAAGATTCTTGAGCGGCTCAACAGAGACAAGGTCAAAGCGATACTCATAACAAAGGGTGTCTGTACAGATCAACTTACAGACAAGCAACTGTATAACGAACAAAACGAATACGGCATTTCGCTGGTCTCGTTATCTGAAGCTTTTAGGGAAAAGCACGAGCCGTTCTCCGCGCCTTATAAAAAGCGGATAGAGGCACTGAAAAAGCTCCATGATGCCGGGCTAAAAACCTGGGTAAGCATCGAGCCCTACCCAACCCCCAATATTATCCGGCAGAATATCCGAGATCTTCTAGAGAGCATATCGTTTGTCAACAGGATTGTGTTTGGTAAATGGAACTACAGCCGGTTGACGACTGCGTACATCCACAACAAGGAATTCTACAATTCGATGGCATATGAAGTCGCATCCTTCTGCGAATGTCATGCAATCGAAACGCATATCAAAGAGGGAACCATAAGCCCGTCGCATCTAGGCACTGGCCGATCGTCGGAGCGAGTAACGCTGGCGAATTACATGCAGGCACCAAGTTAAGAACATCACTTGGTTTTAAGCCAACGACCTACCAATGCAACGAGCGATATAGTATAATTCCTTTATTAAGCAACCACACACTAACCGGAAGTTCAACAGTCGGCAAAACTACGGATAAGGTAAGCACTGGCTCTGCGCGGATGCTGTTAGCAGAGATTAATTAGTATGCGTAAAAGTGCCCAATAAGCTCGAGATTGGCATTTGAAGTGGGTTTGCCTCCAGATAATGCACATGGTTTCAGAGCACTTCTAAGTGACAGCGCGTGCTGCTCAGTGCGCTGACAAGAGGTAACAAAAAGTACCAACAAGGGGCCGACAGTGAAAGCTTTTAGTTTTGTACACACGGCAGATTTACATCTGGATAGCCCTTTTAAGGGAATTTCTGAGGTTAGTGAGGCAATAGGCTCAGAATTAACGCACGCAACATTTAAGACGTTTGACAGGATAATCGATCTTTGTATTGAACGACAAGTTAGCTTTCTCCTTGTCGTAGGCGATGTTTATGATGGTGCTGATAGAAGTTTACGAGCACAACTCCGCTTTCTAGATGGCTTGAAGCGTTTATCTGATGCCGGGATAGATGCGTATATAGTGCATGGAAACCACGATCCGCTCAATGGATGGTCGGCCAACCTGAACTGGCCCAAGAACGTGCATGTTTATCAAGGGCAAGTAGTGGGTGAAATCAGCGTTGAGAAGGATGGCGAAGAGATCGCACAGATCTGTGGCATTAGCTTCCATAAGAAAGAGATAACAGATAACCTCACGAGCAAGTTCCCTCAGAAGGCAGACCTAAACAAGGATCTATTTACTATCGGTATGCTCCATTGCAATGTGGGGTCCAATGCTGGGCATGAGCCTTACGCACCGTGCTCGTGGAAAGACTTGACCCTGCAGAATTACGATTATTGGGCTCTCGGCCATGTGCATACTAAAGATGTTCGAAACAATGGCAAACCACTGGTAATTTATCCTGGCAACCCCCAGGGCCTTAACCCCAAAGAAGTAGGTCCCAGGGGATGTTATTTAGTGGATGTTGATAGCTCTGGTAATCCAAGCGCTGAGTTTATCGAAGTCGATTCCGTAAGATGGTTTATAGAAGAATTACCCATAGGCTCACTCCAGACAGAACACGATTTAATTTTAGAGGTCAACAACTGCATTGAAAAGATTCGCGAAGAATCTGATGGGCGACCAGCACTGTGCAGGATTATCCTCACTGGTCGAGGGCCACTATACTCTTCTATTGCAAGAAAAGGCGTTCTCAACGATATTCTTGAGGAATTAAGAGCCAGTGAAGAGGGTGAAAAGCAATTTGTCTGGGTGGAGAGTTTTGTTAATGACGCGGGCCCAGAGATTGATAGAGAATCTATGTTGGATCGAGAAGATTTTATTGGTGACCTCTTTAAGCTTTTTGAGGAGACCTACCAGGGAGATGATAAGCTAGCTGATTTGAGAGAAGCCATTGAACCATTATTTGGATCCAAGGCTGGAAGAAAATTACTCGAACCCCTGGATGATGACCGTCTCATTAAGCTACTAAAGCGAGCGGAAACGGTTTGCCTGGATAACCTCATGGGAGGGGAGGCCTCATGAGGTTTGAAGAGGTCTATATCGATGGGTTTGGAAAGTTTCACGACTATCCGATAAGGGATCTAGCCCCAGGTCTAACTGTATTTATCGGACCGAACGAAGCGGGGAAATCGACCATTCTCTCTTTTATAAAACGAATCCTCTTTGGTTTTCCGGATGGACGCCAAAGGCAAAACCCCTATCCACCCCTTGCAGGAGGTAGCCATGGTGGAAGATTGGTTGTAACAACCAGTGATGACAAACGGTATGTGATCGAGCGTTACTCAAGAAGTTCCAATGCAGTGCAAGTAACCCTGCCCGATGGCTCAACAGGTGGAATGGAGGCACTTTCGTATATGCTCGGGCCGATAAATAAAAATATCTTTGAGAACGTCTTTGCCTTTGGGCTCAGTGAGCTTCAAGATTTTGAAACGCTCAACAACGATGAGATTAAAGGTCGGCTCTATAGCGCAGGCACCGGGACAGGCTCTATCTCTGTTGCAGAGGTTGTAAGTAAGTTAGATGCAGAGGCCAGCAATCTCTATAAACCCAGCAGGTCTGACAAGCCCGAAGTTAATACGCTATTTAAAAAAATTAATGAGGTTAATTCGCGGCTCAAAGAGATAGAAAATGAAATGCAAGCATTTGATGATTTTCACCGAGATCTAGAAGAGGTTGAGAGAGAAGTAGCAGTTGTAAGACAGCGTCGGCATCAGTTAGGGGCCGATCTTAACCATGCCAAGGATCTGATAACGGCCTGGCCCGATTGGCGAAAAATACATGACGTTAAAGAGCGCTTGCAAGAGGTTCCGGCGATAGAAAGCTTTCCTGAAAATGGCGTAGTCCTCCTAGAAAGAAAGCTAGAAAAGCTCGATGAACTAGAGAGTGCCAGCACTGCGAAAATGGAAAAGCTTGAAAAAATGAGAATCAGAGAATCGCTGGTAGCTGTCGATGAGCGATTGATCGATGCCGAAAGTGAAATCTGTGGGCTTCAGGGCGGGCAAGAGAAGTATGCGACGGCGAGGGATGAGCTTCCAGGTCTAAAGGGCGAACTAAAAGCAGCAGAAGAAGGCCTAAAGGAATTATTGAGGGAGATAGGGCCGGATTGGGACGAAGAGAAACTCTCCAGCTTTGATGTCTCTATTCCCGCTAAAGAAATTGTAAGGCAGAAATCTGATGAGATCGAGGATATTAAAGAGAAAATCCGCAGTGCTGAAAGCGACATTGTTAACGTGGAGCGCAATATTAAGGCCCTTGAGGCCGAGAAAGTATCTCTCGATAAGCGAGTAGAGGCACTCGGTTACCAGTGGATAGATGAGGGTAAGCTCGACCAACAAAGGAAGGCTCTTCAGTCTCTAAGAGCAAAGTGTCCCATTTTACGAGAGAAAGAGATTGAACTTAGGAACCTCCGGGAGAGAGGGGAGCTATTTATTCTCTTCAGGCCACGTCAGAAAGAAGCGCCGATGAAGATGCCCCTGTGGCCAGCTGTTTTATTTATAGCTATTGGAATCGTTCTTCTGATAGTAGCGCTCCCCACTAATAGCATGATCCTGGGTATCGTAGGGTTTGCCGGTTTTATCCTGTCTTCCATTGTATACGTAGTTGTAAGCAGGACGTTGTTATCTTCTAAGGGTGATGGACTTGAAGGCGAAGCATCTGAAATGCTTGGGAAGCAATCTGAAGAGTCGGAAGATCGAAAAAAAGCGCTTGAGTTTGAGCTGCAAAAAACAAGAAACGAAATTCTGACACATGCACAGATATGCGGCTTCGAGGATATTCCGGATTCCCGGCAAATTGAAGACAAAGATTCGGAATTGCGCGCGGCTGATACAAGCCGGCTGCAGTTAGATGAGCTAAACAACCAAGGGAAAGAGCTGGCACTGAAGTTTAAGCAGCACGACGGCGAATTAGAGATTTTGGATGATAAGCTTCAGGCTCTAAAGCAACGTAACGATCGTGCTATAAGGGCATGGAAGGATTGGCTTATCGAAAAAGGACTAGAGCCAGAACTTAGCCCCGACGGAGTAATCGACATATTCGCAACAGTTAAAACATGTATCGAAAAGAAAAAAGCTGCTGAAACGCTTGTAGGGCGAATTAGTCAAGTCCGGAGTTATCTTCAGGAATACGAGGCAAAAATTTCTACTGTTATGGAAAGCTGTGGTCGACAGAGCACGGACATAGACATAGATGTGATCGTTGAGCTGAGTAAGCTGGGCGAGGATGTGGAGCTAAATATCAGCAACAACAGGGAACTCGAACAGCTTGCAAGTGACGGAAAAGGGCTGGCGCTTGAAATTAAAAATTTGGATGAGAAAATCGAGCGTCTAAGAGGCGAGATATCCGAACTTTTCGCCATGGGCTTTGCTGAATCTGAGCTGGAATTCAGGGAGAACGCGAGGCACTGGGAGGAGCATGCCAGGTTATCAAACGAGGTTCTTTCATCCGAACAGAGCATAAGAAGGGTTGGTGGTGATGGTGAGCAATATGAGGCGTTTACCGAAGAACTGCAGGGAGCATCTCGTGAAAGCTTAATCGAGAAGGAGTCCCAACTGGAGGAATCCTTTAATGAGGCCGACGCCAATTACGCAGAGCTTCTAAAAAAGCAAGGCAGCATCGCCAAGGATATCGAGAACATAGAACGAAGAGAAGAAGGCTCTCTATTAAAAATAGATAAGATGGTGAAGCTGCGGAAGCTAGATATGCTTGCGGATGAGTGGTCTACACGTATCCTCGCAACGACGATCGTTAGAAAAGCACTTGAGCGGTACGAAAAAGAAAAGCAACCTCTGGTTATCAAAGAAGCTCAATCCTTTTTCTCGCATATCACTCAAGGTAGATATTCTAGGATTTACGCGCCGTTGGATGAGTCCAAAATTTATGTGGAAGATAGCGACGGCAGAAGAAAAGATATACAGGAGCTAAGCAGGGGTACCGCAGAGCAACTTTACCTATCGTTGAGGTTTGGCTTCATTCGTGAATTTAGTAAAAGAGCTGATGGATTACCGGTAGTTTTTGACGATATCTTCGTAAACTTCGATCCTGATAGGTTTATCGCAGCGTTTGATGCGGTTAAGGAGCTAACCAAAACTAATCAGGTCTTCTATTTTACTTGTCATTCTAACCTCAGTCCGCTTCTGGGGACGATTCCTGACGCAAGGATAATTGATTTAAACGAAGAGAGGTTGACGAATTCCTAAGCAGTAGAGGACAGTGACTATATGAAGAATGATCCGTATACAGGAAGTCGGCATGGTAAAATTAGCGATTCCTAGGGTACAAGTCCAAAGACACTACGACCCCCTCCCAACCTCGCTCACCACACTCCCATCAGGCCCAACCAGCTGCACCCGCATCGGCATTTGCCCTAGTGCGTGGCTGGCGCAGCTCAGGCACGGGTCGAAGGCACGGATAACGGCCTCAATCCGGTTTAACGCGCCCTCAGGTATCTCAGCCCCGCGAATAAATTGCTTCGCTACCTGCAAAACCCCACGGTTCATCGCACCATTATTAAACCCGGTTGCGATTATCAAATTAGCTTTCGTCACAAGCCCGTCATCATCAATCTTATAATGGTGCACCAACATACCCCTAGGTGCCTCAGCGACGCCAACGCCCTCCGAGCAGTTGGGCTCGGCTTTTGCCCTGATGCGCCTGCCCAACACGTACGGCTCATCCAACAATGCGCCCATTTTCTCAACACAATAAAGTATCTCAATCAACCGCGCATAGTGATAATGGAACGAACTCAAAACAACGCCGCGCTCAAGCGAGCGAAACTCGGTCCACTCCTGGGCGGCCAGAGGCATATCGACCTTATCAACAATATTCAGTCGGGCCAACGGGCCGACCCTAAAAGCGTTGTCGGGCGGCGGCGATGCCTTATAATACGGGAATTTCATATACGACCAGTCTTCAGCCATCTCCCCGATATAATCCTGATACTCCACCGGGTCGATGCCGTCGGCGACAACCTTCCCGCTTGAGTTTACGATCCGCATCAACCCATCCGTGTATTCCAACGCGCCGTCCTTGCCAACAATCCCTACAAAATAGGTGGGGTAGTTCGAAAAAGTGCGGATTTCGTCGCGAAAGTTCTCCATCGAGCGTTTGAACCAGTCGAGCGTACGGCGTATGGCAGCCATGGCTTCGGGCAACATCTCTCGTATCTCTTTATGAGCATCCGAAGAAAGGGGCGTGGCGACGCCGCCGGGGACTATCCAGCCGGGGTGAACGCGCTTTCCGGTGCTTGCCATATGCGCGATGACCTGCTGGCCGAATTTACGCAGGTAGATGCCGTCGAGCGCGAGTTGGCGGTTGGCGGCGGCGACATCGAAGAGGCTGCGCTTGGCCGGGTCTGCGTCCATGCCGAAAAGAAGGTCGGGGGAGGAGAGGTAGAAGAAGCTTAAGGCATGGGACTGGATGACCTGGGCGAGGTTGGCGATTCGCCTCAGCAGGAGCCCGGTCTCTGGGATCTTGACCGACAAGATGGCGTCGCAGGCTTTCGACGAGGCGGTGGCGTGGCTTACCGGGCAGATGCCGCAGATGCGCTGCATGATGAACGGCAGCTCGTAGAAAGGGCGGCCCTCGCAGAACTTCTCGAAGCCGCGAAACTGCGTAAGGTGAAGGCGGGCGTCCTCGACGTGCCCCTCGTTATCCAGGTGAATTGTTATTTTCGCGTGCCCCTCGATGCGGGTTACAGGCGCTATTACGATATCCTTTTGCACCGATTACTCCTCCTATCCGAACCGGTTTCTGATCTCCGGCATACGCCCCTCCAGCAGCTCGCTTATAACTTCATGGATTAAATCCGCCGAGGGCGGGCACCCCGGTATGAACACGTCCACGCCCACGACCTCGTGCAACGGCACGGCGTAGGGCAGCAGCGCCGGGACGCTCTCCTTGGGGATTTTCGAGCCGATGCTCGCGTTTTCGAGAAAAACTTCATTTAAGAGATCTACGACTTTGTGCGGGTTCCGGTACGCCACGATATTGCTGGTCACCGCGCAGTCGCCGAGCGAGACGAGGGTTTTCGTGCGCTCGCGGATTGTGAGAAGCCTGCGACGGTCCTCTTCGCTTCCGACAGCCCCCTCGACGAGCGCGACATCGACATCCTGTGGATATTCCTTGGTGTCGACGAGCGGGCTGTATACGACATCCATCTTTTCAGCCAACTCGAGCAACCTCTCGTCCATATCGAAGAGAGACATATGACACCCCGAACAGCCGTCAAGCCACACTGTCGCTACCTTTGGTTTTTCAGCCGGTTTTTCCATTGCTTTTTTCGCTTGCGATTTGCCTGCCTGCGATGACCCCGTTTGCCGTTTCGCCATTAGCGCTCACCCCTCATAATCCGCAAAAGCGGCAAGAATGTGTGCTCGCGCCGCCCCTCGGCAATCGACATGCCCCGCTCGTAGATGGCCCCGACCGGGCAGACGTTTACGCACTTGCCGCAGCTCGTGCAGGTTGGCGATGTGCCCCAGGGCTGGTCGAGGTCGGTAATGATCTGGTCGTTAACGCCGCGCCGCTTCATGCCTAAGGTATTGGCCCCCTCGATTTCCGAGCACGCCCGGATGCAGCGGGTGCATAGGATGCAGCGGTTGTGATCGAGGACGAACTTATCGTGCGTAGAGTCGACCCCGAGGCCCGGATAGAGGTAGGGATAGCGGATATGCGTGATGCCCAGTTCTAAGGCGAGACCTTGCAGTGCGCAGTTTCTGTTCGCCACGCAGATAGAGCAGATGTGGTTTCTCTCGGCAAAGAAAAGCTCGAGGAGCATCCTGCGATACTGAACCAATCGCTCCGAGTTCGTTGTGACCTCCATGCCTTCCCAGATATAGGTGGTGCATGAGGTCAAGAGCTTCGCCACGCCCTTTATCTCGACCAGACACAGGCGACAGCTCCCATAATTCGTCAACCCCTCGAACTGGCACAGGGTGGGGATGCGTATGTGGTTTTCGCGCGCCACGTTCAAAATGGTCTGGTCTTCACGACCGGCGAGGTCGCGGCCATCTATCTTCAGCGTCTTAACACGTAGCTCTTGCCGAGCGGATTCCGGTCTCATCGCTTCACCTCCACGGCTTCTCTAAAGCTGCCGGCGTCTTTGAACTTGCACACCCCGGCCGGGCATCGCCTCTCTTCGATATGGGTAATGTACTCGTCGCGGAAGTAGCGCAGTGTGCTCAACACCGGGTTTGGCGCCGATTGCCCGAGACCGCAGAGGCTGGCGTGTTTTGCCAGGTCGCAGAGCTCTTCGAGCATCGGCAGGTCGGCCGTAGTCGCCGTACCGTTGGTTATTTTCTCCAGGATATGATGCATCTGAACGGTGCCCACCCGGCAGGGGATGCACTTGCCGCACGCTTCCGATTTGCAGAAATCCATAAAGTATTTGGCCACATCGACCATACAGGAGGTCTCGTCCATGACGATCATGCCGCCCGATCCCATAATTGAGCCGGCCTGCATCAGCGACTCGTAGTCGACCGGTAAATCCAGATGCTCCTCGGGGATGCAGCCGCCCGACGGGCCACCGGTCTGCACCGCTTTGAACTTGCGTCCCTCGGGGATGCCGCCGCCGAGGTCGTAGATGATCTCACGAAGCGTTATACCGAGCGGTACCTCGATGAGGCCTACGCTATTTATCCTGCCGACCAGGGAGAGCACCTTGGTCCCTTTGCTTTTCTCGGTGCCGATGGAGGCGAACCAGTCGCCGCCGTTTCGGATGATGGGCGGTATATTGGCAAACGTCTCGACGTTGTTGATGAGGGTCGGCTTACCCCACAGGCCCCGCTCGGCCGGATACGGGGGACGGGGACGGGGGAGGCCGCGCTGCCCCTCGACCGAGGCGATGAGCGCCGTCTCCTCTCCGGTGACGAATGCGCCCGCGCCGTAGCGCAGCTCGATATCGAAGCTAAAGGTGGTGCCGCCGATGTTGCGCCCGAGCATCCCTTTCTTCTCGGCCTGCTTTATCGCGGTTTTAAGCCGCTCTATCGCCAGCGGGTACTCGGCCCGCACGTAGATGAAGCCGTGGTTAGCGCCGACCGCATATCCACCGATGACCATTCCCTCGAGCATCTGGTGGGGATTGCTCTCCATGACGCTGCGGTCCATGTACGCGCCGGGGTCGCCCTCGTCGGCGTTGCAGATGACGTATTTGTCGCCGCTCGTCTCGCCGGGGTCTGCCCCGGTGACCTGCTTAACCGCACGCAGCAGATCCTCGGCGCCTTTGATGTAACACGCCGTTCCGGTACAGACGGTGCAGGTATGTTCTCCCGGCGGTTTTAATGTGAAGAAGTGATAAAACGTAGCGACGCCGTAGACCTGGCTTAACGGCACACGCAAAGCCTCGGCCACGTATCTCATGGCCTCTTCATCCAGAAAACCAAACGTCTCCTGAACGGTATGAAGCGTTTGAATCAGGGAATGCGGCGCATAGCCGTAGCTGCGCATCGTCCTGTCGATTATCTTCCACCTCCGGTCTTCCGAAGGAGGGGAAGGTTTCTCAAGGTTTATCAAGCGCACCATCCTTTCAGCGGCTTAAATACGACCAGCACGGTATTTTGTTACCCGATTCTTTCCAGAATTATTTGGATCAATTATTGGCCGAATTATTTGAATGGATTTTGCATCGTCTTTATGCGACTCAGCCCTAAAAATCCAGCTAAACTCGTCGATACATGAAGGTATTAATCTAAATAGAAACTAAACGACGAGGTATCTAATATGCCACAAGCTTCACATCAGGCGGTAAGAAAAATAAGGCTCGGAGAACTGCTGGTCACAGCCGGGGTTATAACTCAATCTCAGCTTGAAGAGGCGCTTTTTACCCAGAAAAAGACCGGGGAGCGTCTCGGTATTGTTTTACGTAAACTGGGGTTTGTCAGCGAGGAAACTCTCATCGAGTTTCTTGGTAGGCAGCTCGATATCCCGAGCATCGACCTTGACCTTACGGAAGTCGACGAAGATATTGTTAGATTAATCCCCGAGGCTATCGCTAGAAAATATAAGATAATAGCGGTGGCTAAGATTGATAAACTGCTAACCCTGGCGACGGCCGACCCTCTTGACCTCTTTGCCATGGACGATGCCGAGAGCATTACCGGCTGCCAGATTATCCCCGTTATCACCACGGAAAAGCACATCCAAAAGGCGCTTGATAAGTACTATTGGATGCAGGGAGCGAATAGAGGTGTCGAAACAGGGCAGCGCCGTGCGGGGCAAAAAGCCGGCAACGCACCGGCGCAAGGTAAGGCCGGTGATGGGGACACCAAGAGATTTATCGAGATGGTTCTGCGGCAAGCCTTAATCGACGAAGCGAGCGATATCCACATCGAGATGGGTGAAAACGAGCTGCGGGTTCGCATCAGGGTTGATGGTATTCTGCATGAGATAACGACGGCCCCTAAGTCGATTCACCGGTCGGTTGTTTCCCGGTTGAAGATATTAGCCGAGCTTGACATAGCCGAGAAAAGGGCGCCGCAAGACGGAAGGTTCGCCGTCTACGCGGGTGATCGGAAAATCGATTTTCGAATGTCAACTGTTCCGACGATTTTTGGCGAGAAGGTTGTTTTAAGGGTGCTTGAGAAAAAAGCATCTTCAGTCAGTGAAGAAAGCCTTGGTTTTGACAGGGAAGACCTGCAGAAATTCAGGCGCCTTGTAAATAGTCCGTACGGTATGATCCTCGTCTCCGGCCCGACCGGAAGCGGTAAGACGACCACGCTATATACGGCGCTTAGTGGTCTGGCGACGGTAGAGAAAAACGTCGTGACCATCGAGGACCCGGTCGAGTATACCTTCGACATGATAAACCAGATACAGGTCAACCCCAAAGCGGGTGTGACCTTTGCTACCGGTCTGCGCTCGGTTTTGCGCCAGGACCCGGATATCATCATGGTCGGTGAGATTCGCGATGAAGAGACCGCCGAGATTGCGGTCCACTCGGCGCTTTCGGGGCACCTCGTGCTCTCGACGATTCACACCAACGACGCCCCTTCCACACCAACGAGGTTTACCGAGATGGGTATCCAGCCGTTTCTTGCCGCAACATCGATCCTCGGGATAATTTCACAGCGGTTGGTAAGGTTGCTGTGCCCGTCGTGCAAAGAACCGTATAAGCCGGTTCCCGAGTTGTTGTCAGGCCTTAACCTACCGAATGATGGCAGCATCACGCTCTACAGGCCAAAGGGATGCACCGAGTGCCGTGGTGTGGGATACAAGGGTCGCGAGGCGATATTTGAGGTCCTTGAGATTAATGATGAAATCAGAGATTTAATTGTATCGAGAGCTGCGGCGGCCCGGATCAGGGAAGTTGCGGAAAAGCAAGGGTTTAGAACGCTTCGCGATGCCGGAATCGCCAAAGTCGTACAGGGAAAAACTTCGTTGGAAATCGTCATGAAAGTCACTCAAGATGCGGGGGCCCTGTAACAGGGAGCTTCTTCGTTACCCACCCTAAACGGCTTCGGCCTGCCGAAGCAACGCTTTCTCCTCAAGAGCGATGGTCACGTCAACAGTCCCGAGTTCGCTGACTAAAGATACCCGCATACAGCCGAGTTTAAGGATTGAGATGAAGATATTCTTTCCGGCGACGAGGCTCGGGGGTGTGAGCGCAACGTTTGAGTGCGCCTCGTCAAACCGCGTGATTGCCATTCCTGAAATCATATTTCCAAGCTCGCAGAGCGCGCTTTGCGCCGTGCGGTCGAGTGAATCAATCTGGCGCCCAAGCATCATGCCTGCGATGCTTTTAGCTGTGTTGAGCGACATGCTGTAGATCATCTGGCCGCTTACCGATCCGGTTATTCCGATGATGATGTTTATCTCCTGGGACGTGCCCTGGGTCGTTGTTGCCGCGGACGGCTCTGTTTTAACCTGTAGGCCGACCTCCAGGTGCAGAAAACCAAACGCGGCATCCACAAAGGGCTTTGCAAGTTCGACATTCAGCATAGCTTCACAATCCTTTCTCGTCTTTATTAGTTTCGACGAATTGCGGACAAATCTTGAAGCAAAATCCCTCGTAATCGCCATTATTCTCTTCAGCGGTTATGATTTCATCAACGCGCTCGGGGGTAAGGGGCTTTTCCATGAAGTTGTAATCGGTGGACTGGTGATACATAAAAGTAATGGTTCACACACTTCAAATATGCCTTCGGTTGTGTTAAAATTTACCTTACGCAAGTCTATTCGAGTCTAATAGAGCTTATATAACTGCATAATTACCGCACGTATTTTAAGGGGTGAACAAATGGGAAACAGGCGTAAACTTTTGGCATTTGTGCTTGTATGCACAATGGTCTTCTCTTTCATGCCGATCCTTCCGGTCTCGGCGGCGCCAGATCTGCCGCTCCAGACCTCAGTAAACAACCAGGGTTCTGGTGATACCGTCCCCGGGGAGCTGCTCGTAAAGTTCAAACCGTCTTTAAGTAATACAGTGATTGAGGGTATCCATAAGCTCGTCGGTGCGCAAAAAACCGGCGAGATCAAAGATTTGAAGGTACACGAAGTAAAACTGCCCGCCGGGCTTAGTGTCGGCGATGCGGTTGCAAAGTACAAAAAGATGGCCGGCGTGGAGTACGTCGAGCCCAACCATCGCGTCCAAGCCTTCGCCGTCCCAAATGATACCTACTACTCTTCCTACCAGTGGGACCTTCTTAAAATCAGCGCCCCGCAGGCCTGGGATGTAACGACCGGCGATCAGACCGTAGTCGCGGTAGTCGATACCGGCGTTAATTACAACCACGAGGATTTAGCAGGTAAAGTTATCAATGGCTACGATTTTGCCTATAACGATGCCGATGCGTATGACAACAACGGACACGGCACGCACGTCTCCGGGACGATCGGGGCGGTTACTAATAACGCTAAGGGTATCGCCGGTATCTCCTGGGGGGCTAAGATTCTAGCTGTTAAAGTGCTGGATTCCAAAGGAAGCGGTTATGATTCCTGGGTTGCCAGCGGAATTACATATGCGGCCGACCACGGTGCAAAAATAATAAACTTAAGCCTTGGCGGGCCCGATTACTCGACTACTCTGGCCGATGCGGTCTCATACGCTCAGGGTAAGGGGTGCCTGGTCGTTGCGGCGGCGGGCAACGACAACAGCAGCGCGGTAAGTTATCCGGCGGGATATCCAAATGTTATAGGCGTTGCCGCCACTACTACCGATGACCAAAAAGCATCCTACTCCAATTACGGGCCGGCGGTAGATGTCGCAGCTCCGGGTGGTAATAGTGACGGCGTCGCGGCACATTATATCCTTAGCTGCTACAACTCGAGCAATTCAAGTTATGCGTGGATGTCCGGTACATCGATGGCGAGCCCGCACGTTGCAGGCCTTGCTGCGCTTATTCTTTCGCGCTATCCGACTAAAACCAACAGCCAGGTCGCCAGGATGGTTCAGGAAACAGCCGACGATCTTGGTGCGGCCGGCAGGGATAGCTATTTCGGCTACGGGCGCATAAACGCGCAAAAAGCCGTTACGACTAACATCAACAACGACGAAGAGATCAGCAGCAGTGCGGTTTATTCGGGCAGTTGGCTTAGCGCAAGCTCAAGCTACGCGAGCGGCGGCACCTACAAATATTCGGGTATGACGGGGGACTCGGTGACCTATTCGTTCTACGGCAACGGCGTTACCTGGATTGCCAACAGGGGTACCTCGGCAGGTATCGCCAAGGTATATATCGACGGAAGCTACGTCCAGGATGTCGATCTTTACGGGGCGGATGATTACCAGCAGTTGGTCTATACAAAATCTGGTCTCGCGCTCGGCAACCATACATTGAAAATCGAGGTTAGCGGAAACAAAAACGCAAGTTCAAGCGGCACGGCGGTGAATGTGGATGCGTTTGATGTGGCCGCGCCACAGGATGTAACCGCGCTAACCGCCAGTGCAAACCCGGCAGGCGGCCTTTATAACTCAGCCCAATCGGTAACGCTTACGGCTTCCGAGCCCGCTACAATCTATTACACAACCGATGGCAGTACGCCTACTGCAGCGAGCAACCAGTACTCGGGGCTGCCGCTTAGCATCGGTATATCAACAACACTTAAATTCATCGCTATTGATGATGCAGGAAACCAATCACCGGTTTACACCGAGATTTATACTATCGATACCCAGGCGCCGGCAGTTACGCTGACCGATCCGGCTAACGGCGCAACCGCCGTTGCGGTTGCCAAGACGATAACTGTGACCTTCAGCGAGAACATCCAGGCGGGAAGCGCCTACGCTAATATCACGGTTAAAAACAGCAGGGGCAGGCTGATCAAAATCAAAAAGAGCATCAGCGGCAACGTCCTTGTGCTTGATCCGGCAAAAAACCTGGCGACGAGCACGACCTATACGGTCACCGTTCCCGCGAGCGCGGTGAAGGATGCCGCAGGCAACGCTTTTGCAAGCAGCTATAGCTTTAGCTTTACAACTGCCAGATCAACCCGTTAATAGTATTGATGCCGGCTAAGATTATATCCGGTATACTCCCCAAGGTATTTTTAACCTAAATTCTGTAAAAAAGTATTATAACTTCGTCAGAAATTGCCCGATTACCACCATAATCAGTGATAATTATTCTGTATAACTCGTCGATGCATGCTGCAAAGGTTAAGTTACTTTCGTTTATATAAGAAACGGCACTAACTGAAACCGATTGTGTTAAAGAATCACTACTATGGTCGTAAACGGAGGCATATATCATGTTAGCAGGAAGATCGGCAAAGAAAAAAGCGGACGGGAAGAAGGCCGAGAAAAACACTTCATTTAGCGCAGAATCGCTTCTGGCGGGAATACCGGACCCACTTTTTGTTGCGGATAAAGATTTGAATATCGTCTATTTTAATGATGCCGTATCTAAACTTACCGGATATTCGCCGGAAGAGACGATAGGGATGAAATGTCCTGAGGTATTTAAGTCCAATATCTGCGACAACGGCTGTGCGATCAAGCATTGCATGGCGACTGATAGAACGATCACCGGTGCTGAAGTCATTATACGAAAGCGAAATGGAGACCCGGTTACGATTATAGCGAACGGTGCTCCGGTTAAAGACGACGCCGGCAACATCATCGGCGGCATGGAGACAATGCGCGACATTACCGAAGAGAAAGAGCGCGAAAAACTGATCCAATACGAGGCCGCTAGAGCACAAGCCAGAATCTACGATGCGATATTTGCAACCGATACCGAGCAAAACATCATCTACTTTAACGATGCCGCCGAAAAGCTAACCGGCTACTCCAGAGCAGAAGTCATCGGCAAGAAGTGCCGAGATATTTTCAACTCCAACATCTGCGATACCGGATGTGCGATCAAGGGCTGCATGAGTACGGGCCAGCCGATTATGGGCGCTGAGGTCATTATAAAAAACCGCAAAATGCAAGAGATCCCGGTGATGGCACGGGCTGATATCATCCAGGATAAAGACGGAGCAATCGTCGGGGGTATGGAGATCGTCCGAGAGATTACCCAGGAGAAACACGCTTTAGATAGAATTAAGTCTGTTGTTGGAAAGCTCAACAGCTCATTTAACGAGCTTTCCTCTAACGCAGATCAAATCACATCGGTTACGATGCAGATAAGCACGGCCATCGGTCAGGTTGCGCAGGGCGCCTCCGAGCAATCTCAAGCAGCGGCTAAGGCTGCAGGCTCAGTCGATTATGTTTCGGGCTCGGTCAACGCCATGGTAGAAAGCGCGGAAGACCAGACCAAAAGCATTGCAGACTTAACCAACGGTATTAACGATATCATCGAAGTCATCGACGACATAGCAAGCCAGACAAACTTACTTGCTTTAAACGCGGCAATCGAGGCGGCCAGGGCAGGAGAGCACGGCAAAGGCTTTGCGGTGGTTGCGGACGAGGTCAGAAAGTTAGCCGAGAGAAGCGCCAAAGCAACAGGAGAGATCGGCAACTTAATCCAGGAGATTCAAGACAAAATCGGCGGGATTACCGAAACCAATACTGCGAAGACCAAAGAGGTGGCGTCTGCAACATCCGAGCTGGTTGCGGCGGTGGATTCCATTGCGGCAACCTCGCAAGAATCGGCGGCCTCAGCCGAGCAGGTCTCGGCCTCCGCTCAAGAGCAAGGTGCAACAATAGAGGAGGTCACGGCCTCCATACAAGAGTTAGCGGCCGTTGCCGAAGAGCTTAATAGTTTACTGGAAAGCTACAAGATCGCGTAAGGCAGTTGACAAAGGCGGCTGTATGCTTAACAAATCGACGTCAGGTAGCTAAAGAACCGCGCGGGTCACGTTGAATTATTAGAGAAAGAGATAAAAAGGTGAGAGATAAAAAGCTCTCACCTTTTTTGTTACTATGGGGTAGGATTGGATTGTATTGAAAACAGGAGAGAGTGGTATGATTATTTAGGATGTTCAGCATGAGATTTTCTCCAGCGAAAACCGGTCTTATTGTGTTTGCGGTAAGTCTTGCTATCGGACTTGCGATTTTTATTGCGTTCGGATTACCGGCCCGGGTGTTCTCACAGGGCAAGGGATTTGTGAACTCGTTTACCGCCTCTCCGTTCGGGTGGGTGGCCCTTTTTGGCGCCATACTGGTTATCGCATCACCCCTCATCGGCCTCAGCATATGGGTCTATGACCGGGCCATTCGGGCGGAAATCGAGCGCCGGCAAAACAGAAAGGCCGAGGACGCCGCCCGTCTTCGTCGCCTTAAATAACTACATCCCGTAATAAAAACTCACCACTCTTGTCACAATATTGCCTCCCACGGTGTTGTATAGATGAAATTGAAACGTAGGAGCGGCTGTGGTATTTAAAAAGCATCCTGAAGTAGTAATTTCAACGGATAATTTCGACTTCAAAGAGCTTTTTGATGCGAATTATCCGATGGTCTTTCGTCACCTCATGCTCATTATGGGTGAGCGTGCGGCCGCCGAGGACCTCGCACAGGAGACGTTTATAAAGCTCTACGAAAAGCCGCCTAAGGAATTCACTAATCTTACAGGTTGGTTGATCAGGGTTTCGACGAACCTTGCGTATAACTACCTGCGCGGAGAGAAAAACCGCAAAAAGAGGGAATCCGTAGGTGAGCCGACGGGGGAGTCTTTCGAGGAAGATTTCTTGCGTTCGAGCGAAGCACTTGAAGCACGCAGGGCGCTCGAACTTCTCGACGAGAAACACAGAACCTGCCTTATCCTTAAGTTTTCCGGTTTCAGCTACGATGAGATCGCCGGGATAACCGGTATCAATAAAAAATCCGTCGGCAAAACGCTGGCACGGGCGCAGGAAAAGTTTCGGCGGGTGTATGAGAGGAAAAGAGAACATGTGCTATGACGAGGGCACGCTTCAGGCCTACCTCGACCGTGAACTTCCGGGCCGGAAGCGTTGGGAGATAGAAGCACATATCGCAACATGCAGCAGGTGCGCCGGGCTGGTCGCTCGGCTGCAAGATGCAAGCCTGCTCACGGATGTAGGCTTGACGGTCCTATTGAGAGAGATCAACAAACAGGGGAGTTCAACCGAGGCGGCATGGGCATGGACGCGTTTGACGCGGGACGAGCGTTTCGGCGCTCCGGCAGATACGAAAGGAGTTTATACAATGCTAAGTAGCAGGCTAAAGATTGCGCTGGTGCCGCTGGCGGCGGCTGTAGCGGTTGCCGTGGCGCTCAGTTTTGCACCGGTACGCACCGCAATGGCGGATTTCTTGAATGTTTTCAGGGTGGATAAGGTTAATACTATTACCATAACCGAGAAAGACATCAGCGAGCTGCGCAAAGCCACTAATAATGGCGGCAACGTAGATATCAAGAATTTCGGTAAAATCGAGACAAGCGGTTTCGGTCGCCATGCGCCGCAGGAAACTACCCTCGACGGGGCGAAAAAAGCGGCTGATTTTAAACTTAAGCTTCCTGAAAACATCGAGGGGGCGGGTGCACCTCATTTCTCCGCGATACAAGGGACATCGACCAGTCTTACGCTCGATGTTGAAAAAGCGAATGGGATAATCAAGTCGTTCGGCGGCAAGAGCTTGTTACCGGCCGGGCTTGACGGCAAGAAGTTCACGATGACGACTTCGGCGGCAATTATGGCTAATTATCCGAGGGAAAACGCCACCCCGATAACGATAGTCCAAAGCAAGAGCCCCGAGTTTGTCTTCCCTGCCGGCGTAGACCCTAACGTAGTTCGCGACGTCTTGCTGAGCCTGCCCATCCTCCCCGATGGAATCAGGCAGCAGCTCGAGAAGATCAATGACTGGCAGCATACCTTACCGATTCCTGCGGTTGAGGGCTACACCAAAACCGAGCAGGTAAAGGTCAACGGAGCGGACGGGGTTTTCATGACTACGGATAAGGTGCGGAATAAGAGAATCAACGGCAATAACGCAAATACGTTGATCTGGCAGAATAACGGGATCGTTTACGGCATCAGCGGCGAGAACATGGGTCTGGCTCAGGCTCAGGCTATCGCGGCCTCGATGAAGTAGCATTGGTACGGATTGCTATGGCGATAAATGCGGTTATTGAGACCAAAGACCTTACGAAACTATACGGTGAAAAAGTGGGATGCGAGAAGATCTGCCTCACGGTCGACGAGGGTCAGATATTTGGTTTTCTCGGGCCGAACGGCGCCGGCAAAAGCACGTTTGTAAAGATGCTGATCGGTCTTATCAAGCCTACCTCAGGGAGCGCCAGGCTCCTCGGTTCGCCGCTTGGCGATGTGTTTATCCGCCGGCGGATCGGCTTTCTGCCGGAGAATTTCCGCTATCAAGATTGGCTTACGGGGCGCGAACTTTTACGGTATCACGCCGCCCTCGCCCTGGTACCGAGAGACCGGCACAAAGCTCGAATCGATGAGATGCTGCGCCTGGTTAAGATTAAGGGGGCGGCCGATTCGAAAATCCGCACGTACAGCAAGGGGATGCAACAGCGCATCGGCATCGCCGCCGCATTGGTCTCCGACCCCGATCTCTTATTCCTGGATGAGCCCACCTCGGCGCTTGATCCCATCGGGCGCATGGAGGTGCGCGAGATCATCTCAAGTCTAAAGGAGCGGGGGAAAGCGGTGTTTTTAAACAGTCACTTGCTCAGCGAGATCGAGATGGTATGCGATAAGGTCGCCATCATCAAGAACGGCAGGATTGTCGAGAGCGGCACGCTTGATAATCTCTTAAAGGGTAAAGTTGAAGTAGAGATAACCGCAGGCAATATAAACGGGTTCTTTGGAAGCGACTTCGTACGGTTCGGGCGGGTTCTTATGAGCAAAGGCGACACCGTGTTGGTCGAGCTCAAGAATGAGGAGATGATCCCCGAACTCGCCTCGCAGATTGTTGCCGGCGGCGGCAAGCTCTATAATTTAAGCCGCAAGAAACGCACGCTTGAGGAGCTGTTCATGGGCGTGGTCAGGGACGGTGATGCGTAATGCTTACTATCGCAAGTTTGACGTTTAAGGAAGCCTTAAGAAAGAAGATACTGATCGCGGCGCTTGTACTCACACTGTTATTTCTTGCGGTCTACGGAATAGGGCTACATTTTATCGCGCAGGAGATTTCATCCCATGAAGCTGAGTTCCGCGCAAGCGGCGGGAACTTTTCACAAGTAGAGGGCAACATGATACAAGATACTACAAAAAAGGCCTTCCTGCTGCTGGGTATCTATTTCGCAAGTTCAATCGTCTCTCTTCTTGCCATCTTCTCAGCTGTGGGGTCGGTATCGTCCGAAGTTGAAAACGGAATGCTGCATGCGCTTTTAGCCAAACCGATAAGGCGCCGTGATGTCATCCTGGGTAAATTCACCGGCTATGCTCTAATGCTGGCGCTCTATGCCACACTTCTCTTTGTTTCGATTCTGGGATTAAACCATTTCATCTTCGGGTCGAGCCTTAGCGGAACCCTGCCCGCAGTAGGGTTGTTTATACTAGAGCCGCTTGTGCTGCTTGCCGTAACTATTGCCGGGAGCACTAAGTTCTCGACGCTGGCTAACGGCATCATTGCGTTTATGGTCTACACGATCGGGGTGATCGGCGGCATGGCCGAGCAGGTAGGGGCGATGGCGCAAATAAAAATGCTGGTAACCTCGGGTATAGTAACCAGTCTTTTTATGCCGGTCGATGCGCTCTATCGCATGATAGCCATCATCATCACCGGGCCGTCAACAAATCCGCTTTCAAACTTCACATTCGGACCCTTTGGCGCCGTCTCCCAGCCGAGCAATGCTATGATCGTCTACGCATTTTTCTACATGGCTGCGTTTGTGCTGATTGCCGTACGCGCGTTCTCTAAGAGAGATATCGGATAAGGAAATTCCTTCATATTCTTGCGGACTAACTCAGCGCCATGACGATCGCGTGCTTGATATCGCTTATTTGCTCCTCGTCGGAGAGCTTCTGCCCGAAGGTATCCCAGACATAGAAAACATCGATGACCTTATCGACGTTTGTCGAGACCTTTGCCAGGTGAATGTCGAGATTAAGCTCAAACATCACCCTGGTAATGGTGTACAAAAGGCCGATCCTATCCTGGGCGTGAACCTCAATAATCGTGTAGAAGTCCGAGGATGAATTATTGATTTCAACTTCCGGGGATTTACGCAAGACATCTTTTCCCCGGTAGTTCTTCGCTTTCTCGGCGATGCGGTACTCGAGGGCGATTTTGCCTTCAAGCGCCCGTTTGATATCACGCCGGATTCTTTCCAGCTTGTCTTCGCTCATGGAATTCTCGAAATATCCCTCAACCTTAAATATATCGAGTGCGGTGCCATCGGACATGGTGTAGACCTGCGCGCCGAGAATATTGACGCCGTTGAGCGCAAGCGCACCGGATACCTTAGAAAAAAGCCCTGGCCTATCCTTTGCAATTAATGTGAGTTCGCACACGCCTTCTTTTTTTGCCGCGGTAACCGAAATGCTTTTCCTGTGGTTTCGCATCAGCTCAAAGTGCTCGATAATATCTTCGCTCGACCGGGCGAGCAGGTAAGAGTACGGCATTTGCTTTATAAAGAGGTCGATCTCCTCTTCTGCGTAGCTCTTAAGAAGGGCCGCTTTTGCCTTTGCCGCGGTCTTTCGCAACTGCCCGATGCTCTTCTTGCCGGTATACTCACCGCTGTTGATAATGTGGAGCACCTTCGAAAAGAGTTCCCGCAGCAGGTTATCCTTCCAGGTATCCCATGCTTTAGGCCCGGTTGCGAGCGAATCTGCAATCGAGATGAGATAGAGCATCTTTAGCCTCTCCTCATGGACGATTATCTCTGCAAGGTCGATGATCATGTTCTCGTCGTTAAGATCGCGACGCGTCGCCATATCCGAGAGGAGCAGGTGGTGTTCGACCAGGAAGCTCACGGTTTTGATATCCCGTGCGTCCGTGCCCATTCGCGCGCAAACCTCTTTTGCGATTCTGGCACCGCGTTTGGCATGGCCCTTACCCGAACCTTTACCGATGTCATGCAGGAGCGCCGCAATAAGCAGCAGGTCCTTGTGCTCGATCTCCTCGTAAATCTGCTTGAGCAGGGGATTGCTCTTGCTGTAGGCGCCCGAGCCAATTTTTTGCACCTCAGCGATCGTTAAGAACATGTGCATATCCACCGTATAGAGATGGTAGGAGTCGTATTGCGGCAGGCAGCGAACATGCGACCACTCAGGGATGTAGCGGCTTAAAACCCCCAGGTAATCCATAGTCTCAAGGATGGGAAGCGCGGCCTCACCGGCCTTCAATATATCGACGAAATCATCACGCATCTCTTGCGTCCAGGCAGTGGGAACGTTGTTTTCATTGAGGCTGTTTCTTATTAAACCCAGGTTTTTGTAATCAATAGAGAGGTTCTCGTTGATTGCCCGCTTAAATAAGCTAAGTTCCAGGCCGGGGTGCTCTATAATAGCCGC
>Ga0210031_1000223_pt1 | contig 31714 bp, 29 predicted proteins | sample CryGeyCG2014_080_FD_185455 | JGI IMG/M metagenome (GOLD analysis project Ga0210031, IMG submission 185455) | Groundwater microbial communities from aquifer - Crystal Geyser CG03_land_8/20/14_0.80 (SPAdes) (version 2) | ecosystem: Environmental > Aquatic > Deep subsurface > Groundwater | place... | reverse complement strand
AAAACACTTCACGCCTTACGGTTTACGTTTCACGGCCTTTAACCCTTGACCCTTTAACCTCGTTCCTCGTCCCTTTCACCTTAACCCTTTCACCTTAACCCTTAAACCTTAACCCTTTAACCTTAAACCTTAAATCTTTTAAACTGCTTTGAGCAAAAATGGGTAAGGAAATCTGAGTTATTTGAATATTTAAGGTCGTCCCCCATTTCCTCTACTATCAACTATGAGCTATGAGCCATATAACCGCTTTGAGCGGAAATGCAAAATGTCAATAGTAAAGATTTGACCCCCCTTCTTTGCCCCCTCTTCCAACCGTCCCATCCGTAGAACCACCGTCAATGATGATATGTTCTATATGAGGGTAGGTTTGGGCGTGAATGCTTTGAAGGCAATCCTCAATTTTGTTTTTACCGTTATATACAGCTGTGATTATGGATATTTTCATTAAAATGGGAGGTTGGGACATTGGAGAGGTTAAGAAGCTGAGAAGTTCAGAAGAGCAAAGATTGAGCTTTAAAAGCAGAACTTATCGGATTTCAAGTCCATTGTGTAGACCTGATCCCTATGCTGTAACAACTGATGCCTTCATGAATAGATTAATCTCTTTGTCTTATGATTATGAATTGCCTACCAAAAACCAATCTCAGAAAGATTCTATTGCTTTATTCGTCTTCTTGCAAATGGAAGGGATGCGGATACAGGGATCCCACGTTTATCGAGTTCAGCCTGGAAATCCCAGTAATCAAGCCCAGCCATTTCTGCAGTCTTTCTGAAAGGAGCACCCTCCTGGAATTTCCTTACAGCGAGCGATAGCCTTTCTTCTAAAAGCGCCTTTTTTATGAGATGCCTTATTACCGTTGATCTGTCCTCAGACATGGTTTTTGCAAATTCATCAATTAACTTTAATGTCTCTCTATCAAGCATTACATTAGTCCTTGCTAATTCTTTAGTCTTCAACATATTTTTTACCCTCCAAAAGATAAAGTTCTGCAATTACAGGACTTAGCCTATTTTCAATAACTAACCCTCTGATTAAGGATTCAAACTCACGAAAATCCAATACTTTTTCTCGCAATCCCTTCATTAACATATCCGGTGAGCCATTAACCCTAAATCCTAATGCCATTGCTATCCTACCAAGACCATCGTCATTGGTTATAACCACTTTTGCCTCTTCCTTTATCGCTAATGAAAGGACTGCCTCATCCCCTTTAGCGAGAATTTTATTTAGCTTTTGTCTTACAACTTCTATCTGATTTCTTTCGGTATGGACTACCTTTATCTTGTAATTAGCTATAAAACTCTTGATAACCGTTGCATCGGCAATCCCCCGTTTTTCACCATTTATAACTGCCTCCTCATAGACATCATCAGGAAGAATTGCATCTATTTTTAACCTCGGGATAATCTCAAGATAACTTATCCGTGCAAGAGATATTAATGTTGAGGTATCAATAACCGACTTCATGATGGTATCATTTTATAATATTTTATGTGTTGATTCAAGTTTAGGGTTCCACCTCAATACCTGCCTACCCACTAACAGCACCCATCGCATCATAAATACCATTGTCTTTTTCACTAACCCAATAGGCAATCTTATCTTCATATTTCTTAACCCTACAACGACAAATAGATATTGACAGGCGATAGATATTTCTGCATAATCTGTCCAGCAAAGACAAAGGGAGGAGGAACAGATTATGCTGCCAGCATGCCGTAAAGAGTGTATACCATTTCCTATTCCGAAATTCAACATGAATAAAAGTGACATTGACGGTTTTATGGATGAGTTGAAGACATACCATGAACAGTTCCGGGATTGCTTTTCACGGAGCGAGCCGTGGGAGAATTTGTTCCGGTATCTATCCGGTCAATTCAGCGGCTTGGAGAGGAAGTCCATTGAACCGATGGCAATCCATGTAGACGGGGGCGATGTTCGATCCATGCAACGATTTATAAGTGATGCAGTGTGGGATAACGATAAGATTTTGAAGCGTCACCATGAACAGGTTGCAGAAGATATGGGAGATCAGGATGCCGTCCTGATCTTTGATGAATCCGGATTTGTAAAAAAGGGTGATGATTCTGCCGGTGTATCGAGACAGTACTGTGGTTCCATAGGGAAGGTTGAAAACTCTCAGGTGGGTGTTTTCGCAGCTTACGCATCGCGACATGGTTACACACTGATTGACGATCGGTTGTTCATACCCGAGAAGTGGTTTGAAGATAGCCACAAAGAGAGACGGGAAAAATGTCGTTTCCCTGAGGATCTTTCTTTCAAGACCAAGCCCCAGCTTGCAGCGGAAATGTTCCGGAAGATACGAGAGGATCAGATTCTTCCTTTCAAGTATGTAGCGGCAGATTCGGTTTATACCAACAGCGAGGACTTCCTCAAGGCTGTCGAGAACATTCCTGGCGTTGTTTATTTTCTGGCGATTCCTTCTGAGACCCTTTTCTGGTTTCATGGTCCCGTTGTAACGGAGAAACAGTTCAAGTACAGAGGCGTCGTCAGAAGCAGAAAGGTGGTTCCCGAAACGGAAAGGGGCTCCGTCCGTGTTGATGAATTTGCCAAGGGTCTGAACGATTATTTCTGGTATCGGCGTACTGTTTCTGAAGGGACAAAAGGACCCATCGTATACGAATTTACCAAAAGGCGAGTGACCTTGTGCAAAAACGGTCTGCCTGACCGGAATGTCTGGCTTGTCATCAGGCGCACATCAGGAAAGAATCCCGAATACTCCTTTTTCATCAGCAATGCGCCCCGGTCTACACAACTGAACATCTTTGTCTGGTTAAGCGGCATTCGCTGGGCTATAGAACAGTGCTTTGAGGAAACAAAAACCGAACTCGGAATGGACCACTATGAGGTCAGGAAATATGGCGGCTGGCATCATCACATCCTTACCTCTATGTTAGCCCATTTCTTTCTCTGGCACCTGAAGATCAGGTTGGGGGAAAAAAACACCGTCCATTACGCTGTCGCAGCTTAGGATGATTATCAAAATTGTTCTGCCCATGCGGAATTTTGATGCACAGCAAATCCTTGATCTGGTCATGTGGATACAACTGAAGAATCACCGTGCTTACCTCTCGCACCGGAAGAAGCTGAAATCAGGATAATCAATGTGTCGTTGTAGGGCTATGGTAAAAAATGTGTGAAAACCGCAAACTAAAAAGGAAGGAGAAAAAGATGAGAAAATTACTTACAGTTTTTGTGGCCGTGTTATTGGTGTTTACCTTTGTATCTTTTGCTGCCGCTCAGGAGAGTGATCCTGTGTTTGATAATCCTCCAGGTGATATGAAGTGGGTGCCCGGTGGTTTGCCTTGGGCTCTGTTTATACCTCACTATACCGTCACGGGTGGCTGGTGGAGCGGACTATGCCTTCAAAATATGAGTGGAATTGCAAACATGTACAAAATATATTTCTGTGGCAATAGTGGGTATGTAACGGGTACTGTAGAGGGTGCGCTTACCGGTTATGAAAAGGTAGCCTGGATGTTGACCTATGCAATGTGTGGTTCATCTGAGGGATGGATCGTTGTCGAATCCCAGATGTCTTTATTGGGGTTCATCAATTATGGGCAGTCCGATAGCGTGACCACCTTGGGCCCGTTCTTTTCTTTTTAATAATTTCACCAGTAAAATACTGGCATCCGGACCGAACTGGAGCACAAAGACACCCTCCTTGATGACGAGGAGGGTGTCTTTGTGCCCGCAAAACATATTCCTGAAATCCCCCACCAGAAAAATTTCTTTAGCATTCATGGCTGCGAGAGCTTAAATTCTTTACTGGACTGTATTGGATTAGGTCATGGTGGAGGCGGCGGGAGTCGAACCCGCGTCCGAAAATATTCCACTATAGCTTCTACGTACGTATCCTTTGTTTTGATTTTGCACCGGAAAACTCCCAAAGGCAGGATTAATCCGGCGCTATCCCGTAATTGCTTCGCCCTTCTACCGCCGGGAAAGGAAGTTGGGCTATCCTGCCTTAATGACGTTCTCATCTGAACCGACAGGCGGATTCAGGAAAACGTTAGCCGTCTAAGCGGCTAAAGCGTAATCGTAGTTGTCTGCGATTATATGTTTCCTACCTGTTTAACGAGGCCTGTAGGAACCTCGGTACGCTTCTACAGCTTCACTATCCCCGTCGAAACCGTGACGCCCCCCAGTTGTTTTGGAAAGAGAAAAAACTATTTTGCAATTACTTTTATATTATAAGCATTTTTATATCCAAGTCAATTTAAAAGTGTAACTGGCTGTCATCATTATCGTTTAATATTTTTCCCCTCTGAATCCCCTTTCCATATCCCGCCGATACTGCCTCGTCTTGATGTCTTCCCTTTTGTCGTATAGTTTTTTACCGCTGCCAACGCCAATTTCTATCTTTACCTTTCCCTTCTTAAAGTAAAGCTTTAAAGGAACCAGCGTTAGCCCCTTTTCTCTGGACTTGCCGTAAAGTTTCTTTATCTCTCTTTTGTGAAGCAACAGTTTCCGTACTCTCAAGGGATCGTGATTTGAGTGGTTACCATGGGAATAGGGGCCGATGTGCATATCGTGAAGGTACACTTCACCGTCCTTCACCAGGCCATAGCTGTCCTTCAGATTTCCCTTTCCTTCGCGTAGAGACTTCACTTCCGTACCAAGAAGGATGATACCCGCTTCATAGGTATCAGCTATTGAGTAGTTATGTCTTGCCGTCTTATTCTGACAGATGATCTTTTCTGACATCTTATTCTTTAAAATCTGCTTTTTACTCCATCAGGGGCAAGCGGCCCGTAGATTGCTTGGGGGAAATAGTTCGGGGAATCGCTCACGCATGTAGTTTACGACATATCCACGAATCTCGACCGACGAGGAAAAGGTCATTATCCTTTTTAGCAGTTCTTTGGATTCCTCCAGGGTTGTTTCCCTGATGATCTTTTTAATCCGCGGTATGGCTGAGGGATTCATACTTAATTCATCCAGTTCCAGACCGAGGAGGATCATCGTGCAGGCCGGTTCACCTGCCATCTCACCGCACATAGCCACCCGTATGCCCGCCTCATGACCCACATCAACCGTCTGCTTGATGAGCCTCAAGACTGCAGGGTGAAGCGGTTCGTATAAATAGGTGACCCTTTCGTTGATCCTGTCAATTGCCAATGCATACTGGATGAGATCGTTGGTCCCGATGCTGAAAAAATCCACTTCCCTTGCCAGCTTATCGGCAATCATGACCGCCGAAGGGACTTCGATCATAACACCGATTTCTACGTCATTGCCCAAAGGGATACCTCTGGTAAGGAGTTCATCTTTCACTTCGCAAAATATCTTCTTGGCCTCTCTAATCTCCTCTATCCCTGAGATCATGGGAAATAATATCCGTGTCTTGCCGTAGGCGCTGGCACGGATAATAGCCCACAACTGCACTTTGAACAGGTCAACCTCTTTCAGGCAAAATCGGATTGCCCTCAGGCCCATCTGGGGATTCATCTCGTGGGCCAGTTTGGGATCAGAGAAAAACTTGTCCCCACCGAGATCAAAAGTTCTAATGGTTGACCATGCGAGACCATTTATTCCAATAATACGTCTGTAGTTGGCAAAGTGCTCCTCCTCCGTCGGAAGTTGCTCCCTGTTGATATAAATGAATTCAGTCCTGTAAAGACCGATACCGTTTGCACCATGGGCTATAGCAGAAGGGATCTCTTCGCTGAATTCTATATTCCCCCCTATCTCTACCCTGTAATTGTCCTTTGTAATGGCAGGAAGATTGGCATCTTTAAGAAAGTCCTCCTGGATGTGCTGATAATCTTTCTTTTTATCTTTGTACCTTATTAACATTTCCGGATCGGGATTCACGATGACCAAACCGGAGGAGCCGTCAACAATAATATCGTCATTGGTATGAACTATACTGGTAATGCTTTCCAGGCCGACAACGGCGGGAATTTCAATCGCCTGGGCCACAATGGCCGTATGGGATGTCTTCCCCCCGATATCCGTGGCAAACCCGAGAACCCTTTCGATCTTCATCTGTGCTGTATCCGCCGGCGACAGGTCTTGGGCAACGATGATGAACCCTTCACCGACATTGACAACCTCTTTCTTTTCTCCGGCAAGATTTCTGATAATCCTTTGCCCCACGTACTGCACATCGCTGAAGCGCCCTCTTAGGTAATCATCTTCTACCAGGGCAAAGATTTCTTTGTATTTGTCAATAGTCATTCCCACGGCCCATTCTGCATTGACAGACATTTCTTTGATTTGCTTGATCGTATGATTGATGAATTTCTTGTCTCTCAAAATCATAATATGGACATCCATAATATATAATGGCTCCATCACCTCAAGATTGGCGAGTTTATTTTTTACTTCGAGGAGTTCTTTCTCGGATTCCTTCAGGGCTTTCTTGAACCGTTTTATCTCTTTGGAGACAAGGTTTGCATCACTGAGTTTGTAAAATGATATTTGGGGGTCGGAGCGATTGAAGATATAAGCCTTACCTGTCGCGATACCGGGAGAAACGCCGATTCCTTTTAAAAGATACGTCTTTTTCAACACATCAGAACTCATTGATTTTCTCCGAATTTGCCTTCGATTAGCCTGCCAAGGGCTTCAACGGCATCGCTGGCATCCGTTCCCTCTGCCCTGATTGTAATATGACCTCCAAGCGGGCAGGCAAGTGTTAATATGCCGAGAAGGCTCTTTCCGTTGACTTCTTTACCGTCTCTTTCAAAAAATATTTTCGACTTATATTTATTTGACACGTTTACCATCTTGGCTGAAGCCCTCGCATGAAGGCCAAGTTTGTTTTTTATTTCGAAAGTTTTTATTGCCACCACGTCAAAAAAGCTTAACCTTCCTTTACTCCGAAATTAAAGGAAACAAATAAGTACCAATTAATGGGTTTGATTAACATAAATGTCAGGTGAAGTCAATAAACTCTGCATGACAATTTTTTTCTTGACATGGGTTGTTTTTTTTGTTAGCTAAGCCCCCCTTATATTTGATGCCTTTCCACAAACTGTAAGGAAAATTAATACTAAGAAGGGGGAGTTTTTGTTTTATGACGTGTCAAACCATCAAAGCCGGGGCGGAGTGCTCTTTTATGACGAAGAAAGGTTGCATATTTAATGGAGGTAGGTGTCATGTTATTATTGATAAGTGCGAATCTTGTAATAGTATTATAAATTATCCTGCCGGTCAATATTGTAAGGTCTATCCCGATCCGGTCAGCAAATGGCTGTCCGGAAATTGTCCAAAAGCATCGCATATCAAGAAGGAGGTCATAGAATCCTTACAAAAACTCAATCCGCTTAAGGCTTCAAAGAGATCGAACAAGCATTAAAGCGAGAGGAAGATTATCCCGCATAAACAGTTAACCGTGGAGGGAGGACCATAAGCCTCCCTTGCCTATTTTCAAGATTTATCCCCAAACAACTCTTTAAAAATGAAACAGATCGACCTCATGATATTTGACTTAGACGGGACGCTTGTCAATTCGGGAGGAGACATCGTTGCCTCGGTCAACTACACCCTAAAAAGTCTTGGAATACCGGTGATGGGGACGGAGGTCATTATTGGTTTTGTGGGAGACGGGGTTCAAAAACTGATTGAGAGATCCCTCTGTCGTGATTCCCGGGATCAATTTGATAAAGCGATGGAGATATTTACGGCCTATTACGCGGAACATATGCTGGATACAACAACTTTTTACCCCGGTGTCCCTGAGATTCTCCAACATTTTCATGATAAAAATAAGGTGATTATCACAAACAAACGTTACCGCTTTACGAGAGCGATTGCCGAAGCCCTGGACATAAAGAAATATTTTGACGATATCATCGGAGTGGACACCACACCTTATAAGAAGCCCGATTCCCGTTTATTGTCCCCCCTGCTGGAGCGATTTGGCGCGCAGCGTGAGCGAACGGTTGTCATCGGTGATGGCATCAATGATATTCTCCTCGCCAAAAACACGGGGGCATTAAGCTGTGCCTTCTTAAACGGATTGGGACGGAGGGATCTCCTGCTTGACCAGAAACCTGATTTTGTCTGTGAAAACATTTCGGAATTAAAGTCATTGTTCTGCTGATACCCGGTATTTATCATGATAAAAAGGGTAAGGGAAACCATAAAAAAATACCATATGCTCGAGAGGGGCAATATGGTAATTGTGGCAGTATCTGGTGGTCCTGATTCTGTAGCTCTTTTAAAGGCCTTGAATATTTTTTCGGATGAATACAGGCTTACCTTAATTATCGCACATCTCAACCATGGACTGCGGGGTGAGGAGTCCAATAATGATGAAGAGTTTGTTCGGAAGCTCAGCGAATCCATGGGTATTGAATTTGAATATAAATATATAGATATTTCCTCTCTCCGGCAGAGGAAGGGGAAGTCCGTAGAGGTGATCGCGAGAGAGGAGAGGTATCAATTTCTCGCTGAGGTAGCCCGAAAACACAAGGCTCATAAAATCGCCCTGGGACACCATCTCCACGATCAGGCCGAAACGGTGTTGATGAACTTTATTCGGGGTAGTGGAATAGAGGGCTTAAAAGGTATTCTCCCCGTGCGTGATGGTATTTATATCAGACCCCTTCTCGCCGTTACCAGGCAAGAGATTCTGGACTTTCTCGAAAAGGAAGGGATCAGATTCATGATAGACAGCTCCAATGCCCAGGACTTCTATCTCAGGAACAGGATCAGGCATCATTTGATACCGAAAATAAAAAAGGATTACAATCCTAAAATAGAAGAGGGCCTTGTCCATCTGGCAGAGATTGTCCGTCTGGAAGACGACTATATGAAAACAGTTCTCAAGGAAATCATGTCAGGATGGGAAGGTAATGGGGAAAGTGGAGAAATCAGGATCAGCATTACTGAATTTCTCCTGCTCCACGAGGCTATACAAAACCGGGCGATAAAGACCATCCTCCAGCGATTTTCCCCTTCGGGAAGCGGGATCGGTTACGTTCATGTCGAGTCAGTGATGGATTTGGTCCGCAGTCGTCGCCCTAATGGTTGCCTGCATCTTCCCTTCAATATCGAGGTAAGGCGTGAGTATAATTCCCTTGTTATTGTCAGACGAAAAAGGCAGGATGGTAAGCCCTTGTGGGCATTACCGTATGGTCGCAACCGTTATTTCAGCTTTCTTGATGCTGGCAAAAGCCAATTTTCTTATGATATTGCGATACCCGGCAGGGTTGAGATTCTTGAGCTGGGGATGACGCTGGTATTTGATCTTCTGGATAAACACCCTAACAGCATCCATTTTAATGGAGAAAAGATTGTCTACATGGACTTTGAAGCGATGAGATTTCCGCTGGTTATCAGGAATTTAAGGCCGGGCGATAGGATTCAACCTCTCGGTATGGAGGGGGTAAAAAAGTTAAAGTGTTACTTTATTGATAGAAAGATACCGCAGCGTGAGAGAAGAAAAATTCCCCTCCTCGTGGATGGTCAGTCTGTGTTGTGGATCGTGGGGATGAGGTTGAGTGAGCGGGTAAAGATTACAGATAAGACGAGGAAAGTGGTGAAGGGAGAAATTGTTTGAAATAATGAAATGGTTATTATAAGAGTACGTAACTACATGGATAGAAGGAGAGAAGATTGAATCCCTTGCAAAAAAATATTGTACTCTGGCTGGTCATCAGCCTTTTGTTTGTATTTTTGTACCATCTTTTTAACCAACCGGAAAGCGCACGGAAAGATATTATCTTCAGTGAGTTTGTAAACTATGCGGAAAGGGGGGAGGTTGTCGAGGTTACGATACAGGGAGATAACATTACCGGCAAGTTAAGAGATGAAAAGGCCTTCAAAACCTATGTTCCGAAAGATGCGGGGATAATCCCCCTTTTGAAGGAAAAAGGTGTCCGCATTGCAGCCAAGCCTCTTGATGATTCCCCGTGGTACATGACTATCCTGATATCCTGGTTCCCTATGCTCCTTCTGATCGGAGTATGGATATTCTTTATGCGCCAGATGCAAGCGGGCGGCGGCAAGGCTATGGCCTTTGGAAAAAGCAGGGCAAGGCTCGTAACGGATAAGTCGAAAAAGGTAACTTTTGCAGATGTTGCGGGCATTGACGAGGCAAAGGCGGAACTGGAGGAAATAATTGATTTTTTGAAGGATCCCAAGAAATTTACGAGGTTGGGGGGACGAATACCCAAAGGAGTGCTTCTCGTAGGGGCGCCCGGCACGGGGAAGACCCTCTTAGCCAGGGCAATTGCCGGTGAGGCGGATGTTCCTTTTCTGAGCATCAGCGGCTCCGATTTTGTGGAGATGTTTGTCGGGGTAGGGGCGTCAAGGGTGAGGGATCTCTTCACCCAGGGGAAGAAGAGCGCACCGTGTATTATTTTTATTGACGAGATAGACGCGGTGGGGAGACACCGGGGCGCCGGACTGGGCGGTGGACATGACGAAAGGGAACAGACCCTGAATCAACTCCTCGTTGAGATGGACGGATTCGAGTCGAGTGAGGGAGTAATCCTTGTATCAGCAACCAACAGACCTGATGTCCTTGACCCTGCCCTGTTGAGACCGGGGCGGTTTGACAGGCAGGTGGTTGTTCCTCTCCCCGATGTTAAGGGAAGAGAGAAGATATTGGAGGTACATGCGAAAATCACGCCCCTCGCCGATGATGTGGATTTTAGTGTCATTAGCCGGGGGATACCCGGCTTTTCAGGGGCCGATATAGAAAACCTGGTCAATGAAGCTGCCCTGAATGCGGCAAGGCTGGATAAAGATAAGGTTACCATGGTTGACTTCGAGTACGCCAAGGACAGGGTCCTCATGGGTACAGAGAGGAGAAGTATGGTGATCAGCGATGAGGAAAAGAGGAACACGGCCTACCATGAATCGGGACATGCCCTCGTAGCAAGGTTGTTGCCGGGGACCGATCCGATCCACAAGGTAACGATCATTCCCCGGGGGAGGGCGTTGGGTTTGACCCAGCAGTTGCCGATAGACGAGAAACACACCTATCCGAAGAAATATCTGGTTAATAATATTGCTATTCTTTTAGGTGGCAGGGCGGCGGAAGAACTGGTTTTAGATGATTTTACCACCGGTGCGGGAAACGATATCGAACGGGCGACAGACCTGGCCAGGAAGATGGTTTGTGAATGGGGGATGAGCGAGGAAATGGGCCCCCTGAGCTATGGAAAAAAAGAGGAACAGATCTTTTTAGGGCGTGAATTTGCAACGCATAAAGATTATAGCGAAGAAACAGCGGGAAAAATAGACAGAGAAGTAACCCTGATTGTTTCAGATTGTTACGAAAGGGCGAAAAAACTTCTCTCGGATAATATAGACATCCTGAATAGACTGGCTTCAGAGTTACTCGAAAAGGAGGTCTTAAACGCCCAGGAGATAGACGACATCATAGGGGTTAAAACATCCAATGATTCAAAAGAGGTGGGGGAACGGGAGGTTGCATTAGGAAGGACTTGAAAATTTGGGGACAAATACAAATATGGAAGACATGAAGGATTCCTTTATCCTCAAGACCTGGAAACGGGAGATGACCATCGGGGACCGCGCACAGATCATGGGAATCCTGAATGTGACACCTGACTCCTTTTCCGATGGAGGGTGTTTCCAATCGTCGGAGGAGGCTGTTGAATTTGGTGTCCGGATGGTCGAGGAAGGGGCAGATATCATTGATGTAGGGGGGGAATCTTCAAGGCCCGGAGCAGAGCCGGTTTCACCAAAAGAAGAGTTGAGAAGAGTGATCCCTGTAATAGAGGGCCTTGTCAGCAGGGTCACCGTTCCCATTTCTATTGATACCACCAAGGCTGAAGTAGCCAGAGAGGCTGTTGCCTCCGGGGCAGAGATAATCAATGATATCAGTGCGATGAGATCTGATGATCAGATGCCTGTAGTTGTGGCGGCCACCGGAGCGGCTGTTATCCTCATGCACATGAGGGGAACACCGAAGGATATGCAGGAGGGTGAACTGACTTACCGGTCCCTGTTGTCTGATATTATTGATTTTCTAAGGGAGAGAATGGAAAGGGCAAAATCCGCGGGCGTAGAACTTGAGCGGATAATGATAGATCCGGGTCTCGGTTTCGGAAAGACGGCAGAGGATAACCTGAAACTACTGAAACATCTTTCCGCGTTCAGTGTACTGGGAAGACCCATTGTAACAGGGGCATCACGAAAATCTTTTATCGGCAAGGTAATAGGTGGTGCCCCCCAGAATCGTCTGGAAGGAACAGCCGCCGTAGTGACTGCTGCCATCATGAACGGGAGTCATGTCGTCAGGGTGCATGATGTGAGGGCCATGAAAAAGGTCGCGGCAATGGCTGATGCGATACTCAGGGCGTAGGAGGATCGGGGGTCGGGGATCGGGGATTGGGGTTAAGGATTAAGAAATGGTGTTGGCAGATCTCCTCATGAGGAACGTAAGGAATAATCCCCATAAGAGAGCAATAGTCTGTAGGGAGACTCAAACTTTCCTTACCTATGGGGAGTTTAACTCCAGGGTAAACAGCCTTTTAAACGCTCTTCATGATCTGGGGGTGAAAAAGGGAGACCGGGTGGCCGTTCTCTACCACAACTGCCACCGTTATGCGGAACTGTTTTTCGCCCTCATGAAAGGTGGAATGGTCCTGGTTCCCATAGACTTCAGACTGAAAAGGAAGGAAATCTCTTTTCTTATCAATAATTCCCAGACCACTGTGGTAGTGGCGGGAAATGATTATCTGGGGGTGCTTCCTTCCCAAGTGGATATCCCGACTGTCAGGAACTTTATCTGTATCGGGAAGGCCCCGGAAGGGATGGAGGATTACGAATATCTGATTTCCTCCCATCTTTCCCAGGAACCACAGGTGACCGTGGAAGAAGAGGATCTGGCAACCCTCTATCACACCAGCGGGACCACGGGACTTCCTAAGGGGGTGATGATGACCCATAAAAATCTCATCTCCATTGCCACCAACACGTTGATTGCCTTTCAGGTAACTCCCGACGATATAACACTCCATACCTCTCCCTTTTCCCATGTGGCGCCTCTTTGGCCGTTATTGATCCACTTTTATATGGGAGGGAGTAATGTTTTATTAAAAAAGTTCGATCCCCAGGGTGTCCTTGAGGCCATTGAGGAGGAGAAGATAACTACCTGGAACTCGGTACCGGTGATGATTGTTCAACTCTTGAACTATCCCGATATTCACCGGTACGATCTCAGCAGTCTTCGCTGGATCTCCTACGGGGCTGCTCCCATGCCTGTGGAGATATTGAAGAGGGCCCTTGCCCTCTTTGGTCCTATTCTTATCCAGGTATATGGATTAACCGAGGCTTATCCCGTTACCCTCCTTCCCCGGGAGGACCATATCCTCGAAGCCCCGGAGGAGAAGCTGAAGAAATTGAGGTCCTGCGGGAGAGAGTTGATCAACTGTGAGGTAAGGGTGGTCAACGAGAAGGGAGAAAATATTGCTCCTGTTGAAATAGGGGAGATAATAACCAGGGGAGACCATGTGATGGATGGTTACTGGAGGCTGCCCGAAGAAACTTCCGCGACCATAAGGAACGGATGGTTGCATACCGGGGATCTGGCCACCGTAGATGCGGAAGGCTACATTTATATTGTTGACAGGAAGAAGGAAATTATCATCAGTGGAGGAGAAAACGTCTCTCCCCGCGAGGTGGAGGAAGTGATCTACATGCATCCTTCGGTGGCGGAAGTAGCGGTGATCGGTGTCCCGGATGAAAAGTGGGGAGAGATGGTCAAGGCAATGGTAGTGTTAAAGGAGGGTAAAAAGGCTGCCGCCGAAGAAATAATGGATATTTGCAGGAACAACCTGGCAGGCTTTAAAAAACCCAAGGCAGTAGAATTCCTGGATTCCCTGCCGCATACATCCAGCGGAAAAATATTGAAAAGAGAATTGAGAGAAAGATACTGGAAATAGATATCTCTGACCGAGGTGTATCCGGGAGATTTCTCTCGCAGGGAGAGATTTACATGAGAAATCAGAAAGGAGAGGTGCGATGGATTTAGGATTAAGCGGTAAAAATGTAGTCGTCATGGGAGGCGGTTCAAACATCGGGCGGGCCATTTCCCTTACGTTTGCCGGGGAGAAGGCAAATGTCCTTATTGGTGATTGGGATGAACAACAGGCGGGAAAAACGGCGGCGGACATAAAAAAACTCGGCGCTAAGGGGATAGCCGTAAAGACCGATGTGACTGACTGGGACAGCGTTCAGAGTACGGTGAAGAAAGCCATCAGTGAATTAGGTTCGATAGATATCCTGGTCAATAATGCCGGTTGGGCCTTGGATAGGCTCTTTATTGAGAAACCCAGAGATGAATGGGAAAAAGAAGTAGGGATAAACTTTTGGGGGGTCATCAACGGTATCAGGGCGGTCCTTGATCACATGATAGAGAGGAAAAGAGGGGCCATCGTCAGTATCGGCTCCGATGCGGGAAGAATGGGCGAGTACAGAGAGGCTGTCTATGCCGGGTGCAAGGGTGGTGTTATTGCCCTCACGAAAGCTGTATCAAGGGAAGTCGGACGTTATGGGATAAGGCTCAATGTGGTGTGTCCAGGGCTTACCCCTGGAAAACCTGAAGATTCCGGAGAAATGAGTCTCTGGAGAGGTGAAGAAGCGGCGATATTCACACCTGAAGCCCAGGAAAGGGCGGCAAAAGCTTATCCTTTGAGAAAACTCGGCACCCCCCAGGATATAGCAAACGCCGTTGTTTTTATCGCCTCTGATCGGGCAGGCCACATCACAGGTCAGACGTTGAGTGTAAGTGGCGGATATACGATGATGTAGTGACCGTAGAAATGGCCACTGCAGCCAGACAATCTCAGGGTACAAGCTATTCATTTACCGGATGCATCCTCGGTCAACTATAGGTTCAAGCACAAAGGCACAAAGTGGCAAAGGCACAAAGAGTAGGCTCCTGAAGGGTATGAGAATGATATATGGTATAGATATTGATTCTGTTGAAATTGGCCGGGTGGAGAAGATACTTGAGAGATGGGGGGAGTTATTATTAGGGTGTATTCTCCCTTTGAGATCGCTTACTGCAAAAAACGGGTTTTCCCGACCATGCATTATGCGGCGAGGTTTGCCGCCAAGGAGTCTTTCCTCAAAGCGGGGGGCATCGGTTTGTGGATGGGAATAAGATTAAAAGATATCGAGGCGCTTAACAACAGGGAGGGTAGACCAGAAATAAAACTCCATGCAAAGGCAAAAGAGAGCCTGGACGATAATGGTATAAGTGCTGTCCATTTAAGTCTCTCCCATACGGCAACGCTATCTGTGGCTATGGTTATCCTGGAGCAGTGAAGGGCAAAAAGCTGAAGTTATACAGCAGGACATTCTGATAGGTAATGGATAAAACACATGTTAAACTGATTTCCAAAGAGCCGCGGGAAACGTTCTATATCGGCAAGGTATTAGGAGAGAACTTGCATGTGGGGGATGTCGTCGCCCTTGTGGGCGAGCTGGGTGCAGGTAAAACATGCCTTACACAGGGTATTGCAAGGGGACTTGGGATACCGGAAAGTTATCAGATAACAAGTCCAACATTTACGCTGATGAATGAATATCCGGGGAAAATCGTTCTCTATCATCTGGATTTGTACCGTCTGTCAGGGGTTGGGGCTCTGGAGGAGTTAGGGTATGAGGAATATTTCAGGGGAGGTGGTGTCCTCGTCATTGAATGGGCGGAAAAGATAAGGGATGTCCTTCCCGACGAGACCTTGTTTGTTTCTCTTGCTTATCTGGATGACAATAGAAGAGAAATTGATATTTACAGTGGGGTGAACAGGATAATCATGATTTCGGCTGCCTTAAAAAGGGGAGGTTTTTAGCTCATGGCCCTGGTGGTGCAGAAATATGGAGGTACCTCCGTTGCTGATCTTAAAAAGATAGAGAATGTTGCCAGAAGAGTGATCAAAGCAAAGGAGGCGGGAAATGAGGTGGTGGTGGTTTTATCGGCTATGGCCGGTGAAACGGACAGACTTATACAACTGGCCTGTAGCGCGGCTGCTGAGCCCAACGGGAGGGAATATGATGCCCTTGTTTCCACGGGTGAACAGGTCACCGTTACTCTCCTCGCCATTATTTTGAACAGGATGGGTTACAAGGCCATGTCCTATCTTGCTTTTCAGGCAAAGGTCATAACCGATCAGGCGCACAAGAAGGCCAGGATTCTCATGGTGGAGACGAAAGCCATAAAAAATGAGCTTAACAAAGGAACCATTGTTATTGTGGCGGGATTTCAGGGTGTTGACCGGGAAGGCAATATTACAACCCTCGGCCGGGGGGGATCCGACACGAGCGCCGTTGCCCTGGCAGCAGCGCTGAATGCCGATGTATGCGAGATATTTACGGATGTTGATGGCGTTTATACAACGGATCCCAATATTTGCAATAAGGCAAGGCGTTTGAACAATATCTCCTATGACGAGATGCTGGAAATGGCAAGGGCAGGAGCAAAGGTGCTTCAGCCTCGCTGTGTGGAGCTGGCCAAAAAATATGAGGTTCCCATATATGTAAAGTCTTCATTTGCCGACGAGGGGGGAACACTGGTGACTAAGGAGGATGAGGATATGGAGAGAGAGGTGGTGTCTGGGGTAACGTACGATCGGGACCAGGCCAAGATTACGGTGGTTCACGTTCCGGATAGACCTGGTGTGGCTGCGCGTTTATTTACGCCACTTTCAGAACACAACATCGTCATTGACATGATCATTCAAAATGTAAGTCTTGAGGGGTATACCGATTTAACCTTTACAGTTTCAAAAAAAGATGCCAATGAAGCATCCAGGTTGATTAGAGAGGTGGCAAAGGATATAGGGGCAGCCAGGGTGGAAGTGGATGAGAATGTAGCGAAGGTTTCCGTTATCGGCGTGGGAATGATCAGTCATTCCGGTGTTGCGGCAAAGATGTTTGGCGCTCTTGCCAATGAAGGAATCAATATCATGATGATCAGCACCTCTGAAATAAAGATTTCATGTGTTGTGCAGGCAAAATATACCGAACTTGCCGTTATGGTCCTTCACGATGCCTTCGGATTAGAGCAAAAACCATAAAATTCCATGTCCCTGCCCCTCACCAATAGACAGCTTGAAGGATCAATCGTCCTTGTTGTAATTACATCTGTCATCTATGTTACCGTTTTTTTCCTTTACCGGTACCCTTCGCAGGGTGCTTCTATCCCTTACGGCAATGGAACTTCATACCCGGTAATCGTGGAGCTCACCGGTGACACGGAACACAAGGGAATCTATTTTATACCTGAAAATACAACAATTTCCGATTTTCTAAAGATTGCCAAAGTAGAAGATATAAACGATCTTGAGAAAAGAAGCATCAAACTGTCAACCGGTGTGACAGTGAACATCGGTAATCAGTTAAGCATGGGGGAAATAAGCGCTGCCAAGAGGCTGCTCCTCAATATCCCTATTGACATCAATCGGGCCTCTCTCAATGATCTTATGTTTGTTCCCGGCATTGGTGAGAAGACGGCATGGCGGATCATTCATCTCAGAGAAAGCTCCGGAAAATTACAAAAGATTGAGGATTTGATGAAGATACCGGGGATTAAAGAGAAAAGACTGACTCGGATAAAAGAGTACCTTTATGTTGATGTGGAGAACTGATCCTTCAGTTATCTCTGCTGCTGTATTTATTGAGGTAGTTCAAAACCCGCTGGATATATGTATGTGTTTCCTCATACGGAGGAATGGAGTTGTTATATCGGGCCACAGCCCCTTCACCGGCATTGTAAGCGGCCAATGTTAGGGGTAGGTCTCCGTTAAAGAGATTTAAAAGATAACGTAAATACCGGACACCACCTTCAATATTTTTTTCGGGGTGGAAGGAATCTTGTACTTCCAGGAATGAAGCTGTCGCGGGCATGAGCTGCATTAACCCGCAGGCCCCCACGGAGGATACGGCCCGAGGGTTAAAGTTTGACTCTGCCTTAATAACAGCCTTGATTAGAGCGGAATCAACATTATACTTCTTAGCCGCTTTTGTGATCACGGTATCATACATCTCTACATCCTGCCCCAAACCTGTATTAAATTGCACTCGCTTTTCTCTTAAGACGAGGACATATTGGGCATTAACATCTGTGGGAACGTTGGTCAGGTGGACAACGCCTTGTTTATCTACGTATTTATAGATGTCAGTAAGGGAAAGAGAAGGAAAAGCAAGATTTATTATTAACAAAAACAGCGCAAAAAGTGCAGTAAAAATAGCGTTTTTTTTATGAATCATTCTTAAAAAATCTCCTCTTCTTTAATTTTTCATTGTTCTTGACAGAGATGTTTTATAGTGTTAGCATTTCCCAATTTTAAAGTATCATCGTCGGGGCGTGGCGCAGCCTGGTAGCGTATCTGAATGGGGTTCAGAGGGTCGGAGGTTCAAATCCTCTCGCCCCGACCAAACTTTAAAAAGTTATCTTCTTACGGGTTAGTACCTCCTCTCTCGCCTCAAATTCTTTTTTCTCTTAAACAATCTCGTTTCTCAGGCTTTGCTTTGGGAACCAACAAAGCATAAGTGTATCTATTTTGTCAAGGTTTTTGTATGGGGGCCTCTTTTCAAACAGTCCAAATGTGTTATGAAGAGGTCTTTCCGTTGACTTTTTCTCTTCCGGGGTCTATTTTTTATAAAAGCTGACGTATTAGAAAAAATTGACTACTCAGGAGTCATGAGTTAGATGACCATTTCTAAAAAAATCCAGGGGTTTCTTAGCGGCTCCTCATGGATCAGAAAGATGTTTGAAGAGGGTCTCAGTCTCAAGCTCCAATATGGAGCAGGGAATGTGTTTGATTTCAGTCTGGGGAATCCCAGTCTTGAGCCTCCCGCCCGATTTAAGGAATTGCTACGGGATGTAGCCGGGGAGAATATCTCCGGCATGCATGGGTATATGCCCAATGCCGGATACGCGGAAACAAGGGAGGCTGTTGCTTTTTATCTCAGCGGGGAACATAGTGTACCCCTGTCTGCCGAACACATTATCATGACCTGCGGGGCAGGGGGGGCGCTAAATGTGATCTTAAAGACCCTTCTCGATCCGGGCGACGAGGTGATCATTCCCACTCCGTTCTTTGTAGAGTACAGGTTTTATGTGGATAATAACGGTGGTATCACAAAGCTCGTAAAAACGAAGGAAGATTTTTCCCTTGATCTTGGGGCGATGGGTGATGCCTTCACGGAAAAGACAAAGATTGTCCTGATCAATTCTCCCAATAATCCCACGGGAAAAGTGTATAACGAAGCAACGATAAGGAAACTGACCGCCATCATTGAGGAGAAATGCAGGGTGTACGGAAAAGACATTTACCTTGTTTCCGACGAACCTTACAGTGACATAGTTTATGATGGTGTAAAGGTGCCGAGTATACTTTCGGCCTGTAAAAATAGCATTATTGCCTCTTCCTATTCCAAGAGTCTATCTCTTGCCGGGGAAAGGATCGGTTTCATCGCGGTTAATCCAGAAAACGCAAATCTTGAAGATGTCATCAACGGGATGGTCCTGAGCAACAGGATACTCGGCTTTGTTAATGCACCTGCCCTTATGCAGAGAATTGTGGCCAGGATACAGGGTGAGCGGGTCAATGTGGAGGAATACAGGAAAAAGAGAGATATGCTCTGTGATGGCCTTTCCTCGTTCGGTTACCAGTTCACCAGACCTGAGGGAACATTCTATCTCTTTGTCCGCACCCCTATTGAAGATGATGTTGAATTTGTCAGGGCCTTGCAAAAGAGAAAAATCCTCACTGTCCCTGGCAGTGGCTTCGGAGGACCGGGACATTTTCGCATCGCCTATTGTGTGGATGATGCCACTATCATTAATGCCATGGAGGGATTCGGGCAGACGTTGAAGGAATATCTTCCATAGTAATTTGGCAGGGGCACGTTCCCCTGCCATCCTTAGATGATTCCCTCTTCTATCATTTCTTTGAGCGGTAGCGCCCTTGTTACCTCCTTTGCGAGACTGCCGGGGGGCATGATATACTGTTGGACCGTTCTCCGTGGAGGGAAGTATTACCTGGTTCCATAGCCTATCTTCAGTTCCCTTTGTCGCTGATTGAGAAACTCATCCAATTCCCGAATGTTCCACCGCTGGTTGACTCTCCTGAGCTCGATGATGATATCCTTGGCCTCTCTCAGCAAGGTTTCATCTGCGTCCTTTTGGATAAAGGTCAGTTTACGGGAAAGCTCCCTCATTTCATCTTCTTCCTGTTCTAAGGCCTCAGCCCTCGAAAATATAGCATCGGTCCCGCACCTGGGACACTGCCGGAGATCAGCACATCCGCTAGCCGGTCACCCAGCCTTACCCAGGTATTTGAATGCATAAAATGCGTCTGTAAAACCGCATTTTTCACAGGTCATCTTCAGCATTTCACTACCTCCCTTATGGGCTTTTCCCATCGATCTTAATAAATTATATTATAAAAAAAGTCAATAACAATTATAAACGTACATCTTAACATCTCACAGGCACACACCATAATCTCAAGACCGGTTTTTTATTGACACAGACCTACATATTTCTATATTGTTTTTGAAAATTGTAAGACTCTGTATGATTTAGATAATGGAGGTTTTGTATGAAAATAATACTTCTGGGGGCGCCGGGCGCCGGTAAAGGTACTGTAGCCAGACTTCTTACGGAAACCGATGGTTCTGTCCAGATTTCAACCGGTGATATCCTGCGCGCATCCGTAAGAGAGGGGACAGAATTGGGTAAACAGGCCAGGGGTTACATGGACCGGGGGGAGCTTGTGCCCGACTCCCTGATTATGGGGATAATGAAAATCCGTCTGCAGGAAGAGGACTGCAAGAAAGGGTTTATCCTCGACGGTTTTCCCCGCACCATTCCCCAGGCCGTAGAACTTGAGAAGATACTGGAAACCCTGGGGATCAAACTCGACTTTGTTGTTAATCTGGAAGTGCCGAGGGAGGTTATCCTGGATCGTCTGACCACGCGAAGAACTTGTTTAAGTCCTGAATGTCAGGAAATTTACAACGTTAAGAGCAATCCACCGACGACGGATGACAAATGTAAAAAATGCGGCTCTCCTGTTATGCAGCGGGATGACGAAACTGAAGAGGCCATTATCCGGCGACTTTCGACATACACGCAAAAGACATCTCCCCTGATCGGGTTTTATCAACGGGAAGGCATCTTGAAGAACTTTGTATCCTTAGACAGTAAAGAAACCGTGGGTAAGATCAGGGAAGCGCTGAATAAAGATAGATAATCCGCTAATCATAGGGAACGGGATGATAGATTACAAAAGAGAGCTTAACCCTGAACAGTTTCAAATTGTCATGGAAGAGGGGGGTCCTCTCCTTGTCATTGCCGGCGCCGGCAGTGGTAAGACCCGCACCCTGACCTACCGTGTGGCCCGTTTAATAGAATCGGGGGTAAAGCCGGAAAGGATGCTCCTTGCCACCTTTACCAATAAGGCTGCCCGTTCGATGCTTTCGAGGGTGCAGACGCTCCTCTCATGTTCATTCGAGGCAGGCTTCGAGAAGGACATAAACCGGCTATGGGGTGGGACGTTTCACCATATCGCCCATCTTATCCTGAGGGTAAATGCCCCCCTGCTCGGTTACGAGAGAAATTTTTCCATTATTGACAGTGAAGATGCGAGGCAACTGATCAATACCTGTATTACGGAAGCGGGAGGCGATAAGAAAAGCGATAATTTCCCGAGAGCAAATGTCCTGGGAGACATCATCGGTCTCTCCGTAAATACCGAACGTTCCCTGGAAGAGGTTGTGGCGGGGAGATACCCGTTTTTCTCCCATCGTCTTGACGACATCAAAGCGGTGGCCTCCCATTACAGCCATCGCAAGAAAAAATTAAACGTCATGGACTTTGATGACCTCCTCTTCAACTGGAAAAGACTCCTCACAGACTTCCCGGATGTCCTGAAGGCGTATGCGGAAAGGTTTTCCCATGTCCTGGTGGATGAATATCAAGATACTAGCATCATCCAGGCGGACATCCTGGATCTTCTCGCCTCGCGCCACAGAAACCTGATGGTTGTAGGTGACGATTCCCAGAGTATCTATTCCTTCAGGGGGGCGAACTTTGACAATTTCATTAAATTCCCGGAGAGATATTCCGATTGCAAGATCTTCAAGCTGGAGACCAACTACCGCAGCACACCGGAGATACTTCACCTGGCCAACATGAGTATCGTCAATAATGAAAAGCAGTTTCAAAAAAATTTACGGGCGGTAAGAGGGGAGGGGATTCGGCCGGTCCTCGTGCCGGCGAAGGATGTCTTCCAGCAGGCGGACTTTGTAGCCCAGCGGATCATTGAATTAATACGGGAAGGTCTTCCCCTCCATGAGATCGCCGTTCTCTACCGGGCGCATTACCATTCCATGGAACTGCAGATGGAAATGAGCAGGCGGGCTATCCCCTTTGAAATCCGTTCCGGCATCCGTTTTTTCGAACAGGCCCATATCAAGGACGTGACTTCCTACATGCGGATCGTGGTCAATCCCTTTGATGAACTGGCCTGGAAGAGGGTACTGGGACTTCACTGGAAGATAGGCAAGGCTACCGCCGATAAGGTTTGGAGATTCATCTCGGCGCAGGCGAAACCGCTTGCCGCCATCATGACCGATGAATTTCTTAAATGTGTAACAAAAGCGGCGGCCCCCGGTCTCTTAAAATGCAGAAACACCATCAAAACCATCCTGGAAGAATCACCGGAGAGAGTCCCCTCGGAAATTATTGATATACTGATCAGGGGGAGCTACGGGGAGTATATAGAGAAAAGCTATAGCGACGCGGCGTCACGGGAAGATGACCTGGATCAACTGGGGAACTTTTCCACCAAATTTGATTCTCTGGAAGATTTTTTGAGTGAACTGGCCCTCCTGACAAATATGACTGAGGAAGCCGAACATGATCCGGACGCAGGGGCGAAGAGCAAGGTTATCCTCACGACAATTCATCAGGCGAAGGGTCTGGAGTGGACGATTGTTTTTATGATTGGGTGTGCGGAGGGGATGATGCCCTCTCCCCGTTCTTTGAAAGACCAAAATGGGGAAGAAGAGGAACGGCGGATCTTTTATGTTGCCACAACCAGGGCAAAGGACCAACTGTACCTCTGTTATCCCTTATTCAATTACGCAAAGGGGATGGGCAGTATGGTGATGAGCCCTTCCAGGTTTATCAGGGAATTGTCACCGCTGTCGCACAGGGCAAAAGACCGGCCATACGATCAGTGGCTTGTCGAAGAGGAATGAAACACTTTTGCTACAACCACCGGTCAGACTTGGTTTTTGCCTCATATTCCGCCTTCAGGGCGATCTGCGTTGCTTCGGCAATGTCCTCGGCTCTTTTCACCCAGTCTTCAAATTTAATGTCCACGCCAAAGATGCCGACCATTTCATCCCTCTCATTTACAATGGGGGCAGATGCGGTGATACAGAGCGCTCCTGTCATCTTTGAGATATAGAAATTGGTGACATGGATTTTGCCGGTTGAAAGCGGAATGATGAACCACTCCCTGTCCGACTGATCCGTTCCGATGCCATAGTTTTCATACTTTGCCCTGTCGGCAATATTGGTGATATTTCGCGTGGTCTTTTTACCGTTCATGTCTACTACGTAGGCAAACTGGATGGAGGGGTTTTCCTCTATGAACTGTTGCATGATCGGTTCCTGTAATTCCGGTTTCATTGTCTTCATCATGGGGTGTTCTATAACCTGTTTCACCACAGAAACCGCTGCCTCCGCCGCCAGGTATTTTATTTTCTCGAGGTCGGACATGAAGAGTTCAGGAATATATTTACGAACCCTCCTTTCCATTTCTTCATAGGATATGCTTGTTACCCTGCCTGATTCATACTGTTCCATAACCCACTTGTTAATTTTTGAGATACCCGGGTGCCTTTTGTCTATCGTCTTATCTTCCGTGAGACCAAGGTGTGAGTTGATCCAGTAGGCGATGCCCGCCTTCCCTGATTTATCGGTAATCGTTGTCGTCACAGGTCTCCTGAGTATTTTGGCCGTGTTGAAAATATTGTATATCTCTTCGTTCTTGATCAAGCCATCGGCATGGATACCGGCCATTGTCGCATTAAATTCAGAACCGACAAAGGGATAGTTTGGAGAAATTCTTATCCCGATCTCATTTTCAAAGTAGTTGGCAATATCCGTGATGACGGTAGTATCAATGCCATAGTTTGTGCCTTTAAGACTGATAAACTCGATGATGAGGCCCTCAAGGGGGGGATTACCCGTTCTTTCACCCAAACCGAGAAGTGTCCCATTGGCCGCACCACAACCGTAGAGCCAGGCCGTGGAGGCGTTGATCAGGGCCTTATGAAAGTCATTATGACCGTGCCATTCCAGCAGGTGACCGGGAACGCCGGCATCCTCGATGAAGGCCCTGATAAGTTTATCTATACTCCGGGGGAGGGAGGCGCCCGGATAGGTTACCCCGTAACCCAGGGTATCACAAAGCCTGATCTTGATATCCATGCCGCTCTCTTCCCGTAATTTCATCAGTTCAATGGCAAAGGGGATACAGAACCCGTAGATATCAGCCCGCGTAACATCCTCAAAATGACATCTGGGGATGATATCCGCATCAAGAATGGACTTTATAATGCCGAGATAATCTTCGAGCGCTTGTTTCCTCGTCTTATCCATTTTGAGAAAGATATGATAATCCGAGATGGAAGTCAAAACACCGGTCTCTCTCAATCCTGCTTCCTTTACCAGCTTGATATCCTCTCTATTTGCCCTTATCCATCCGGTAACTTCGGGATATCTCAGCCCCAGTTCAAGGCATTTTTCCACCGCTTCCCTGTCCTTATTGCTGTAGAGAAAAAATTCCGATTGCCTGATCACGCCATTTTCACCGCCGAGCTTACCCATCATGGTGTATAGATCAACAATCTGCTGGACGGTATAAGGCGGTCTTGCCTGTTGACCATCTCTGAACGTTGTATCCGTGATGAAAATCTCGTCTGCGGGATTGATCGGGATAATCTTATGGTCAAAATCAATCCTGCATACATCATCATAGGGAAAGACTTCCTTTTGGAGATTCGGCGCCTCCGGATCTCTAAGCTCAAACCTCCAGAACTGGGAATGTTCATGATCCAGGACTTTTTTATTTTTATTCCATTTTGCCATAATTTATTCTCCGCACAGATTTTGTAACGCAAGAAAGATAAGAAGTATAGAGATCAATGTGTTTTGTCAATGAAAAAGATAAATCACTCTGTCAGATCAATTCAGATGCCTGGTGATCACATCTGAAGGTTCCCGTGCTTTTTATATGGCCTATCCTGTTTCTTATTCTTCAACGCCTCCAGGGCGGTAATCAATTTTATCCTGGTCTCCTCAGGCTCGATGACATCGTCAATATATCCTCTTTCCGCGGCTACATAAGGATTTATGTAAAACTTAGTGTATTCTGCCATCTTGCGTTGCCTTACTTCTTCCGTGTTTTCCGCGGAAGCGATTTCTTTGGCAAAGATCACGCTGGCTGCCGTTTCCGGCCCTACCAGGGCTATCTCGGCGGTTGGCCAGGCAAACATGATGTCTGCCCCGATGGGTTTGTTGCACATGGATAACTGGGCGCCGGCATAAGACTTCCGCACTATGAGTGTGATCTTGGGTACGGTGGCTTCGGTATAGGAATAAAGCATTTTAGATCCGTGCCTTATTATGCCCTTCAATTCCTCGGCCTTGCCGATCATCACTGCCGGAGAGTCCTGGAACTGGACGAGGGGGATATTAAAGGAATCGCAAATTCTGACAAATCTTGCCAGCTTGTCGGAGGCATCCACATCAATAACACCGCCTTTCACCAGTGATTGGTTGGCCACTATTCCCACGGCACGCCCGTTTAACCGGGCAAAACCGGTGATCATGTTCCGGGCGAACTGGGCTTTAATCTCAAATAAATTCCCGTCATCCACCACCGCGGCGATGATCTTTTTCATGTTGAAGGGGGTCTTGGAGGCCTCGGGGAGGATATCCATAATATGTTCGTTCCTGCGATGAGGGGTATCGGTGGGAGTGACAAGGGGAGAATTCTCTCTGTTGTTCGAGGGAAGATAATCCAATAGCTGCTTGGCTAATTCCAGGGCATGCTCATCATTTTCCGCAATGATATCCGCCAGTCCTGTTATCGGGCCATGCATGGATGTTCCCCCCAGTTCCTCGGCGAGGGCGTCGTACCCCAGCATCGTCTTCACAAATGCCGGTCCTCCCATGTACATGAAGGCAGTTCCCTTAACCATAATGATGAAATCGGTCAGGGCGGGGCCGTAGGCGGCTCCGCCGCCGCAGTGACCCATCAAGAGGGAAATTTGGGGGATTACGCCGTTATACAGGGTGTGGCGGCGGAATAACTGGGCATACCACTCACTGGAATCCTGCCCTTCCTGGAGTCTCGCTCCACCTGAGTCTACCATTAGAATAAAAGGCGCCCCGGCGGTAAATGCCATATCAATTATTTTACACAGCTTTTGGCCATGGACCTCCCCATAGGTTCCCGCAGAGGTCGTGAAATCCTCGCCTCCAAGGAAAACAGTGCGTCCTTTCACCGTACCGTAGCCGACGACCACGGCGTCGGCCGGGATTTCCCTTCCCGCCATGCCGAACTGGGTGCAGCGATGTTTGGCCAGGGCGTCTGTTTCATTAAAACTGTCGGGGTCGAGAAGTTTATCTATCCTTTCCCGAACGGTTAATTTGCCTGTTTTATGCTGGGCCGCTATCCGTTCGTTACCGCCCATCTGCATTATTTTGCCTTTGCGTGCCTTCAGGTCATCCAATTTCTCCAAATTTACACCCATTTTTAAGCTCCTTTCTCAGAGTTAGTCCGTTTTGGGACTAATTACCTAAATTTTTACTCGCCGTAGCCTTAAGGCATTGCCAACCACGGAAACAGAGGAAAGGCTCATAGCGGCCGCGGCAATGATCGGGCTGAGCAGAATGCCGAAGTGGGGATACAGAATACCCGCCGCAATGGGCACGCCGAGAGCGTTATAGATAAACGCAAAGAAGAGGTTCTGCTTTATATTGGCCATGGTGGCACGGGAGAGCCCTCTGGCACGGACGATCCCGGTGAGGTCGCCCTTGACCAGGGTGACACCGGAGCTTTCCATGGTTACATCAGCGCCCGTTCCCATGGCAATCCCCACTTCAGCCTGGGCCAGGGCGGGGGCGTCATTGATGCCGTCGCCGGCCATGGCGACAACATATCCGCCCTGCTGAAACTTTTTGACCTCCTCTGCCTTTTGATCCGGCAAGACCTCGGCCACTACTTCGTCCAGATTGAGCTTTTTGGCAACTGCTCCCGCTGTTACCTTATTGTCCCCGGTCAGCATCACAATCCGGATACCTTCCGCGTGCAATCGTTTGATCGCCTCGGGGGTGGTCTCTTTGATCGGATCGGCGACGGCCAGTAAACCGCCGATTTTGCCGGAAATCCCCAAAAACATGACGGTTTGTCCTTCGGACCGCATGGCCAGGGCCTGTTCCACCAAAGAGCCGCCGTCAATTTTGAACTCTTCCAGAAGCTTACTGTTGCCAAGGAGCACCGCCTGACCGTCAACCTCGCCGGAAACACCCCTGCCGGTGTGGGAGGCAAAATTTTTCACATCAATCAGGTGGAGTCTTTGATTGCCGGCGCCTTCAACAATGGCTGCCGCCAGAGGATGTTCGCTGCCCTTCTCCAGAGAGGCCGCCAGCAGTAACACTCTGTTTTTATCAATTCCGGGTGCAGCGATAACCTCTACCAGCTTCGGTTTGCCCTCGGTCAGGGTACCGGTCTTGTCAACCACCAGCATGGTGACTTTTCGTAAGGTTTCGATCGCTTCGGCATTTTTAAACAGGACCCCCATGGTTGCCCCCTTGCCCGTTGCCACCATGATGGACATGGGGGTAGCTAGACCCAGGGCGCACGGACAGGCAATGATCAGTACCGAAACGGCGGCAATCAGCGCGTAAGCCAATTGGGGGTCGGGTCCGAAAAAGTTCCAGATGCCAAAAGCGAGAAGAGCGATGGCGATCACCGCCGGTACAAAATATCCGGAGACAATATCGGCAAGTCTCTGGATCGGCGCCCGGCTTCGTTGTGCTTCAGCCACCATCTTTACAATTTGTGACAACAAGGTTTCGGCGCCTACTTTTTGGGCCTCCATAATCAATGTGCCGGCGCCGTTGATCGTGGCGCCTATGAGCTTATCTCCCGCTTGTTTATGAACCGGTATCGGTTCGCCGGAAATCATTGATTCATCAACGCTGCTTCCCCCTTCAAGAACTGCCCCGTCTACGGGAATCTTTTCCCCCGGTCGGACCCTCAGGCGGTCTCCTTTCATTACATGCTCCAAGGGGATATCGCTCTCATTTCCGTTGACGTCTATTTTTCGTGCAGTTTTCGGCGCCAGACCCAGAAGCGCCTTTATGGCTGCACCGGTACGGCTTCTGGCCCGCAGCTCCAACACCTGGCCCAGTAATATCAAAACAACAATAACGCCTGCCGCCTCAAAATAGACCTCAACCATCCCTTCTGCTGTCCGCATTGCCGCGGGGAAAAGATGGGGAAACAACACGCCAACCAGGCTGTACAGGTATGCTACCGATACCCCGATACCGATAAGGGTGAACATGTTCAGGCTTCTATTGATGACAGACCGAACGGCCCGAACGTAAAAGGGCCACCCGGCCCAGAGAACCACCGGTGTCGCGAGAATCAGTTCCAGCCACTGGTAGGTCCCGGCTGCGGCTATGGCAACGAGTAAGTGCCCGCCCGGGATAAGATCGCGCATGGCGATGATTAGCAGTGGTAACGCCAGGACGGCACTCGCAATGAACCGCTTGCGCATGTCTTCATATTCGGGATTTTTTTCTTCTCCCGTCAAAGAGACGGTGCTCGGCTCCAATGCCATGCCGCATTTGGGACAGCTTCCCGGCCCGTTCTGGAGAATTTCCGGGTGCATCGGACAGGTATAAAGCCGGTCGCCGTCCATAGGTTGCTGTAATGTTGACGGCTCCGGCCCTTCCTTGTTCGTGGATTTGTCCGGGTCGGTTTTGAACTTTGCCAGGCAATGCCTACTGCAGAAATAGTAGTCTTTGCCGTCATGTTGATGGTGGATGAATTTACCTTCCTCCCCTGTTGACATGCCGCAGACCGGATCTACATATCGGCTTTTCCCCTCTTCACAATGCCGGCAGTTCATTATACACCTACTTTCGCTGTTACCATATAGTGTTTTTCTTTAGGGTGAACATCCGTTAGAAAGAGATAAGGGGGGAAGAGAAAAGCGGGGACTTTCGAATGCCCCATCTCAGGAGCTATTCTCTCCCTTTCTGCACTCATACATCATGATTGCCCCTGCCTGCGGCAGGCTGAGAGATTCTGCATCCCCCATCCCGGGGATGCACCACTGTTCATCGGCCATATCTGCGATTTGTTCCGACAGGCCATGAGTTTCAGAACCAAGCAGAAGAGCCGTCCCCTCCGGACAGGGATGGGGGGGGGATGCCTCTTCGAACATGGCTGATGATAAGGGTGTAGTGTTTTTTAATCCGGGGCAGAACCTCGGAAAAATCAACTTCTGGAATGATGTTAAGATGAAAAATACTGCCCATGGAAGAGCGCACCACCCGGGAATTGGTAAAATCCACCGACCCGGCGCTGAGAATGACCGTTTTAATGCCGAACCAGTGGGCCGTCCGCATCATCGCGCCAAGATTATTGGGGTTGCGGATCTGATACAGGAGCAGAAGATATCCTGCCCCCGGCGGAGACAATCTAAAGATATTGGTCGGGCGTGGTATGGCGGCCAGGGCCATTATCCCTTCAGGCTCTTTATCCTGACTCAATTTTGACCATTGTCTTGCCGACAAAAGGTAAGTTTCTGTATTTTCTGGAATTGTGGACAAGAAAGCCTCCCAGTGTTCCCGTTTTTCCTCCATTATGAGGAGCGCTTTTGTTTCCCCGGGGCTTTTCAATAGCTCCTGAACAATCTTAAAGCCTTCCGCCAGAAAGAGGCCTTCCCGCCGGCGATACTTCGCCAGCTCAAGTTTCTTCCAGAGTTTAAGCTGCAAATTAGAGGGCTTACAAACCGTCAACCTTTGCCTCGTCCCATGTCCTATTGTCCTATTGACCTGAGTTCCCTCCGGTAAGGAATTAACCGGGATGGCGCATCGTTTTTCTCCTCAAAATTGCTTTGAGGACCTCCATGGAGATAAATACAATGATGCCAGAGCCTAAGATGATTTCGAGATCAACAGTTGAAGGTTTAAATATGCCAAAAGCATCACGTACAGAGGGGATATGAATCAACACAAAAGTTAGTACAATTTGCGAGGCAATGGCGAGGAGAAGCCATTTGTGAGGAGGCGCCTTAAAGATACTGTATCTCATGGAGCGGAAGTTCAGGGCAATAATAAGCTCTATCACTAAAAAGAGAGAGAATATCTCTGTTCTTGCATGTGTTATATCGGCGAACTCATGGTAAAAGAGCAGGAAGAAGAAGGGAATCTCAATAAAGAGGGCCAGCAGAATGAACGCCACTACATCCCGGGAAAATACACTTTCCTTCGGGTCCCTCGGTGGTCTTTCCATGATATCAGGGTCAGGAGGGGCTATTCCCAGAGCAAGCGCAGGAAGTCCGTCTGTGACCAGATTTATATAGAGTATAGCCGCCGGCAGGAGGGGTAGATATTCTGGACCGGAGATGAGAACCACTCCGCCGATAACCGCCACCTCCGTGATATTACAGCGGAGCAGATAGGTAAGATATTTCTTTATATTATCGTAAATCCACCTCCCCCGTTCAACGGCCTTTACGATGGTGGCAAAGTTGTCATCACTCAAGACCATATCGGCCGCTTCTTTTGTTACGTCTGTACCTGTTATGCCCATTGCCACTCCAATGTCGGCATGCTTCAAGGCAGGGGCATCGTTGACTCCATCACCCGTCATGGCCACCACCTCACCCCTCTTCTTCCACGCCTTTACTATCTTTAACTTATCCATGGGGGATACCCTGGCGTAAACAGTCACCCGATCAACAATCTTTTCCAACTCCTCCTCAGAAATCTTTTCTAACTCTTTGCCCGTCAATACCATATCCCCTTCTTGATAGATACCGATTTCCTTTGCTACCGCTACCGCCGTGAGCCTATGATCTCCGGTAATCATGACGGGTTTGATACCTATCCCTTTGCATACCCTCGTGGCCTCCATGGCCTCTTCTCTCGGTGGGTCCATCATCCCCGTAAGACCGAGAAAAACCATGTTATTCTCAACGGCATCTTCTCCATTTCCCACTCCATCTGGGAGCTCCCTGTAGGCTATGCCCAGGACCCTTAAGGCGCCGAGAGCCATTTCTTCACTCGCCTGCAAAACCTTCCCTCTTTCCCCTTCGGTCAGGGGTTTCATGCTATCGCCACTTGCGATATGGGAACTCCTCTCTAAAACTACCTCGGGAGCTCCTTTCATAAAGGCCACTCTTTTCCCATCCTCCATACGATGAATGGTAGTCATCCTCTTTCTCTCGGAACTGAAGGGCAGCTCCTCTATTCTTGGGTTCGCAAGTTTCACCACGGTCTGACTTAAGCCCCCCTTTGCCGCAACCACCACGAGGGCTCCCTCCGTAGGATCACCCTTGATTGACCACTTTCCTTCCATCTCCTCGAGGAGGGCATCGCTGCAGAGGAGCCCTGCCTTAAGAAACAATTGAAATGATTGATGA
>Ga0210031_1000205_pt1 | contig 33004 bp, 33 predicted proteins | sample CryGeyCG2014_080_FD_185455 | JGI IMG/M metagenome (GOLD analysis project Ga0210031, IMG submission 185455) | Groundwater microbial communities from aquifer - Crystal Geyser CG03_land_8/20/14_0.80 (SPAdes) (version 2) | ecosystem: Environmental > Aquatic > Deep subsurface > Groundwater | place... | reverse complement strand
CTCGATTTATACCAAATACACTGGACTCTCGCCTCCCTAATTCATTCACATAACTCCGGCGAATCTATTTGTGACGCCATAACTATTTTTGATCCTTATATCGGAGTTCCAGTACTGTAATTCCACAACCCGTCAGCCGGTACAGTTGCAATACAGTTCTTTCCCCTCCAAACCAACGGCCTTCCAAACCTGCGGCATTTCCTTGCAAAGCGCAATTTGAACCTTCCTGTTGCAACGGCGAATTTCGTCCGCAATTGTGCGGAACATCTCGATCCTGCATTCCCTCGGATAGCGCAGCTTTCCCGCCTCGGCAATCAGCGAACCATTGACTTTCAGTAGGGGCGATTCCGGAAAACGCGTTTTGATGTGGCTTGAGAGTCCTTATAACCGGCATCGAAAACCTTGTCTTTAAACATCCTGTCGTAATTCACAAAGTGCGTTGACACCGGGCAAGTACGAAACGTCAGGTAAAGATAACAGTATTCGCACCAGAAATTACAGTTGTTGTATGCTGTCAGCTTGTAGAACTTCGCGCACCGTCCCAGCGGATGTTGAAACTGTTCGATGAACGGGCTCTTGCGGTTGCGAAGCAGCAGGACATTCCGTTCCTCGATGAGCTTATCCATCCCCCGCTCACCATTGATCTTAGGTAGTGCGGAAAGCCATCTAACCGGCAGCCCCGACCTCTCGGCTATTCGCTGGACATGAGACCGATCCGACTGCCCCTCTACAGCCCACAGTTCCCGGACATCATAGACATCTGCTATTGAAAGATGTTTTTAGATGTTCATCCGGTTCTTGCGCACTTTCTGATTTGAAAAGGTAATACGGCTTCAGGGTGACGAATTTGTTACACGAGTCAGTAATACTCAGATTGGAATCAACTTGATGATTACCATTTAAAACCTTCAAAATATCCCTTGTTGCCGGTTAAAAATCTAATCACTTCTTATCACGGACAGCTCATAAAACCGTACCCTTATTGTAGATTTGAGGAGACTGGAAAAGATCAAGCTTCTCTGCAATTACACTCACTGTATCCTATCGAAATTTCATCAATGCGGTATTGCTGGACATTGATGCCAGTAACTTTTGCATCGTTGAATATTGCGTAATTAACCCCTGTGCCCATGGCGCTTTTATATATCAATCCGTCAAACTCACAGTGCTTAATAAATTCACAGAGGTATTGACTCGGAAGATATTCGAGATGGGCTGATTTAGGCGATATCGGCAAGGTCAACTCTTCACTTAGGCGGCAAAGATATTCCATATAGCGACGGAGCAATTTGATCTGTTCCTTGGAAAGAAGGAAAGGCGAAATTGTTTTACGAGGATAGCGCAAATCTGCAAATTGGATCGTTTTATCAGACTCAAACTCGGCAACACAGACCATTTCGCCCTTGTTTGGTCGAATTTCGGCTATTGCCGTCTCAATATCGGACGCGACATATAGACATGGAATCCCGACTGGATTCGCCCGGCCATTGCTAATCAAGTCTATTGGAGGTTTGCCCATTTGATCCAACGGATACATATGCGACTGTTCGCAGATGCGGGCTCTGAAAACTCTACTCGGAATATCTGCCGGGGGCGGAACTAATAGACCAAATAGTCTCTTGAGTTGTTCCGTCGTCTGGATATTTTTCGGAAAGAAACGGTTGCGGTGCTTTAACTCCTCCCGGAAATCCTCCCACTCCTGAATAGCTGCCACATCGTGTTGAATGATTGGCGTGTAGCTTTTTTGAAGTACGTCGATATTGCCGAAAATCAACCCCAACAGCATCTCCGCTTTCATGGAATCCAGATTTTCAAAAAGAGCCCAATCCGACCGCAAAAGAAACTCTATACTGCTCGCACTGGGATCGTTGCTTTCTTCATAGAGTTCTATAAGATCATCGAAATAACCTATGAGATCAGCTGGTTCCAGCAGCTTGACATTCAAGGTCCCACAAAATTCACATTTACCGATTTTTTTGCTTCGCGACTCGATTTGCTGGGTAAGATTGTTATCGCCGAAACAATGTCCGCAGCACTTCCTCATGAGGTCATGCTCCCAGGAAATGCGCCATAAGTTCAATATGATGTTGCATTGAAAGCTTCTTCACATATCCAAGGCCGGGATAGTGCTCTCGTTTATGATATTGATGAAATTCTTCGACCGCGTCGGATCGATAAATTTTCGAATTCGGTTTCTTCACATCAACAACCAGTTTATGCAAAGCTTCTATGAATTTACCACCCGGATCAACAGGTGTGTTTTGCGTATCAGAGATGTAGTGTTTAAGAAACATATCGTTATCTTCATCTTCATCAATATAGGTCAGGTGTATTGCTACCGCATAAGCCGGTCCGCCACTTTCATTGTAATCATCACCCACAATCAGAAAATCGCCGAATCCTTCTAGTTTATCGTCCAGATAGGTTATATGTAGGTCAGAAAAATGCTCAACCGGGGGGTGGTCGCGGTTTGTACGAGGGATAAAACCATCACGGATAAGTACCCGTGATTTGCTGCTAAAATTACGTCGATAGAGTCGGCTACAATGTTTTTCAATGAAAATATGCTCCGAGACCATTTTCAAATCATTCGACACATCCGCTAGGTCTCTGCCACTCGGGTAACCATAGTGAATTATAGAGACCGAATGTGACGTTGCTTTGCAAAAACGCGAAAACTCTTTCAGAGAAATTTTTGTATTTACAATATAGCCTAACGAGAAATTTTTGTATTCAGATAGGTTATCATTGACAAATTCACCGATGAATGAAGGGGCAATGTCACATAGTTCGCCGCACTGAGGATTAACAATTAGCACAAACTTGATATTATGCTCGACAAGCGCTTCCGTCGCCCGTAATAGACCTGATAAATTTGCTTTGACAGGCTCAATGATCGGAACGATATTGACTTTGGATATGCGTTCAGCATTTTCACGGATTGTAATCAATTCGTATTGCTTACCGCGTAAGTAGGGGTAGTACATTGAACCTCCTTGAAATGGATTCGTCTAACCCACTAAACAATTTCCAATCTCTGTGTTCAGCAGTTGTAAGAAACGCGTCTGCTCAGCAACACCAAGCTTGCTTGAAAGTGAAAACGCTGTCAGAGATTCAGGCACGGAAACAATAAAATCCCGCAATCGCTTGCTGCTGCCGCGCTTCTTGATAACACGGACCATTGCGTCATGTGCTATTGTTGGGCTGAGTGAGCAAAAAAGCTCACGGCATGACTGATACATACGGGCATTGGACACCTTTGGCACAGCTCCGAAATATTCCTTTATGATCTGCTCATATTCATTCTTTCTAAGGGAATCAAAGATAACCGGTGGATGCACTGTCCTTTTAATCGACATAGGTTCTCTCACGGTGTGAATAGTATTACGATCCGTCAGGAGCATTAGACCAATATCATTTCCAGTAACCCCCACTACTTTATCCAACTGTGAATCCGAAGTAATCACATTGATTTCATCGAAGAGTTGCCGATACGCGGCAATCTGTCGCGTCAAACGCTCCATGCTATCATAAGCGGATTTGATTTCATAAACTGTGCTAGTCCCATTCAATACTACGGCGTCTGCTTTACATCTGCCGGCACGAAACTCGGTCAACATGGACGTTGTATTGAGCGAATGCACTCCAAGCAAGATTTTTCTGGCGATTGCATTTTTGTAGATGTATTCGTTTCGATATGTACGGAACAGCCATTCATAGACTTGATCAAATAAATCGCGCAAGAGGGTTGTCGGATCAAATTCCCAGAATTGACCTGTTTCCTTTAGGATACAAACTGCAAGTGGAGAGCGTCCCTTTAGGGCAAGCTCATCAATGACAGCCGCCGAAAAAATTCGCGCCAAGGCAGGCCCACAGGTTGATGCTGTTTTCTTCTTTCCGTGCATCATGTTAGCGAAGCCTATTCCGGAATAGTTGTTGACATATCACCGATATTTTGTGTTTAGAGTAGCCAAGTTTCTCAGTTTACCGATTGATTTCAAATTGCTACCCTCGACTACTAATCGTGTGAACAAATGTGTGTAATTATATTTAATTACTACCATAACTGCAAGGAAAATATTCTACCCCATAATCCACAATCCACTCTAGATTTGTGGTTTCTTATATCATAAATATTGAACAAATAATAACTGATTATTACGTATTTGAAATGCAAAGTATTCGCCGACGTCAACGATTCGTGTATTTCAGGAAGACAGGCATCTGAGACAAGTACGCAAGAACCGGATGAGCCATATTTGTAAAATTTCATTCTCTCCCCTCGATAATCGCAATCTCCTCTTCCGTCAGCCTGTAAAGCTCGTACATCATCCGGTCGCACTGCTCGTCAGGCAATGACGACGTGTCCACAGATTTGGCCGCAATAGCTTGGAGCCGTGTCATTTGCCGAACGCAACATCCTCAATTCACGTCCGCGATTTTCTCTTGGCGCCATACCGGGTCGCCTTTTCACGCACAGCCAGAGGCAGTTTCCTACGCTGCCCCAGTGATTCGTTGACGACAATCAGATTGCCGTCGTCCTCCGCTTCAAGTTGCGCGTTTGCGTTCAACAATTCAATGCCATATACGGTTCCATCGGGAGCGATGTCCACGTTCATTTCGTCACTTACCCGAATCGTGTCCACCTGCCCCTTCTTCTCATGCAACCGCAGATAGGCGATGTTGTGTCCCGGATCGTATGTTAGTTTCATAACGCCTTATCCCTCCCTAATTAAAAATACTTCACCATCACCGTGATGACGAGCCACCCGTCTTCCTCCACGGCGTATGCCTCAACCTGTTTGGTCCTGTAAGACCGGCCCTGCCATTCGGCGTCGAACCGGAAGTTCCGCCGAAAACCTGTCCTCCCAAATTTTGCCGGGAATCGTTCACCCTCGCTCACGGCTGCAATCACTTCCGCTTCCGTCGCCCCGCGCTCGGCTCCGCGTTCCTTCGCATGTGGATGCAGCCTTACCTTCATTCGCTGTCCTCTCCGCCCCTCAGTTCCGATGAATCTTCCACAATCTTGATCTCCTCATCCGTCAGCCCGTAAAGCTTATACACCATTCGGTCAATCTCCTGCTCCAGCGCCGTGGTATCCGTTGCCGGGTCAACCGCCTTGGCGGCGAGGATACGGGTTACCAACTCCACAATCGCATCATGCTATGCCCTCTCGGCTGTGTTTAACAGGTTTAAAATGCGGAGGGGAAAATGTCGGATGAAATGTGCTTCATAACTGAACCAGCCGCCTCGCATCTGCGTGGCTTGTTTTCGCGCTCGTAATTCAGCTCTGTCCAGAACAATTCTTTCAGGGCATCGAGCCCCCCGCAGTTGCTCCAGCAGCTTCAACACAGTCTGCTTGCGTTCAAGAACAGACATTACAACCCTCTCACTGCCGGATCAGAATGGGCTTATGTCATCAATTTAACTGCTGACTTTACATATGTATTTATTATCACTATACTTTATAAATCCAGTATGTAAAGAGAAATTTAATAGTCAGGACTTTCTGGAAGAAAGAGAGTTTTCGTAAGTATGTGATCCTTCATCTCTTCCTTCCTTCGTAAGTCGTAGCTCTCCAGAGAAGCCTTCGTTTCAGCCATAATGAATAAAGATTCTGCCGGCATTATTATGTCACCTAAAACCAGGGAATAACCGAGAAGTTTTTACACATTGAATTTTATAATTTCAATCCGCACACAACCAGGTTGGTAAGATATTGCTTTTGAGTGGGTAAGGATGGCCCGTATCGATTGATGAGAGATGCCAAAGGGACTCAGATCGCCGACGGAACCAATGAGATTCAGAGGATAATCGTCTCTAAAGATTTCTCGCTATCTTAATCCCTTCTCTGAAGGCTGCCAGATTAAGTTCCTGTATTTTATTATTATTTTGAAACCTTTTGTTGATCTCTTCCTCTATCAATTCGGCTGGAATAGGCATTACTTTTTCTATATACGCTCCTAAGAGAACCATATTTCGGGCCAGGGCATTGCCCAGTCTTGCTGCGGTTTCAACACCAGGTATTTCTAATGCTTTGATATCGCTTCTTCCCACATTTCCATTTTTCCCGATGCTCTCAAGAATAATCATGCCATCGGGCAGCACCCTGTCTTCAAAGACCTTCAGGCGAGACGATTCTGTCATAACTACGGTCTGGGCGCCATAAAGGAGAGGTGAAGCAACCTCATCATCAGAGAGAATAACTGTACAATCAGCCGGCGCTCCTCTTCTTGCAGTGGTCATACTGGGGTTCCACAGTACATGTGTATATTGAGAGACAGCCGCAGATGCCAGAATCTGCCCTATCATCATTGACCCTGTTCCGCCGATTCCGGCTATTATTACATCGTGTCTTTTGGATGGTGTTTCTTTCATAGAACCTCCTATTCAATCTTGTCAACGTCTTTGAATTCCCCCAGAGGAAATTCGGGTATTACTTCTTCCTCTATCCTCTTTAAGCTCTCTTTAGGGGATAGGTGCCAGTTGGCAGGACAGGTAGAAAGTATCTCTACAAAGCTATACCCTACACCGTCCATCTGCTTCTCCAGTGCCTTTTTCATATATTTTTTAGTCTTTTTATAATTGGCTGGGCTGGTAAATGCACCCCTGGCAGAATAGGCTGTCCCTTTTAAACTGCCTATGAATTCGGTTGCCTGTATTGGGTATCCCTGGTCCTGGTTCCTTCCAAAAGGCGTTGTGGTAGTTACCTGCCCCATTACTGTGGTAGGGGCCAATTGTCCGCCGGTAGTTCCATAGTTACCGTTATTGATCATAAAGGTGGTTATTTTTTCACTTCTGGCTGCTGCATGTATCGTTGGCTCACAACCTATAGCCAGGGCATCTCCGTCTCCCTGCCAGGTTATGACTATAGTATCCTTGCCAAGAATACGTTTCATAGCAGATGCCACATCACATGGCCTGCCGTGGGCAACCATTATTGAATCCACGTTTACCAATACAGAGGCCATCGTATAACAGCCTACACCAACTACTAAGACCGAATTTCCCTCAATGCCCAATTCATCTATTACCTCACACAGTGCCTTCACAGCAGTACCATGCTGGCAGCCAGGACAGAAGGGTATGATCAGCGGAACATCCCTCCATAACCTGGGTGTTCCCGTAATCCATTTTTCTTCCATTAGAGCCCCCTTTCTCAAATCAACTCTTCTATTTTTTCCAGGACTTTCCGAGGATAGATCGCCCCTTCTTCTGTCGGTAAATGCCTTTCCAGAGAACTTACCAGATAAACCTCTGTTCTGCCTTGTGCAGCCAGCTTAACGTCCTCGATCATCTGACCCATATTATCCTCTACTACTAAGAATCTGGCTCCTTGAATGGCATTTTCTTTAATTATCTTCTCAGGGAAAGGCCAAAGCGTAATTGGCCGTATCATACCAACCTTTAACCCTTTTTTCCTGGCCCTGAATAGTGCTTCCTGAGATACCCGTGCCACATAACCAAATGCCACCAATATCAACTCGGCATCATCTACCTGACAGGTTTCATATCTGGCTTCATTCTCATTTATAGTATCGAGCTTTTTTTTGTAATCATCCCAGAATGCACAGAGGTTTGGATGTCTTGGGGTGGGTAACATTCCCTGGGCTATGGACGAAAAACGTCTGTTTCCGTCTTTATGATTTGCTTTACCCGTAATTGCCCAATCTTTTCCTGGAAGCGGTTCAAAATCCAGAGTTCGAAGTTCAACGGATTCCATCATCTGGCCAAGAATTGCATCACTGAGGACTACGACCGGGGTTCTGTACTTGTCTCCGAGATAGAAGGCAAGCTGAACAAAGTCATAGAGTTCCTGGGCTGATTTTGGCGCAAGGACTATGGTTTTATATCCTCCGTATCCACCTCCCTGGGTTACAGAGGTATAATCCGTTTGAGCATGCCGTGTAGTGTTCCATCCCCTTTGTACAAGGACAATAACACAGGGGAGTTCGGCATTGGCCAGATTGGACATACCCTCCTGCATGAGTGCCCATCCAGGGCTGGATGTTGAGGTAATAACCCTAACGCCGGTAGCGGCACCTCCATGAAGCATGTTTATTGACCCTGTTTCAGAGGCAGACTGGATAAAGACCCTTCCCCTTTTTGGAAACTCCCTTGCAAACCATTCTATGATTTCATTTTGGGGTGTTATGGGATAACCAAAGAAGGCTCTGCAATCTGCTGCCAAAGCACCCCAGCCAACAGCTTCGTTCCCTTGAATTAAAATTCTTTCCGTCATTTTGGTCCCCCTTTAGTTTGAGGTAGAAGAAGATTTCTCTACATATTTATAAACCTCAATAGCAACATGGGGACACATCCATGCACACATGCCACAAGCACTGCAATCCTCAGGACTGCTGAAGTCGGGCAAAGGCAACCCAAGTTGCGAAACCCTATCTGTCATTTCGATGCATCCCTTGTTGCAAAACATCTCACAAAAACCACAACCCATACAGCGATTCTCCTCGATTTGAATAACCCCTTTAGCCATTTTACCTCCTCATAGAATACATTCAAAAATCAAAAGTCGAAAATCGGGAAAAGTGATTCAGAAGCTGTAAATACGAATAAAGAGAAAAATCCGTTCCGAATTTACCAAATGTCCATTTAGTTCACCCTGAAAAATGAAAAATTCCTTTGGAGCGAACATGAGCAGGATTTTTGGGGCACCCATCTTGACGAAGCGGAAGATAAGTATTTTCAGGTGTTTGAGCCCGAAGGGCGAGTTTCTGAAAATGCCTGAAGCGAGTCATAGATGGGTCATAAAACCTGAACCAGAGTGCGGAAAAGGGAATTTTTCAGTGTGAACTATTTATTTACTAGTTAACAAATTGGAAACAATGTGTCAAATAATTTAAACAGTTCATCCTGAAAAGTAAAATTTTTTATGTCACCAGACAGGGTATCCAGTGTTGTTTCTTTATGAAAAATTATTTTCTTGAAAAAGGCATATTTATGGGGTAGTGTTTTTGATATGGTGTTTTCGCTAACTGTTTTGCGGACAAACAAAAAATATCCAATTCATAGACAGATTTAAGGGGCAGCCTTGTCTCTTTATCTTCATTGAAAGAAATTAACTTGAAAGGAAAATACTATGCAAGCAAGATTCTACAAAGAAGAGCACCAAATTTTTCGCAAGGCTTTCAGGGATTTTGTCAATAAGGAAATTAAACCTAATGCTGAAAATTGGGAGCATGAAAAGGGAATTCCAAGGGATTTATGGCATAAGGTAGGTGAACAAGGGTATTTGTGCCCATGGGTTGATGAGAAATACGGAGGTTCCGGGGTAGGGTTTGAATACTCGGTAATTGTCCACGAAGAGCTGTGCCGTTCTGAGAACACTGGTGTACTGGGAATGGGTGTCCATAGCGATATTGTTGTTCCGTACATTGATCACCATGGAAATCAAAGACAAAAAGAGAAATATCTACCCGGATGTGCCAGCGGGGATATTATCACCTCTGTGGCGATGAGCGAACCGGAGGCCGGTTCTGACCTTGTCAGAATACAAACCAAGGCAATTAGGGACGGCAATGACTACCTCGTTAACGGACAGAAGGTTTTTATTACCAATGGTATCCACTGCGATCTGGCGATTGTGGCCGTAAAAACAGACCCAAAAGCGGACCCTCTTCACAAAGGCATCAGCATTCTTCTTATTGAAAACGGAACCCCTGGGTTTTCCAAAGGCCGCAGTCTCGAAAAAACGGGCGCCCACAGTCAGGATACCGGAGAGCTATTCTTCGAGGATTGTCGCGTGCCTCAGAAGAATCTCTTGGGTGAAGAAGGTGAAGGGTTCAAGTATCTGATGTACAACCTGCAACAGGAGCGCCTGGTCATGACGATGGACGCCCAGGCTACAGCGGAATACATTCTGGAGAAAACCATCGAATACTGTAAGGTGCGAAATGTCTTTGGGCGCCCTGTTAGCAGATTTCAGCACAACACGTTTAAGATCGTTGAGATGGCTACCGAGGTCGAAATGGGTAGAGTATTCTTCAATTCCCTGGTCGAAGATTTTATTAAAGGAATAGACATTACCCTCAAGGTGTCAATGGCCAAATGGTGGATAACCGAGATGGTAAATCGCGTTGCCTACCAATGTACCCAGCTCCATGGAGGGTACGGGTGCATGAAGGAGTACTATGTTGCGAGGGCGTCAGGGGATGTCCGTTCTATGACCATCGCTGCCGGTACGAGTGAAATAATGAAGGTTGTTATAGGAAGAATGATGGGGTTGTAATGCATAACCGTTCACCCTTGTCCGTTAACCGCTATTCGTCCGTCAACAGTCAACGGTGAACGGAAAACTTTTAGAGATTGTTAATGTAGTTAATATATCCAATATACCCCTTTATACTATTCTTAATGAAATATCTCTCCCTCTCTTTTATATCATCATCAAGATGGTTAAATGACGCAAAGGAATTATCCTCTGCGAGAAGTTCCGAAATACAATTTTCAACCAAGTCTCCATCCTTTGATGACCTTTTAACCTGATCGGTTATTACTTCCTTCCACAAAAACAATTGCTTCCTATGTCTTTCAAGGATTTCTTTGGAATCTTTATGTATTCCAAAGTGTCCAAAGCACATCTGTTTTTTACCCAGGTTCAGGAGCCTGTCTATACTTTCTATTGCTTCCTCGAGATAGAACTTAGGTGGAGTGGCAGGTCTCTGGTAGATTTCGTTCTTCAAAGAGTGGAATACGCCCCCTGCCTCTCCGGCAAATAGGTATCTGTCACAGGTATAACTTACATGATGCACAGCATGTCCCGGTGTATTTATAGCCTCAATACCATCTATCTGGAACTCAAAAGAGGGGATTATTTTTTTCTCTGAGACAGGTCTCATCTCTCCATAGACCACGGCTATATCACCCAGTGTCTTTTTTGTTGATTCCCAGAGATTTTGAGGTTTTACCAGATGCTGCACAGCCCGTTCGTGGCATACAACCTTTGCTTCGGGGAAGTGCTCTGTAAGCTCTCCAATGCCACCGGCATGGTCCAGGTGGATATGGGTTAAAAGAACGTAGTCCAATCTTTTGATCCCTAAGTTTCTCAAAGACTTTACAAGTTCTTCCACTGTAGCAGAGGGACCTACATCAACCAGAAAGGTATAATCGCCAATGTATACCCAAGAGCCTATGAAGTTCCTGAATCCCTTAACCTTCTGCTCTAAGTCTATCAGATACAAATTCTGACTAATCTTTAATGCGTTCATATAAAAACCTTTAGGTCTCCCTTCCCGCTCCGCAAAACAGCGCACTTAAGTGCACTGTTGTTTTGATCGTCTAAAAATCATCTTAATATTTAGCAGTTATGTACGCCTAAATCAAGACGAAAAATCTTGACAGACAATTATATATCTGGATAGACTGAAATTGCGAAAACGGAAAACGTTGAACGGTTACTAATTTTTAAATCCACTAAAAGATGGAGAAAAGAGATGCTAGAGATCACTTATATTACAATTCTTATTACTGCAAGTTCGGAGGAAGAAGCAGGCAGGATTGGAAAGACCCTGGTAGAAGAGAAACTTGTTTCATGCGCCAATATTATTCCTAAAATAAGATCAATATTTAGCTGGAAGGGCGAGATCTGCGATGAGGATGAAGTCTTGATGATTCTAAAAAGTAAAGAATCCTTATTCCGGCAGATTGAAGATAGGGTGAAAACGCTTCACAGTTATGAAGTCCCAGAGATAATTGCCCTTCCGATTCATTCAGGGTCAGAAGATTATCTCAGATGGATTGAGGCGGTTACCGTGGATCGTGAGACCTTTTAACGGCTATTTCTTCTCAGGAAGCCTTAATGACCGCTCTCATATCATTTTAAAGGCTTCTTCCACGGTCTTTTCACCATCAGGATTGACAAGACAACAGGTGGCGGGAGACAGCATGTAAAACAGTTTTCGAAAAAAGGAGAGGGAAAGATAACGACTAAGGATATTAGGAATTAATTACTTATTGACTATTTTAAATTATTTGGTATATAGTTCCTCAATTTAAAAAGTAGTGATAAGGAGAGATTGTTATGACTAATGATATTACCATGGAGTTGGCCCCTTTATTCAATCCTCGATCTGTCGCCGTTATAGGGGCATCAAACAACTGGAGTAAATGGGGATTTTCTACTTTTACCAGTGTTTTGAACGGCTTTAAAGGGAAGGTATATCCTGTTAATAAGTCAGAAGAGATCGTTGTAGGAAGAAGAGCATATAAAACGATACTCGATGTGCCTGATGATGAACCTGTAGACCTCGCAATATTTGTCATTCCTGCACCTGCTATACCCAAGGTAATGGAGGATTGCGTTAAAAAAGGAGTAAAGGCCGGAGTTATTATTTCGGCAGGCTTTGCGGAGACAGGGAAAGAGGGGAGAAAGCTTCAAGACGAGGTCCTTCGTATCGCACAAAGGGGTAATCTCCGTTTTATAGGCCCCAACTGTATGGGCTATTATAGCGCGTCATCAAACCTGAGGGCATTCATGTTTCCTATCCCGATTTTGTCAGGCCCTATCGGTTTTGTAACTCAGGGTGGAAATGTTGGCGGGGCCGTTGTGGGAGCTGCAACCAATCGCAATATAGGTTTTCATAGATATATTAGCTGTGGCTGCACAGCGGATATACAAATCGAAGAATATATCGAATGCTTTGGCGATGATCCAGAGATCAAGATTATCCTGGCATATATTGAAGGTTTGAATGATGGGGAAAGGTTTGTAGAAAAGGTGAGCAAGGTTACTAAAAAAAAGCCGGTTATTGCACTGAAACCGGGAAGGACAACTGCTGCTGCAGAGGCTATACTATCCCATTCCGGGGCTATTGCCGGCTCCAGTGATATCTGGGATAGCGCTTTTAAGAAAGCAGGGGTTATAAGAGCAGAATCTCCGGATGAGCTTTTAGATATTGCTGTTGGATTTTTGACACAGCCATTACCAGGAGGCAAAAACGTCGCTATTATGACCCCTGGTGGTAGTTATGGGGTGCTATGTGCTGATGCTTGCGCATCCCTGGGACTTAATGTGGTTAAACTCTCCGATGAGACTATTGCCACATTTGATAAGATATTTCCTCCTCGATGGAGTCATGGAAACCCTGTTGACCCTGCAGGAGACCGTAACTTTACAGCTTACCTAAAGGCCCCTGAAATGCTTTTAAAGCTAGATGAAGTTGATTCATTAATATTCATGGGGTTCGATGGGTTTTCCAGTTTTCCGTCTTTAGTTTCCTCTATGAACCATAAATTCTCCAGGATGTTTAAAAAGATGTTAACACCACTAATAGGCATTGAGAAGGTTAAGAAAAAGGATTCGTCTTCTGATGGTGCTTCTCAAACATCAAGGATCAACAAATTTATACATTCCTTACTCTTCATATTCTTTTCCGTATTCGGAACTTCTAAAAAGGAAGAGGTAGAGGATTTTGCACGTCAGCTTACATCTCTTATCACATCGGAATTTGTGGATCCTTCAATCTTGTACACCTTCTCACAACTGGTGAATGTTGCGGATTTAAACGACATAGATGATCAAATGGTAGAGAGGCTCCTCGACAGTTTTCAACCTCTTTTAGAGGCTCTGATAATAAAATGGATGCATGAACACAAAAAGCCGATTATTACGACTAATTTTACAGAGGAACCAACGAGCCTGAAAGGTGGAACCTTCTATTCCTTCTCATCAGGCAAAAAGGCAGCCCTAGTCCTATCTAAATTGGTTGAGTACAGTGAGTATTTGAAAAGGGGATAAGGATAAGATAGTAGCCGCCTTGCTTGGAATCCCAGACAATAGAATTCCCCTTCCTGATTATTTCTTTGCTGCTAACTCCTCATACATTTCTATGCTCGGCTTCCCATCTAGTAAAGGACCTATTTTGCCAAAGAGTTCTTGGATGTGCGATGTAGAACCGTGATGATCAAATGCAGCCTTATCTTTATACTTCTCATAGAACAGAAATTTTCCCGGTTCATTCTGAGCACGATGAAGCACATATGCGAGAGTTCCTTCTTCAGATTGAACCTTTGGGATCATAGCTCTCAGCGCATCTTCCATCTCCCTTTCTTTTCCAGCCTGTGCTTTTAGAAAAGCGACAACAACTATCATTTTTTACCTCCTTTAAAAAAGCCGAAACACTTTTTGCTTTTTTTATTAACTTCTTATACGGGATTAACATAAGACCTGTCAAGGAAAAACCGCCCTGTCTTTTACCTTGACAAGGAAAGGGAATTATTATAAAAAGATAAAATCTGATTTCAAATGTTTCTTTACTAGGAGATACGAATGATTGAAGATGATTTTACTACTGCCCTGACATTTGATGATGTCTTTTTGCTGCCTGGAAAGTCCGATATCTTGCCTAAAGACGTAGATGTACGTACACTTCTTACAAGATCTATAGAATTGAATATACCTATGGTCAGCGCGGCTATGGACACAGTTACAGAATACAGAACTGCTATTAGCATGGCACGTGAGGGAGGAATAGGGGTTATCCATAGAAACATGAGCATTGAATCGCAGGTATCTGAAGTTGACAAGGTAAAGAAATCTGAGAGTGGGATGATAGTAGATCCGATAACCATGCATCCTGACCAGAAGATATATGAAGCCTTAGAGGCAATGGAAAAATATAGGATTTCTGGTGTCCCGATCGTTAAAGAGGGGAAACTGGCAGGGATACTGACTAACAGAGACCTTAGGTTTGAAACTGACCTTGATCAAAAGATAGACTCTGTAATGACTAAAGAAAACCTTGTTACTGCCCCTGTAGGAATTACCATGGAGGAATCCAAAAAACTCCTCCATAAGAACCGCATAGAGAAACTCCTTGTTGTGGATGACAAGAACAATCTGAAGGGTTTAATAACTATAAAGGATATAGAAAAGATACGAAAATACCCGAATGCCTGCAAGGATCAGTTGGGAAGGCTTCGCGTAGGGGCAGCTATAGGTATAACCTCAAACCGTGAGGAGAGAACCGAAAACCTTCTAAGAGCTGGAGCAGATGTTATTGTAATAGATACATCTCATGCTCATACCAAAAGCGTTATAGAAGCTATTGCTGATACTAAGAAGAATTTTCCTGATTGCGAGTTGATAGCCGGGAATGTGGCTACTGCAGAGGCCGCTTTGGATATGATAAATGCAGGTTGTGATGGAGTGAAGGTAGGTGTGGGCCCCGGCTCTATATGTACGACAAGGGTTATCGCTGGAGTTGGTGTTCCCCAGATAACAGCCATAATAGATTGCGCAAAAATAGCGAAAAAATTTGATATTCCTCTTATTGCAGATGGCGGGATAAAATATTCGGGTGATATAACCAAAGCCCTCGTTGCCGGGGCTAGCAGTGTTATGATAGGAAACCTGATTGCAGGGACAGACGAAAGTCCTGGAGAAACTGTAATATTTCAGGGAAGAAGCTACAAGGTGTATAGAGGAATGGGTTCTATCGAGGCAATGAAGAAGGGTAGCAAGGATCGGTATTATCAGGATGACATAATAAGTGATGCCAAACTTGTTCCAGAGGGTATTGAAGGAAGGATCCCTTATAGGGGTTCGTTGTCCTCTAATATATACCAATTATTGGGAGGGCTAAAAGCTGGTATGGGCTATGTTGGAGCCAAAAATCTCCAAGAGTTACGGGAAAAAGGCAAATTTATAAAGGTTACTGCTGCAGGTCTAAGAGAAAGCCATGTCCATGACGTTATCATTACCAAGGAAGCCCCAAATTACCGACTGGAATAGGACTGGATTATATCCCCAGAATTTAGCAGTTATTAGTACGCAGGCTGTTAAGGAATTTACAAAAAAGAGACATAAATGTGTTTGCTGACATTCACCAAGAAAAGATACTCATACTTGACTTTGGTTCCCAATATACCCAATTGATCGCAAGAAGGGTAAGAGAATGCAGAGTATACTGTGAAATTCAGCCTTTCAATATCAATCTAGAGAAGATCGAGAAGTTCAAGCCCAAAGGGATTATCCTTTCTGGAGGCCCTTCCAGTGTCTACGATGAAGCAGCCCCTTATTGTTCCCCGGAGATTTTCAAACTCAACATCCCAATTCTTGGTATATGTTATGGGATGCAGTTTATGGCCCACATTATGGGTGGAGAAGTTAAAGATTCATCCAAGCGTGAATATGGACAGACAAGGCTTTTTATAGATGATTTCACGGATCTTTTCGTCGGTTTCGAGGATACCCCCTTTATCGATGTATGGATGAGCCATGGTGATAGGATACAGATCCTCCCGCCTGGTTTTACTCCCATTGCCCATAGTAAAAACTCCCCCATCGCTGCTATAAAAAACAATAAGTCAAGAATCTTTGGAGTTCAGTTTCATCCGGAAGTTGCTCATACCCCTAGAGGGTTGGAGATTCTAAAGAATTTCCTTTACAGAATCTGTGGATGCCTTCCAAATTGGACTATGGAGTCTTTTATTAAGGACTCTATCTCACAAATCAAGAGAACAGTGGGAGACAAGACGGTTATCTGCGCATTGAGCGGAGGGGTTGATTCATCTGTAGTAGCATTCTTGCTTCATCGAGCTGTTGGAGATCAACTGGTATGTGTCTTTGTTGACAATGGGTTGCTCAGAAAAAATGAAGCCCAAGAGGTTAGAACAGTGTTTGGTGAACACTACAATATGAATCTTCATTATATAAATGCAAAAGAAGCATTTTTAAAGAAACTAAAAGGAGTGACTGACCCTGAGATAAAGAGGAAGATTATAGGTAACGAATTCATCTGCCTTTTTGAGAAGGAAGCCAAAAATATTGGAGATGTAGAGTATCTTGCTCAGGGGACCCTGTATCCGGATGTTATTGAGAGTGTTTCTTTTAAAGGACCATCGGCTACTATAAAGAGTCACCATAATGTTGGCGGGCTGCCAGAAAAGATGGACTTAAAATTGATAGAACCATTGAGGGAACTGTTTAAAGATGAGGTTAGGCTGCTGGGTAGAGAGCTGGGATTGCCTTTGAAGATAATAAACAGGCAGCCCTTTCCGGGGCCGGGGCTTGCTATTCGGATTCTAGGAGAGGTAACCAAAGAGAACCTATCCACTCTTCGAGATGCCGATAGTATAGTCGCTGAGGAGATTGATCCGCCTAAGGCGGATAAATACCAGATCTGGCAGTCCTTTGCCGTGCTTCTTCCCATAAAGACCGTAGGTGTTATGGGAGACGAGAGGACATATGAAAATGTCGTTGCCCTGCGAGTAGTGCGAAGTACAGATGGCATGACTGCTGATTGGGTGAGGCTTCCCTATGAAGTTCTTGCCAGGATGGCAAATAGAATTATCAACGAAGTTAAGGGTGTAAATAGAGTGGTTTACGATATATCTTCTAAGCCTCCGAGCACTATTGAATGGGAATAAATATGATGGCTTCGTAAAAAGTCCATCTGCGGCGTTACGCTGCATCCTTCGTCGTTGCGGCGTACCTATGGAAATAGTTCACCGTTCACTGTTTACCGTTCACCGTAAGTGCATGGTTTGTTGACGGACAACGGTCAACGGACAACGGTCAACAGATAATAGGATTTGCGCGCCTTGCATCTGGAGCTTTTTACTTTGCCATCCCAATTTTAACTTTTTACGAGTCCATAAAATATGCAACACTCAGGTTTCGTCCATCTTCACTTACATACAAAGTACAGCCTGCTTGATGGGGCGATAAGGATGAATGAACTATTTGCTCTGGCCAGAGAGTACAAAATGCCGGCTCTGGCCATGACCGATCATGGTAATATGTTTGGTGCTATAGAGTTCTACACAAAGGCATATCAAAATGGAATTAAGCCGATTATTGGTTGTGAAGTCTATGTTGCTCCTGGGAGTAGGTTTAATAAAGAGTCCCGAGGTATATCGGATGCTTCCTATCATTTAACCCTATTGGCGAAGAATACAGCGGGATATAAAAACTTACTTAAATTGGTAACAGCCGCATATTTTGAGGGGTTTTACTACCGTCCCAGAGTAGATAAAGATTTGTTAAAAGATCATAATGAAGGGCTGATTGCCCTTAGTGGATGTTTGCACGGTGAGCTTTCCCGTCTAATAGGGCGAGGGGATAAAGAAAATGCTCTGAAAGTAGCCGGCGAGTATAAAGAAATATTCAACAATCGCAGGTTCTATCTGGAGATACAGGACAATAAGATTGAACTCCAAAAGTCTGTCAATGAAGGGCTTGTAGAAATAAGCAAGACACTTGATCTGCCTTTAGTTGCAACCAATGACTGCCATTATTTAAAACGTGAGGATTCAAAGGCACATGAGGTGCTTCTGTGCATTCAGACAGGAAAGATCCTCAGTGATCAGGATAGGATGAGGTTTGCTACTGATGAGTTTTATTTCAAGTCTCCAAAGGAGATGGAAGCCCTTTTTTCATCCTACCCCGATGCCTTGAAGAATACCATTGAGATTGCCGAGCGATGTAACCTTGAACTGAGATTTGATGAACTCCATCTACCCGATTTTAAGGTTCCGCAAGGAGATTCCCTGGATAGCTACCTTGAAAAAACAGCTAGAGAGGGACTGAATGAAAGGTTAAAACTCATAGAAAGCAGGGTAGGGGACGTATCTGTAATTTCTGAGAAGTACTATAAAAGACTTGAGGAAGAGTTGAAGACTATCAAAGCCATGGGATTTTCCGGCTATTTTTTGATTGTTTCAGACTTTGTAAATTATGCAAAAAAGAGAAACATTCCTGTGGGGCCAGGTCGTGGCTCGGCTGCAGGGAGCTTGGTGGCATATTCTCTAAAAATTACCGATATTGATCCCCTTCTTTATGATCTTATCTTTGAAAGATTTCTCAATCCCGGGCGGGTAAGCATGCCTGATATCGACATAGACTTCTGTGTTGATGGCAGAGATGAGACAATAGAATACGTTGCTAATAAATATGGCAAGGAAAAGGTTGCCCAGATTATAACATTCGGTAAGATGCAGGCCAAAGGTGTAGTGAGAGATGTGGGCAGGGTCTTGAATATGCCGTATAAAGAGGTGGACAGGATAGCCAAGTTAATCCCCAATACCCCTAATACCTCTTTGGAAGATGCCCTTAGGCAAGAACCTAAACTAAAAGAGCTTGATCAGACTGACGAGAATATAAGGCTTTTAATTTCCCTTGCCAAATCCTTAGAAGGGCTGCCAAGACACGCATCTACCCACGCAGCAGGGGTTGTAATTGCCAACAAACCGCTTGTTGAGTATCTACCTCTTTATAAAGGGCAGAACGGCGAGGTTGTTACTCAATTTGCCATGAACGATGTAGGAAAGATAGGGTTGATTAAATTCGATTTTCTGGGGTTAAAGACCCTGACCCTAATCGATAATACATTGAAACTCATAAATACCGTTAGAGATTTATCTCTAAACGGGATAAATGAAGAAAAAGAAGAGAAGCTTGACTTAAATCAGATACCCCTGGATGATGAATTAACCTACAAGTTACTTGCGGCAGGAGATACCTCTGGTGTCTTCCAACTGGAAAGCTCCGGCATGAAAGAACTGTTGATTAAACTCAAACCAGGGAATATAGAGGATGTAATTGCTCTGCTTGCCCTATATCGCCCAGGTCCTCTGGGAAGCGGTATGGTGGACGATTTTATAAAGAGGAAGCACGGTATTGTTCCTGTAAAATATGAGGTTCCGCAGTTAGAGGATGTCTTAAAAGATACATACGGAGTAATAGTCTATCAAGAACAGGTAATGAAGATAGCAAGTACGCTGGCTAATTTTAGCCTGGGGGATGCCGATCTTCTTCGTCGGGCAATGGGCAAAAAGAAGCCCGAAGAGATGGCTAAACAAAAGGAAAAATTCCTGCTTGGCGCCAAGAAGAATAAGATAAAAATAGAAAAAGCAGAAAAGATTTTCGACTTAATGGCGATGTTTGCTGAATATGGGTTCAACAAATCCCATAGTGCTGCCTACGCCATGATAGCATACCAAACAGCATACCTAAAAGCCCACTATCCTATAGAGTTTATGGCTGCCCTGCTGACCAGTGAAAAGGAGAACACTGACAAACTGATCAGGTACATAAGTGAGTGTAATGACAAAGGGATTGAAGTTTTGCCTTCTGATATCAATGAGAGTTTCAGAGATTTTACTGTTATAGACGGTAAAATTCGTTTTGGACTGGCAGGGGTCAAGAATGTAGGAAACCAAGCGGTAGAATCTATTATCTCCACCAGGGAAAGGGATGGAAAGTTTAGCTCTATCTTTGATTTTTGTGAAAGGGTTGATCTCAGGAAGGTAAACAGAAGGGTGATAGAGAGTCTGATTAAGTGTGGGGCATTTGACTATACCGGTGTCTTTCGTTCTAGACTGATGGGGGCATTGGATGATGCCATAGAGGCAGCAGGGGCTATTCAGAGGGATAGAACCAATGGTCAAATTAATATGTTTGATATTTTTAAGGGCGCAGGTGAGGTTGATCTAAATGCAAAGTTTCCGAACATTGAAGAATGGTCTGAAAATCAACTCTTGACTTATGAGAAGGAGGTTCTGGGTTTCTATATTACAGGTCATCCCCTGACCCGTTATGAAGAGGACATTAAAAGGTATGCTAATACAAATACCCTTGATATCGTCGAATTTAATGATGGGGCAGAAATAAAAATCGGGGGCATGGTCAGTTCTATTAAGGAAATTAATACACGCAAGGGAGATCGGATGGCCCGTGTTACCCTGGAGGATTTGAAGGGTTTTATTGAAATAGTGGTATTCCCTGATATCTACAAGGAAACCTCTTTCTTTTTAAAAGGAGATGAGCCTGTTCTGATCTCGGGAACCCTGGCAATGGAAGAAGAGAATCCAAAGGTAATAGCTAAAAAAATAATACCCCTTTCAGAGGCAAAGGAAAAACTCAGTGCCGATGTTCATTTTACTGTTAAAACCTCTTCTGTAACTAGAGAGCAACTGGAAAGACTGAGAGATATTCTGTTGAATCACCATGGAAACAGTGAGGCATTTCTCCACCTGGTTGTGCCCAATTGTGGTGAAACGGTTATATCCCTGGGTGAAAAGTTTCGCTTAACTCCATCGGAAGTACTGTTTAAAAAGGTGGAGGAGCTGTTTGGATACCAGGTAGCTTCGTGAGTCGTGAGTCGTAAATCGTGAATATGTATCAAAAAAGAACCTATAGAAATCTTATCCACGACAATAAGCTTACTCCCGAAAGATCCGATCGGGGGCTTACCTACTTTCAAGTAGCGGTTAAAGAAACGGATCTGTATATCGGGGCCAATAAAGACCTAAGTAAGGAAGTCAGAGAGGCTGTATTAAAGTATAGATACCAAATTGAGGAATACATCAGAAGATTTCCAGAATTCCAAAAGAGTCTGATACCACTACCATTAGATCCCTTTGCCCCCAGAATTATAAAGGCCATGATGGAGGCTTCGAGCTTAACCGGAACTGGGCCTATGGCAGCGGTAGCAGGGGGTATTTCCGAATTTATTGGTAAAGAGTTATTAAACCAATCGGAGGAAATAATTGTAGAAAACGGGGGAGATATATTTCTTAAAACTTCTTCAAAAACAAGCATCGGGATATATGCAGGTACGTCTCCGCTAAGCAATAGGATAGGGATTAAGATCAATCCTGATGATACCCCTCTTGGGGTTTGTACCTCTTCAGGTACAGTGGGGCATTCCATTAGTTTTGGCAGGGCAGATGCCGTTACTGTTGTGTCAAAATCGGCTCTTCTGGCAGATGCTGCTGCTACATCTGTTGGTAATCTTGTAAAAGATAAAAGGGATTTTAACAGAGCCTTAGAATTTGCTGGTAAGATTGATGGTATCTTGGGTGTTTTGATTGTACTGGGTAAAGAAATGGCCGTTTATGGAAAGGTGGAGTTAATTGAGATATAGAGCGGAGGCACAATGAAAAGTATTTGGGCTCCCTGGAGAATGGATTATATCTTAGGGGATAAATCAGAGGCCTGTATTTTTTGTTCTAAACCCGGCGAAAAAGATAGTAACACAAGTTTAGTGTTATACCGTGGCAAGCTTTCTATGGTAATAATAAATAAATACCCCTATTCCTATGGTCACCTGTTGATAGTCCCCAATAGACACGTTAGCGGTTTAGAGGATTTAGAGATAGCCGAAGTCAATAATCTCTCTCTTATTTTACAGAAATCCATTATTATACTTAAAGAAGCATTTCAACCACATGGTTTCAATGTTGGGTTGAATCAGGGAAAGGTTGCTGGGGCAGGGCTGGAAGAGCATTTGCATCTTCATGTCGTGCCAAGGTGGGCTGGAGACATCAACTTTATGCCGCTTTTGGCTGAGACCAGAGTAATACCTGAACACCTGGACGAAACCTATGACAGGCTGGCCCCATTTTTCAAGCAATTAGACATATAGAGGTGGACATTACCGAAATACAAGGAGGAAATTTGATGAGATTGTTAAAAACGGTTTTTGTAACGCTCTTTTTTATTACTGCCATAACCTTTGCCATTAAGAATCAAGAGTCTGTTTCCCTTCAATATTATTTTGTTAACGAGGTATTGACTATGCCTCTTTTTTTATTAGTCTTCATTTCTATCCTTTTAGGCATTCTCATTGCGGGGTTCGGCTGTGTTTTTACTAGCTTCAAGCTGAAGCAGGAGATAAAAAGGCAACAGAAAACTATTCTGGAATTGGAGGACGAGTTGAATTCCTTGAGAAATCTGCCAATTATGGAGTCAAAACAACCGTACGAATAAGAATTAAACTGGAGAAGATTTCATGGAACTACATGTTTCAAATCCGTATTATTTCTCTGTAATTCTGGTTTTGATCGGTCTTTTTCTGGGTCTGATCATTGGGGGTTGGTTTTCGTCAAAATTGACAGATGTAGAACCTAAGGTCAAAAAAGAAGGCAAAGAGAGTACTGCCTTTCTGATGGGTATAAATTATCTGCTCTCAAATGATCATGACCATGCCATAGAGGAATTTACCAAAGCTGTTCAGATAAACTCCAACACAGTTGAAACCTATATAGCATTGGGGAACCTGTTTAGGAGCAAGGGAGAGGTTGGACGGGCTATTCGTATACATAACAGTATAATACTCCGTCCCACAATTGACAGAGAGACCAAGATACAGGCTTTGTACAATCTGGGTTTAGACTTTAAAAAAGCTGGTTTTATCAAGAGGGCCATTTCATCCTTTGAAGAGGTAATTGACAATGATTCATTCAGGCTGGATGCCTATATACAGCTTGAGGAGCTTTACGAAGAGATTAACGAATGGGAAAGGGCTTATACAATTCAGCAGAGAGTATCAGCACTGAGAAAGACAAATGACAACAACGTCCTGGCACATATTCAAACAGAGCTTGGGAAATCTCACTTTGCTGATAATGACATAAAGTCGGCAAAGGAGACTTTCAAAAAAGCTATATCTTTAGACCCTAATTGTATAGATGCCCTTATTCATTTGGGAGATATATGTCTTTTCCAAAATGATTATAGCGGAGCTATCTCTACATGGAAGAGAGTAACTAAAATCAGTCCACCTTTAACCCATCTGGTATATGGTAGACTGGAAAAAGCATACTCTATGCAAGACAAATCTAACGATTTTGAGGAGTTTTTAAAGAAGAGTTCAAAGGAAGATAAAGACAACTACCACCTTCACTTTATCCTGGCAGAATATCTATACAAGAGAGGAGATACTGAAGAGGCGATAGAAGAGCTCCAGTCTGTGATAAGGATAATGCCAGCCTCCATAGATGCAAGAAAAGAGTTGGGAAGAATCCTTATAGCATCTGGAAAGACGGATGAACTTATACGTGAATATCAAAACCTTTTGAACATACTCGATATGCCTGAGAAAAGATTTAGATGCCAAAGGTGTGGTTTTGAATTAGAAAATGTAGAGTGGAAATGTCCCCAATGTCTGAAATGGGATACAATAATACCCAAAGAACTGGAAGACAGGTAATGGGTAGCTAAATTCCATAATATTGGGTAATGTGAAAGAGCTGCCTTTTTACCGGTTTAATACGTGATGGAAAACCCGTTAAATTCTCCTTTATAGTCCTGCCAATCTATAGAAATATCTGTCACTATTGCTCCTGCAGGCCCGTGATTGCACCATTTAATCATACTCTTAACCCTGTCTTCTTCTCCTTCGAAAACAGCTTCGACACTTCTATCCCGGAGGTTCTTAACCCATCCGTTTACACCTAATCGTCTTGCTTCATGTTGAGTTTCAGCACGGAAATAGACCCCCTGAACCCTTCCTTTTACTAAAACATGGGCTCTACCTTTTGGCATTACCTTTCCTTTCTTTACGCTTTACCAAAAAATTCCATAGCAGCCTTTACCAACCCGAAACACCCTGTTAACATCATATCACCGTGGGGAACAGCAAAGTAATATCCTAACCCCTCTGCGAGTCCTCTATTAGGGCCTGTTACAGATATTAAGTCAAACCCGTTCCCAGGAGAGAAACCAGGTTGGATAAAGCACCCATGTCCACCGTCTTCAAATACCTCTTCGTTAGTTAGTGTTCCCTCTAAGAGACGATGGATGTAGCCTTCCAATTTATTTGGAGTCATCGATCCACTGTGGTGTTCAAACAACCCAAGCATTTTGCCGTCTTTAACAAGGGCAGCAACAGTATGTTGATTTCCAATATTAACAATGACCACCCCTTTTGTATTTCCTTTTTCTATTAAGGGGTCACAAAGGGCCCCCATGATACCCGCTGCACATGTATCCATGACTATAGCATCCGGAATGTTTCGTTTAACAGCTATCATTCTGGTAAGGTAATGGGGAGGGGTTTGGTATGCTAAATGGGATATCTGCCCGTCATTCTGTAGAAATTTTCGCCAATGTTGAAATCGAAACTTCCGATTGCTCCCATCTACACATTCACCATGGTCCTGAACCGCAACTGCAAAATTCCTTGGAAGTTCTGTGTCAAAATAGGATAGTGCCTTCTTAAGGGCAATTAAATCAATATCTCCCAGTACAACTGATATTGCATCTTTGGGCGGTTCAGTAACGATTTTTATTCCCATTTCCTCTACTCTGATTAGATTATCGTGGATGGTTTTTGCTGCCAACTCTGTAGCAAATACTTCGAGGCCGGCATTGATATGGGTTCTTATTGCCATTACACAGGGGCCACCTCCCATAAGGTTCCCTTTTAGAAAGATGGGCTTTCTATCTTGTGTTATTCCGGCAATACGATTTGCTATAATCCTTGTCTGAGACGGCAGGATCAGCTTAACGGAATTCTCCACTAGACTACTCTCTTCATAGAGCAGGATGTCCTGTGTCCCCCCTCCAACGTCAATGGCAAGAATCCTGATATTGGACAATATTCCACTCCTCTTTTTCTGCCTTATAAATCAGATATGGAGACACTACTAGCCTATGGTTCTATGATTAAGCAATAGAGTTTCACAGGCTGCTTTCATTGCTGAAAAATATTTGTCCCCTCCAAATCCAGATTTCCATTTTAAGGTAAACAGTTCATCAGAAACAACCAAAAACCCTCCTGCATCAATTCCCCTAAATCTACCTACCGTTAAGAGAGCGGACATCTCCATTTCGACCCCCAGGACATTCTGATTTTGGTAATTGGTAATTTTTCCTATTGTCTCCCGAAAGGGTGCATCTGTTGTCCATACTTTGCCTATAGTGAAGTTTAAATTATTTGACAGGCAACACTCTTCCAGATATTTCAAAATCTTTTTGCTGGCATTTGGGATCGGTTCACCCAGAGGATAATGTTGGGATGTCCCTTCCTCTATTATTGCCTCGGCAGGGATTATATAGTCTCCTATACAAATGTCTTTTTGGAGCGAGCCACATGAGCCTATGCCAACTATATTCCTGGCTCCCATGGCAATCAATCTCTCCATGAGTATTACGGCTATTGGAGCCCCTATTGCAGGACCAGCAATGGAGAATCGATTACCATTGAGATTCAGGTCGTACAATTTGGCGAAATTCAATCTTCTCCTTCGTGATTCATCCAGATTTAATACATTAGAGGCGATCTTAAAATCTGTAGGTGAGAAAAACAAGAACACTGTTTCTTCTACATTTGACTCTGTTCTACCCTTTCTTGGCTCTATAATAACCGATTCTTCGGATGGCAATTTCATTCAATTCCTTCAAAAATACTGAGTTCTTCTATATTCAGGAGTTCGAATGTTTCTGTATCCTCGATATTTACAAAGGCCTTTTCAAGCTCGTTTCTTTTTTTTGTCCACTTTGGACGACACTTATCACATACACGATGGGAAGCATCTAAGGACATAAAATTCTTTCCACAAACAATGCACCTTCTTTCCTTAGAAATTAACTCAGACAATCCTACTCTTCTTCTAGCCTGATTGATATAAATCAGCTCAAATTCGCCTTCAGTAAGCTCGGACAATCCCTTCCTTTTGCGGATTTGGTTTATATGAGTAACGTAAGAGGACATTTTCTAGTCCTGGTTCTTTTAGATATGTGAGTCAGTCTTGTTGTTTAAATATCCCACAGTTTTTTTTTAAAGTAAATAAAAATCCCCTGTGTTTAAGAGTGCTCTCCCGTCATGGGTTTGCAGTTCAAGAACAAGGGATAATTTGACGACATCATTGCAGGTTCACTAAAGGAGTTAAAAAAGATGAAAAAAGACTATATTTTACCCGATAATTGAGGTATAGGTAAGGGTATGGTTTAATAACACATATAATCCGCAATGACAATGAATGGAACAGAATCCACGAATATATTCAAAACAATCCATTGAATTGGGATTCTGATATGTATATTCCCCCTGTGTCTCAGCGCCTTTGCGTGAACCAACATTATTTCAAACCAGATAGCGGCGAGGAAGATAGCAATGACTGACAATAGCTTAGCTGTTTTTGAAAACTATAAAATCCGTCGTCATTACGATGAGCAGACAGAAACATGGTATTTCTCAGTGGTTGATATTTTACAGGTTTTGATACAGCAGTCGGATTATCAGGCGGCGCGGAACTACTGGAAAGTCTTAAAAAATCGTTTAAAAAAAGAAGGCAGTGAGTCGGTTACAAAATGTAACCGACTGAAAATGGAAGCTGCCGACGGGAAAAAATACCTGACCGATGCTGCTGATCCCGAAACATTGTTACGGCTTATTCAGTCTGTGCCCAGTCCCAAAGCAGAACCGATAAAATTTATTGTTTCAAGGAAGTGGTAGATATGAGACGGTTATCTTTTATTATCACTCTATTAATGTTGCTCGCCGCATTTCCTTTAACTGAAAAAATAAGCATAGGCATGCCGGAAGAAGAAGGAGAATTTACCCGTCAGAGAGGGCTGATGGTAAGGGAGCAGATCGAAGCCAGGGGGATTAAAGATAAATCTGTGCTTGGGGCAATGCGGAAAGTAAAAAGGCATTTGTTTGTTCCTCGGGCGTATAAGCATTTGGCTTATGCTGATACCCCCCTTCCTGTAGGTGAAGGCCAAACCATATCGCAACCTTATATTGTGGCCTTAATGACAGAGCTGCTGGCGTTAAAAGGTAAAGAGAAGGTTTTGGAAATAGGCACAGGTTCAGGTTATCAGGCAACTATTCTGGCAGAATTGGCTAAAGAGGTGTATACTATAGAGATATTAGAGCCATTGGCTAATAGGGCCAAGAAACTTCTTAAAGAATTGGGTTACTCCAATGTTTATGTCAGACACGGCGATGGTTTTTTGGGCTGGCCGGAATTTGCTCCCTTTGATGCCATAATTGTAACCTGTGCGCCGGAAGAAATTCCCGCACCTTTAATAGAGCAATTAGCAGAGGGCGGAAGATTGGTAATTCCGGTAGGGGGATTCCGGCAAGAGCTAAAATTGGTAGAAAAGAAAAAAGAGAAGATGCTTACGAAAGATATAATTCCGGTAAGATTCGTTCCTATGCTGAGAGAAAGGCCAGATGCTAAAGGAGCAGAGGATAAAGAAGTTGACAGAAAATTTAAAGAGGCACATTGGAGTTTTATCCTGTCATTATAAATGTAGCTGACGGGTCGCATGGAAGCCTGGACTTCAATGTGGCGGCATTCGGCTATTCCGTTCTCCATCCATTTGACCGCGAGCAGGTCAATTTAGTGAACCCCCATTTTGATTCCGCAAATCGTGAAGTAGCCATGTCGGTTTAACCACTCTTCAACGATTTCTTCAGCAAGTAGTGCCATAGTTCACCTTTATGCCCAACGCCCTGGAGTATCTGGTCAAGGACTTCACGATGGATAAAGAACGCCTGAAGGCTGGAGTCAATATTGGGTCCGACTACTTCGACAAGATGCTGGAGAGGATCCGGGATATCCGCTCCAGCGAAAAGCGCAAAGATCATTCTTAGGAGTATGAAGGTAGATAGGATAATGAATAATAAATTAATACCTATCTCAATCAAATCCCGGAAAGTAAGGATTTACTGTAGAATATTTTTCCTGTTTGTCTTCTCTATTTTCCTTGTGTCTTGTTTGAACTGGATACTGGTGAAGCCATCCTTTACTCTTCGTGGAGTCACCCTCAGTCCCATCTCCTTCACAATGACGAATCTTCTCCTTGATCTCGAAGTACAAAATCCAAACAATTTTGACCTTACACTCAAGTCTTTTGGATACACCATTTATATTGAAAATGAGGAAATCGGAAATGGTCACCTAAAAAAGGAACTCTTGATCCCTTCATCATCAGCAACACAAATAAAGGTACCTCTCGTTGCAAAATTTAAAGATTTGAGCGTAATTCTGAAGATTATATTCACAGGGAATGACCTGCCTTATAAGATAGTGGGAAATGCCGATGTTAGTACTGTATTTGGAAGCCTCAAATTCCCTTTTTCTAAAGAGGGGCGTATCAACATAAAAAACTAGTGCCTGAAAATGAAGGGACAGAAGCTGCCGAAACCATCCAAGTGAGAGAATTTTATAATGACTCCGATAGAATCAATTTAAGAGATAAAATCAGTTGTCCTCGATCTCCAGGGGTACACATCAAAAGATGCAGGCGGTCATATATTTTTTTGATCATGCAGAGACAATAAACAGCATGGAATTGAAGGTACGAAAATAAAAAGGTTAGCTATAGGTTAGCATACAAAAACAAGAGGGCTAAACATAATTGGTTAACCTACTGAATTAATTGGCGGGCGATGTGGGATTCGAACCCACGGCCTTTGGTTCCGGAGACCAGCGCTCTATCCCCTGAGCTAATCGCCCTTTTTGTTAATAGAGGTTAATTGATTTCGATGTGAAGGTCAATATCAAAATCACTTGTAGTCTAAGCTGCCCTTTACTCTAAAAGCAATCTGTCTAACCTTTTCCATTACTTCATCTTTATCAATAGTCAGAAGCCTTCGGTCTTTCATAACCAACTTTCCATTGATTATGCTAGTTGTAACATCTGCCCCGTTAACCGCGTATACCAGGTGGGAATAAATATTGTAAAGTGGTGTAAGATGAGGCTTGTCCATATCAATTATTATCAAGTCAGCCTTTTTACCAACTTCCAGAGTTCCAACCTTATCGTTAAGCCCCAATACCCTGGCGCTGCCAATAGTAGCCATCCCTACAACTTCTCTGGCGTTCATCACTGTTGGGTCTCGTCTGTAGACCTTATGGATCTTAGCGGCGGTGTCCATCTCCTGGAACATATCAAGGTTGTTATTGCTGGCACATCCATCGGTACCCAGACCCACGGGAATTCCTCTGGACATGAGTTCCGGAATAGGGGCCACCCCGGACGCCAATTTCATATTGCTTTCAGGCATGTGAACAACCTTTACTCCATGTTCTTTCAGAATATCCATCTCATCCTCTGTCAAACAGACACAATGATCGGCTATAAGGTTTTTACCCAGAAAACCAATACTGTCTAAGAGGTAAACCGGGCTTTTCCCGTATTTCTCTTTGACCTCTTTAACCTCACTCTCGGATTCTGAAAGATGGATAATAAGGGGAACGCCATACTTGTCTGAAAGCCTCTTTGTATCCATCAAAAATTCCGGAGAACAGGTGTAAACAGCATGAGGCTCAACTGCAGGGGTAATTAGGGGGTCTCCTATCCATTTATTGATTAACCATTCTGTATATTCTAACCCCTCTTTCTGACTCTTCACATTTGGAGATGGAAAATCAAATAGGACCTCACCGACTACAGCCCTAATCCCAGCCACCTTTGCAGCCTCAGCGACCTTGTCTTCGAAAAGATACATATCACAGAATGTAGTAGTACCGGAGAGTATCATCTCGGCACATGCCAGTAATGATCCATAATAGACCAGTTCTCCGTCAGCTTTGCTTTCTACCGGAAATATGTATTCGTTTAGCCACTCCATCAAAGGCAGATCATCGGCGATACCTCTAAAGCAGGTCATTGCAGCATGGGTATGGGAATTTATTAGACCGGGCATAACAAGACTTTTGTTGGCGATTATAGTCTCTTCAGCATTAAAAGATTTTTCTAAAGAACCCTCTTTGCCAACGAACACTATTAAATCATCTTTTATAGCTATAACACCGTTATTGATAATCTCCCTGCCCGGAACCATTGTAAGTATAGTGTCGCCGTAGATTAAAAAATCAACTTTCATATTTTGTCCTTTATTATTCATATGTTACTTTCTCTTCCTTCTTTAAGTACTTTAAAAGCAAAATAGCTTTGAACTCCTAATTGAAGGGTTTTATGGGTTTACTTCTACCTCTTGAACCACCCTTTCTATCAACTTTACCAGCCTGGGAGCTGCATTATTGGCTACGGCAATTATCTCTTCTAACGAATGAGGTTTTAAGTTGTCCGGAAAGTTCAGATTGGAGATTACCGAGAGTCCGAGTACTTTCATGCCGGAATGGACAGCAACTATAACCTCTGGGACAGTGGACATACCAACAGCATCAGCCCCTATCATCCTTAGAAAACGAGTTTCAGCGGCAGTTTCTAAACTTGGCCCCATAAGACCGACATAGACACCTTTTTGAAGATGAATCTTTTCCTCCAAGGCTACCTTTTCTGTGAGGCTAACCAAGTTTTTAGTGTATGGCTGTGACATATCGGGGAATCGGGGGCCTAAAGTGTCTATATTGGGGCCGATTAAGGGGTTATCCCCTGTCAGATTTATATGATCGGTTATTATCATTATATCTCCAGGGTTAAACTGAGGATTCAATCCGCCGGCTGCATTCGATATTATCAGTACTCCAACACCAAGGGCATTCATTACTCGGATAGGGAAGGTCACCTGCTGCATGGAGTAGCCCTCATAATAGTGAAACCTTCCCTGCATTACAACCAGTTCCCTTTCAGCCAAAGAGCCGATAACCAGATTTCCCATATGACCTTCCACTGTTGACCTTGGGAAATTCGGTATGCCATCATAAGGAATGGAGGCTTTTATGTTTATCCTGTCAACCAGCCCCCCAAGCCCGGTCCCAAGCAAAATTCCAATCCTGGGTGTAGTCTTTGTCTTTCCAACAATATACTGTCTTGCTTCCTCAATCTTTTCTAAGAATAGCATCTCTTCTCCTGATAAAAACTTACCTTCCGAGATTCCCTTCGTTACACTACTTTGAAAGACAGAAGATTGTCTTAGAAAATCCTTTATGACTCACTCAGATTAGGTGGGACATTAACAAAAAGGTATAGTATTGTCAACGATTAGTAGCATCTTCTCTAAATTCCAGCTTCATAACCTGATGTTAAAAATTTGGTAACAGTTCACAGGGATCAGTTAACAGGGTTCAGGAAAAGATTTTATATTTTGAAGACTTATCGATAATTGGAGATTATGCGAGAACTAAATAGCCCATGGATGTCTTTGAGAAAAGCCGTGTCTGACAACTGATCCCTGACCCCTGTGAACTGTTACAAAATTTGAAACATAAAGAAATTACTGTTGTTTAAGATTCCTAATTGTATTATATTGAAAGGCAATGCAATATGCGTATAGTATAGATTTTTTGTCTATTAGAAGACAGATTTTTGCTTAACCGATAGTTTGACAAATGAAGAGGGAGGTACAGATGGCTATAAGTAAAGAGTTGTTGGATATCTTGGCCTGTCCTAAATGTAAAGGTGACATCTATCTGAATCAAAAGGGAGATGGCCTGATCTGTGATGCATGCAAGTTGATGTATGAGATTAAGGATGATATCCCGATTATGTTGATAGACAAAGCCGTAAAATTAGAAGATTGACGATGATTCATCCCTTTAAAGATGTAAAAAAAATCCTTGTTATAAAACTACGTCATATAGGTGATGTACTTCTTACTGTTCCTGTATTCAGGGCATTAAAAGAAAACTTTCCTGATTCCCATATTTCTGCACTTGTGAATCCAGGAACTGAAGAAATGCTGACCGGGAATCCTTTAATCGATGAGATAATAGTTTTTGACAGGGCTATCGAAAAGATGAGTCATATTCAAAAATATATCGAAGAGCTAACCTTCTTGAGAGGCATCCGTCAGAAAAATTTTGACATGACAGTTGACCTCACAAACGGCGACCGTGCCGCAATTATATCCTTTCTGTCCGGGGCAAGATACAGACTCGCATATGTTACTTATAAAGGTTTTGCTTTCAAAAGGTATCTCTACACTCATCTTGCTCAGAATTACCCACGTATGCACATGGTTAAACATAACCTTGACATATTAGGCCAAAATGGTTTAACCTATAAAGATACATCGCTTTTTCTGTATATTTCTGATCACGATAGAGACTTTATCAGAGGCATTATCGGAACAAACCAGAATATAGTCCATGTGCATCCCACTGCAAGCCTTTTCCATAAATGCTGGAAAGATGAATACATGGCAGATGTAATAAGCTGGCTTGTTAGACAGGGGAAAAGGGTAGTGGTAACATCATCTCCAGATAAAAAAGAAACAGATAAAGCAAAAAGAATCCTGTCTCTCGTCTTCTCACGCTTTACACATGATGCCTCACGAGTAATAGACCTGTGTGGTAAGACTACTATCAAGCAGCTTGCCGCAATCTCTGAAGTCTCTGATTT
>Ga0210031_1000201_pt1 | contig 33321 bp, 31 predicted proteins | sample CryGeyCG2014_080_FD_185455 | JGI IMG/M metagenome (GOLD analysis project Ga0210031, IMG submission 185455) | Groundwater microbial communities from aquifer - Crystal Geyser CG03_land_8/20/14_0.80 (SPAdes) (version 2) | ecosystem: Environmental > Aquatic > Deep subsurface > Groundwater | place... | reverse complement strand
AGGAAGGCAGCTTATAAACAGATAAAAATTCCTATCCTGGGGTCCACTGAATCCTTAAATGCCTCAGTAGCTACTGGAATAATTCTATATGAGGCAGTTCGTCAAAGATGGTGCAAATGAGGCCAGCACCGATGATAAAGAATAAAAATTATAAAAGGTAGGTAAACTATTATGCAACCGGCTACCAGAATTAACGAATTTACCCTCGACATTATAGAATTTTGCGAAAACGATCCTTACTTATATAAAGAATTAAATAAAGAAAGAGAAAAGTTTTTTACTACTACTCCGGAGAAATATTATAAAACTTTTGACGAAAAAAATTATGTTGAACTAAGATTTGCCGATTATTTTATTTTTTTCTATATTTCTCAATATTACGAAATGACTCCTTTAGAGGTATTTTTATCTAAAATGCTTTCCAATTATAACCAACCCGATCAACAGATTTTATTAGGATTTAAAAATGGCGTCTTCAGTGCCTTTACCATTAGCAAAGTGGTAGTTGGTTCTTACTTTATAGCGAAAGACCTATCTTCTGGGAAAGAATATAAAGTAAGAGAAAATAAAGCTACCTATCAGCTTAAAGAAGGAGATTATATGGTAGGTCGTATTTTACCTTACGAGATAGATTATGCCTTGTCCAGTGTTAACCTGAACTATCCTAAAGAATCATCCTATATTTTAAAAAGATTATGGAAAAGTGCTCCTTCTGATATTACCCGTATAGTTACCCCTTTAATGATAGAGAAAGATCTTTTCCAAAAATACAGGGATATCCCTAAAGAGGAAGACCATCTGGAATCGGTAGAGAGAAAGCTAAAACATTTATTAAAAAAGTATTGGGGTAAAAAAGCACCTTCTATTAAAAATCTTAGAAAAAAGATCAATAGAATTACCGACCCTTTACCTCTAATGAGGGAGTTGTCAGAGAAGATTAATTTTCCTTCTGCTGAAGAATTAATGGAATTTCAGAAACTCTTTATGGATTTCTGGAATCTTTCTTCTCGAGATGAGTTTCAGGGGAAATCCCCTCAGGAAATTAATGAGCAAAACCTAGGTCCCAAGGAAAAAGAACTTACCCAGGATTTGATGCTCTATGTCCAATCTGAGGTTCATCCGGGTAATTTTTCCAGCCAGAATGAATTAAGCCAGGCGGTGAAAAGATGCCAAGAAAGATGGCTTCACCAGCCTCAAGAAGAACTTGATAACAAAACTCCCTGGGAAGCAATTTTGGAAGAAAGAAAAAGATTAGGTAGTCCCAGAAAAGATTTATCTGTTTCAATGAATATAACCCCGGTTTACTATGGGATAGAAGAACAGGTTGATTTAAGTAATATAGAAATGAAGGACGTCCCTTTAGTAAGAGATTTAGAGATTTTTGTCAATTATTTTACTAAAAACCAGGTAAAGGTAACTATAAAGAATAAATGGATTCCTTTTGCACACTTAAAATTAATAGAAGAAAAATTTACCAGCCCAGATAAAGATGATTTTTACTTCTTAGGCAAAGAAGAAAAGAGAGGAGAAGAAGCTAGCAAAAGATATTTCCACTTTATAGACTTATTATCTCGAGCTGCAAGATTTATCTACCTGGATAAAAGAGGCTGGGTAAAGGTAAATCTCAGTCATTTTCAAGAATTTACCAAAAAATCTTACGGAGAAAAAGTCTTTGAATTAGTCCTTACCTGGATTGAAAAGGTAAATTGGGCAAAACTTCAGATCAGAGATTTTACGGCAAAATATGCAAAAGAATATCAAAAAATATTTACTGACTTACTTTATTGTTTTCATAAATATGAAGTAAACAAAAAGATTGAAACAGAAGAACTCGTAGACCATTTCTATGGTTCTAAGATAAAAAATATGGAATCTCCCGAGGAGGTAAGGGGTGATTTAACTAGAATAATGGAGGTGGTTTTATTATTATATTTAAAATGGTTGGGTCTAATTGCTTCCCAAAAGAAAGAACGAATTCCCGGAATAGGGATTGTGTTGATTAAAGAATTTTGGGTTACCCCTAAGGGTAAAAAATTAATTGATAGACTGGTAAGGCATTATATTAAAACAGGGAAGATAAAATAAGTATAAAAACAAACTTAAAAATAAATATGACCAGAGATAGGGTACAAAGGCATTTTGGAATAAGGTGAAGAAAAGGTTAAGGAAAGAAAGCAAGGGGGACAGTTTATGGATTCCAGAGATTCTAAAGTAACAGTTAATTTTATTCAGGCGATCATTGATCAGGATAAAAAAACGAATAAATATGGTGGCAAGGTTCATCTCCGGTTTCCGCCGGAACCTAATGGATATCTACACATCGGCCACGCCAAGTCTATCTGCTTGAATTTCGGTATAGCTGCACAGAATGGCGGTCTATGCAATCTTCGCTTTGACGATACCAATCCCAGCAAGGAAGATGTGGAATATATTGATTCCATCATCAAGGATGTTCGGTGGCTGGGATTTGACTGGGAGGACCGGCTTTTTTATGCTTCCGACTATTTTGAGAAGATGTATGATTACGCCGTCGGTCTAATTAGAGCAGGTGAGGCTTATGTGTGTGACCTCAGTCCTGAAGAAATCAGGAAGTACCGGGGAACTTTCCAGGAGCCGGGAAAAGAAAGTCCATATCGGAAGCGGTCTAGGGAGGAGAACCTAAATCTATTCCAAGGTATGCGGGCTGGTGAATTCGCCGATGGTTCCCGGGTGTTGCGGGCTAAAATTGACATGACCTCTCCTAACCTGAATATGCGGGATCCTATCCTTTACCGCATTTTAAGGGCTACCCATCATCGGACGGGGGATCAATGGTGTATCTATCCCCTGTACGACTATGCTCATCCTCTTGAAGATTATTACGAAGGAATTACTCACTCCATTTGTACCCTGGAGTTCGAAGACCATCGCCCTTTATATGACTGGGTTCTCAATGCTTTGCATCTGCCCAATCCACCCCGGCAGATCGAATTCGCCCGTCTGAATCTTACTAACACGGTGCTGAGCAAGCGCAAGCTTCGCCAGCTGGTGGAGGAAGATTATGTAACTGGATGGGATGACCCGCGGATGCCAACCATATCCGGTCTGCGGCGCAGGGGTTACACCCCGGAGTCTATCCGAAATTTCTGCGACCGTATCGGCATATCCAAGACCAACAGCGTGGTGGACATCCGTTTTTTGGAACACTGTATACGCGAGGACCTGAATCTGCGGGCTCCCCGGGTTATGGGGGTACTGCATCCTTTAAAATTGGTTATCAGTAATTATCCCGAGGAGATGGTGGAAGAGATGGAAGCAGAAAACAACCCCGAAGATCCTGATGCCGGGACACGCCAGATACCTTTTTCCAGGAATTTATATATCGAACGGGAAGATTTTTGCATCGATCCGCCCAAAAAGTATTTTCGACTGGCTCCCGGTTTTGAGGTTAGATTAAAGAATGCCTATATTATCAAATGCGATGGGTTTGTTCGGGATGAAAAAACAGGAGAGATAAAAGAGGTGCATTGTAGCTACGATCCGGAAACCAGAAGCGGCAGACCAGCCAGTCAACGTAAAATAAAGGGAACTTTACACTGGGTTTCCGCAGCTCATGCTTTGAAAGCGGAGGTTCGCCTATACGACTATCTTCTGCTCGACCAGATCGAGGGAGGGGAAGAAGATGAGGGAGATGAAGATTTTGTAAAGCAACTTAACCCTAACCCCCTGGAAGTGTTAAGTGATTGCCTGGTGGAACCCAGTTTAGCGGGAGCGGCCCAAGGAAGTAGATACCAGTTCATGCGGCAGGGTTACTTCTATGTGGATCCTGATTCATTGCCGGATAAGCTGGTGTTTAACCTTATTGTATCCTTACGGGACACCTGGGGCAAGATCCTAAAAGACAATGAAGACCGGAAGTCCTATTCGCAAATTCCTTAATAAATTTTGGTTAGATTAAGAAATTTTTGACCAAAACTCCTTATTTTTAAAGGAATATAGAAAAATAAAAAAAATTTTTAAAAAAAGAAGGATTTTTGAAATTTATATTGAAGTAAGGTCTCCACATTCGATAAATATAATTAATATTAAAATATAAAGATCTAATTTTCTTCCTTGGTAAATTCTTTAAACTCATTCCCATGGATAGAACAAAATAGAAGAAAGCAGTAAATTAGAAATTTTAAATTAAGTTGTTATTAATTTATATTTTAAGGTATTCAAAAATGCATATTAATATTACCGGTGGTGCGGGTGGTAAATTATCTGATTCTGATCCTCAGCATGATTTTTTCCATAAAATTCTTTTAACAACAAAATAATTATAATCAAGGTATAATGTCAAAGAAGAGCGCCAATTAAGATAATGATTAAAACTATACTTAAAAGAAAAGTGTTTAGGGTATGAAAAATAAGAGTTATTACTTAGATAAACTTTCAGCAGAACAGTTAAAGAAATGTTATCAAATTGCTCCGCCTCGAGTAAGACAATATTTAGATGCTGAAATTCAACATATTCTGGATAAGGTTCAACCTTCAGATATTGTCTTAGAACTTGGATGTGGTTATGGAAGAGTACTTAAGAAGGTTTGTGAAAAAGCAAAAAGGGTGATTGGTATTGACATATCAAAGTCAAGTTTAGAATTGGCAAAAAAACTATTAGAAGGAAATTTAAATTGTCAGTTATTTTTAATGAATGCTATTAGCCTTAAATTTCCTAACCAATTTTTTGATATAGTGATTTGTATTCAAAATGGAATTTCCGCTTTTAACGTAAATAAGAAAGATTTAATTAGAGAAGCTGTTCGGGTTACTAAAAAAGGTGGATTGGTATTATTCTCGACTTATTCAGATAAATTTTGGGAAGAACGTCTAAATTGGTTTATCCTTCAATCTAAAGCAGGACTTATTGGTGAAATTAATTTAACTGAAACTCATAATGGAATAATTTTCACTAAAGATGGATTTAAAGCCACCACAATTAGACCGACGGATTTTACTTCCTTAACTTCTGAATTGAATATTGATTTGAAAATTGAAGAGATAGATAATTCAAGTATATTTTACGAAATTTTACTTACTTAGGTGATAAATTCAAATCAATAAAAAGGTAAATTTATGTCTATAAAAGTTAGAGTATTTGGTATCCCTGTAGTAATGGGAGACAGAGACAAAAGAATATTTTTTCCCTATACAAAATTAGAAGCTTTATTTTATTACATGGTTATTAATAAGAAAGCAACTCGAGATGAATTAGCAGATTTGTTATGGGGAAATTGCAATGAGAAATATGCTAAGAAAAATTTAAGAAATGCAATATATAATATTTCTAAATTATTCAAAAAAGACATATTCATTTCTCCTAAAAGAACTTTTTTATCATTAAATCCAAAACTTGAAATTAAATTGGATTTAGATATTTTCCTTCAAGATAATATCGAGGGAGTAAACACTTATGTCGGAGATTTTTTAAAGGGTTTTTCTGTAAAACAAGCAGAAGTATTTGAAGAATGGATGGTAGGAAGAAAGCGATATTATCATGAATTATACATTAGAAAATTGTATTTTCAATTAAATAAAAATTTAAAAAAGAAAATATATAACGATGTAGAATATTACGCTAAACTAATTATAAAGGCCGATGAATTTGATGAAAACGCGTATAGATTATTAATTAAAACATATTTAAATAAAGGTGATTATACTAAGGCAATAATAATTTATAATGAATTATCAAATTTATTAAAAAAGGAATTAAATATTGAACCAGACATCAATACAAAAATATTAATAAATAGAGTTTTAAAATTAAGAAACATTGATAGAAAACGGGAATCATCCCTCTATAAAAAATATTTTTATGGAAGAGAAAAAGAATCAAGTTTTATTTTTTCAGAATATAAAAATTTTATTAATAATAAAAATTTTAGATCAATAGTTATTTTTGGGGAAGCTGGAGTAGGCAAGACTAGGTTAGTACAAGAATTTATTAATTTAATTAAAAAAGACAAAATAAGTACATTCAAAGCAAATTGTTATCAAATAGAAGAGAATTATATTCTAAAATCCTGGAACAATATATTTTCTATGATGCCAAGCAATATTTTAGATACGATAAAATTTCCAAAAAATTCTATTATATTAAATTTATTTCCAATTTTTTCTAATAATAAAGAAGATTTGTCTTTTAATTTAAAATCAATAAAAAATTCAGATTATTTTAAACATCAAAAAATGGAAGAAGAGATTATTAAAATATTAAATAAAGTATCCATGCAAAACAAGGTTATTTTAATTTTTGAGGATATACATTGGATGGATCTAAAAAGCTTATCTTTGTTAGCGCATGTTTTGCTTTATTATGAAAAAAATAATATATTTTTTTTATTTACCTGCAGCAATGAAGAAGAAAAAAAAATTAATAATTTTTTATCTTTAATGCTTAGATACAATAAGCTTTTGAAAATATCGATAGAAAGGTTTAACAAAAATGATACAACGATCTTTATAAGAAATGCTTTACCAAATTACAAATTATCAGATAAAATTTGTTCTAAAGTTTTTCAAGAAACTGAAGGTCTTCCCCTTTTTATAGTTGAAGTTATAGAAGCAATAAAAGATGAAAAAAAAGTTAAGATAATTTTTTCTCATAAAATACAAGATATTCTTGAAAGTAGATTTTTTAAAATATCAGAAGAAGAAAAAAATATTTTAAATATCATTTCGCTCTTCTTTGATGGAGTTAATTTAAAATTACTTAATAAAATAACCGGAGAGCAAGAACTTAAAATAATGAATGTGATAGAAGATTTAGAAAATAAATTTCTTATAAAAGAAATAGATTCTCCTCAAGGGGTTATTTTTAAATTTACACATCAAAAGTTAAGAGAATTTGTTTATTTAAAACAACCGTTAATAAAAAGAAAAGTATTACATAATAGAATAGGTTTAATTATAAAAGATTCTCTAAAAAATAAAAAAAATATTGACATTCAAATATATTCTTCTTTGATTTATCATTTTGAAAATGCAGGGAATATTGTACTTGCTTTAAAATATAGTATTAAATATATGGAATTTTATCTCGATTTTACACATGAATTGTTTCCAACAATAAATAAAATAAAGATAAAAATGAGCCAAGAGGTGTTTTTTAAAAAAAGAGAAATTACAAAATATTTTGAAAAAATTAATAAATTGCTTAAAATAGGCGAAAAAAGATATGGTTTAATTAAAGATATTCTTAAATTTAAAGTTTATTATTATCATATAGTAGGAAGATATTACATTAGAGAAGGTTTTTATGATAAAGGTATAGAATGCATTTATAGTATGATAGGAAATGCCGAGACAATTAATGATTACAAATATATTTTAAAAGGATTTAGACAAATAATTTATTATTGCATTCAAGTACATAATTGTGAATTAATGAAAAAATATATAGAAAAGGGTTTATTAATAGCAAATAAACATCACTACCAAGATGAAACAGCATTTTTCCTGAGGCTAAAAGGATTGAATAAAATTATGATTGCAGAATATGAAGAAGCCAAAAAATATTTGAATAGATCAATTGAAATACTTCAACAATTAAGCCACGGTAAAATTAAATATTTATTAAATATTGCTGGGGCTTATAGTTATCTTGGAGATATAAAAAGGTGCAATATGAAGCCTTCTGACTCTTTATTTTATTATAAAAAAGCTGTAGCAATTTGCAAAAACAAAAATTTAAATAAAAATTTAGCTCTAATTTATACTAAAATGGGAAAAGCTTATTTTGATATGGGTAATTATAATAAAGCAAAAGATTATTTTGAAGAAGCGATTTTTCTATATGCTAAATTTAACTCGTTTTGGGGTCGATCTATATCAAATGGATATCTATCTTTAATATATATTAAAGAAGGTAAATATTTAAAAGCTTATAATCTATTGAAGTTAGCAGATAAATTTTCCCAGAAAATTAAAAGTCCCTATGAACTGGGGTTAGTCTATAGGATTAAAGCCGAAATAAAAAGAGAAATGAAATTTAATAAATTATTAAAAAAAGTTTTTGAAAAATATTTAATCTTCGATGTTAAAGAGTATTGTGAGCAGACTATAGGGAAGTTGGCTACCTTAAATGAAGCTTATGAAAAAAATATTTTAGTTGAAATTTTTAAAAATAATTTAAAATAGTATATAAATATTTTCCATGATATTATTATAATATAATTAGATCAGGTGTAATTTTAACCCGCGTTTTTATTTAAACATTAATGATAGTTGTTAATATTCTATAAAATTTAACACACATCACCAGTGTATTTTAAATTAATTGTTAACACTATTCGAAATTAACTTAATTCAATTAGGTTATTAGAATTTTTTCAAGGTAAAGTTAAAAATGGACGTTTTTTTGACGTAATAAATTTAATATAGTACATAATGCTAAAAAATATTACAGTAAATGAGAATATAATTTAAAGGTTATTAAATTTAAATATTTCAAAAACAATTACTATTAAGTTTGATGATAAACTATCTGAAACGCCTGAATTCGTAGAAGGAATGAGAAGGGCACCAAAAAGAGAACTTGATTAAAATTAGGTGATTTATAAGTGTTTATGATGAATGTTTTACTTGACGATTTTTTAAAATATTAAAATTTTAAGGAGGTAGCTTATGTTAAATTTCAAGAAGATTGGTTTGATGGGACTTGTGACGGTTTTTTTGTTGGTATCGAGTTTTTTAGTAGTGTATGGTGCTGAAAAACCTATTAAATTAGGATTTTTTGCTCCCATAACTGGTCCAGCTGCTGCCGATGGAGAAAGTTGTCTGCAGGCAGCACAATTAGCGATAAAATTATTAAATGAAGGAGGGGGAATAAACGGAACCCAGGTTGAGTTAGTTTATTACGATGATGCTTTCTCGCCACCTCAAGCAGTAATCATTGCTCAGAAGCTTACTACTAAAGACGGAGTAGTTGCGGTAGTTAGTGGCTCTTATAGCCATACCACCAGAGCATCTGCTGAGACTTATCAAAACGCGAAGATTCCTATGATTTCCGCATACGGAGTTCATCCCGATATAACTAGAACTGGAGATTATATTTTCCGTCAGTCTTTTGTGGGAGCTGTTCAAGGAAGAGCAGCAGCTGAGGTAGCAACAAAACTTTTAGGTGGTAAAACTATTTCTGTGATTTATGTAAATAATGACTTTGGAAACGAGTTATCTAAATCATTTATTGAATATGCAGAAAAGAAGGGTGTTAAAATTTTATCAGTGGATTCCTTTTCTCTGGGAGAAAAGGAATTTACTCCTGTGCTTACTAAAATAAAACAAGAAAATCCCGATATACTATTTATGGTTGCCTATGCGGGAGAAGGTGCACAGATTATTCTTCAGGCAGATGCAATTGGTTTAAAGTGCCAAAAGTTGGGTACTGAAGGTGTGGACTCCACCATGCAGTTCTTAAAAGTAGCCGGTAAAAAAGCAGATGGATTAATTATTACCACTAATCTTAATAGAGATAGCGAAAGACCTGAAGTACAGAACTTTATAAAAGCATTTACTGCGGAATATGGTTATGCTCCTGATATGGTTGGAGCATCAGTATTTGACGCCTTTACGGTTTTAGGATACGTGATGAAAAACTATGGTACTTCTCCAGAAGAAATTAAAAATGGAATTTACAAGGTTAAAAATTTTCCAGCAGTGACCGGGATTATCAAGGGTTATAATGAATTAGGAGAAGTAACCAAAACCGTACAGGTTCAAAAAGTCGTGAACGGAGAATTCCATTACTTTTCAGAAATTACTGATCTAGAAATTGTTGCTCCTCCGACCTTATAAAAAAAATTAAAAGATTGTAAAATTAATAATTTATTAAAGCCAGCAAGATTAATTAAATTACTAAAAATTAGGGAATTATCCGTAAGGTTCATTATTATTAAAAGATAATATAATTTTACGGATAATTCCAATTTATGTAATATTATTCCCAGATTTATTTTTTTATTTTTATCTCCCCAAGATGTCTATAACCAAAGAAAGGAAAAGGAACCTGATGTTACTTCAACAAATAATTAATGGCATAGTAGTTGGTAGTGTATATTCCTTAACTGCAATGGGCGCCACACTGGTATATAGCATTCTTAGGATTTTAGATATTGCCAATGCCGGAGCATATGCTTTAGGTGCATATGTTGGCCTTTTTTCTTATGTGGCAACTGATAATTTGTTACTTTCTTTTCTAATAGGAATGATAGCTATGGGTATTTGGGGAATTTTCGTACAGAAGTTTTTATATCTTCCTTTATTAGGTAAATCTCCGCTAATATCTCTTATTACCAGTATAGGTTTATTTATATTTTTGGGTGATTTTATAAGATTATGGGCGGGTCCTCAGATAAAAGATTTCCCAGCAGATTTAAAATTGCCTTTTTCCGGAATTAAAACAGAAAATCTTACTATCATGAGTGTATGGATATTAGTTCTTTTAACTACTGCTATTCTTTTACTTACATTATGGTATTTAATAACTAAGACTAAAATTGGATTAGCCTGGAGAGCTACAGCTCAGGATTTAGAAATAGCTAAAGCCATGGGAATAAATGTAAATGTAGTTGTAGCTTTTAACTTTTTTTTGGGGTATAGTTTTGCAGCTGCCGCAGGGATTATGATAGGAATAATGTATAATTTCATATCACCTACCATGGGTGATGTTCCGGCTTATAAAATGTTAGCTATCATTGTTTTGGGAGGATTGGGGAACCCTGTGGGAGCGGTAGTCGCCGCTATGTTAATAGGATTAATTGAAACTTTAGTAGGGGGTTATATCGGTTTTTTCCTTCCCAGAGATTCTATAGCCTTTATCGCCGTAATTATAATTTTATTAATTAAGCCGCAAGGTTTATTTGTAAGAAAAAATATTTAAAAATTAGGTTAAATAAATATGTATGAAGTGGTTGTAGCTATTAATATAGGCATCTTTACCATATTAGCACTAAGTGTAAATATTATCACCGGTTATATAGGTCAGCCTACTTTAGGTCATGCTGCTTTCTTTGGTATTGGTGCATATGCTTCAGCCATACTTACCGGAAAATATGGGGTGCCTTTTTTGTTATCTCTTCCTTTGTCTGGTCTAATAGCAGGTTTTATTGGGGCGCTTTTAGGGCTTGCCAGTTTAAGAGTTAGGGATGATTTTTTAGCTATTACTACCATAGGAACTAATTTTGTGGTGGTGGCTATCTTCCAATATGTTCCCTTTTTTGGAGCATCTTTTGGTTTATCTGTTTCTCCAGCTTTTATTTTTGGGATGAAAATAACTTATGTAGGTTATTTATTTTTAACAATTTTTTTAATTACTTTAACCGTTCTTTTTTTACGTAAATTAGAAAAATCCTGGTTTGGTTTGGCCATGGGAGGGATAAGGAATAATGAGGGAGCAGCTGGATCTATAGGAATAGATATTAAAAAGTTTAAGGTAGTAGCTTTTATTTTAGGTACAGCTATTGCCGGAATAGCCGGATGTATTTATGCTCATTATATGACTTTTATTTCTTCAGTAGATTTTGCTTTTGCAACTTCTATCACTATCTTATCTATGGCCATGGTGGGAGGTTCAGGTACTATCAGGGGTCCTATAATGGGGGCGATAGTTCTCGGTCTTGCTCCGGAAGTATTCAGATTTGCAATGAATTATAGGATGTTAATTTATGGTGCATTATTGATATTTACCATGAGATTTCAACCGGAAGGTCTTTTGGGAGAAAGAAGCCTTTTATGGACTAATATAAATAAGTTATTTAAAAAGACCTATTCTAATAAAGAAACAGAAAGTGGTATAAAAAATGATAATTCTTAAAATAGAAAATTTAAAAAAGTTCTTTGGAGGAGTAAAAGCGGTTAATGGAGTGAGCATAGGGATAGAGGAAGGGGAGATCCTCGGAGTAATTGGGCCTAACGGAGCAGGGAAAACTACCTTTTTTAATACTATATGCGGAGTCTATAAACCTGATGAAGGTAAAATAATATTCCAGGGGAAAGAGATTCAAGGATTAACTTCTTTTCAGATAGCCAGACTCGGCATTGCCAGAACTTTCCAAATAGTAAAACCCTTTGCAGATATGACCGTTTTGGATAATGTAATATCGGCAATTGGAATTAATAGGTATAAAAGTATATGGGGGTCTTTTAGGAATAGTCGGGTGATTGAAACTGTTAGTAAAGCTAAGAGACTTCTTGAAACGGTTGAGTTAGGAGGATATGAAAAAGAGAAAGCAGGAGCTTTAAGTTTAGGATATATTAAAAGATTAGAAATTGCCAGAGCTTTAGGGATAAATCCTAAAATTATTATGTTAGATGAACCATGTGCAGGCTTAAGTCATGATGCTATAAAGGATTTTATACAATTGTTTAAAAAATTAACCATAGAAGGACTTACCATAATGATGGTGGAGCATAATATGCCTACTGCTATGGCTTTATGTGACCGGATGATAGTTTTAGATTATGGAGAAAAGATTGCCGAAGGAAAACCTAAAGAAATTCAGGGAAATGAAAAAGTAATCGAAGCATACTTAGGGAAGGAAGAGGAAGATGCTTAAATTAGAGGGAATTCATGTATATTACCAGGAATCTCTGGCAGTCAGTGATGTATCTATCTCTGTTAAGGAAGGAGAATTTGTAACCATAATTGGGGCAAACGGAGCAGGAAAAACTACCATAATGAAAGCTATTATGGGGTTAATCAGAGTTAAAAAGGGAAAGATACATTTTGAAGGGGATGATTTAACTAATAAACCACCCTGGGTTCGAGCAGAGATGGGTATCGGTTATATTCCCGAGGGAAGAAGAGTTTTTCCCGATCTTAGCGTAGTTGAAAATCTAAAAGTTGGAGCATATACTATAAAGAACAAACAAATTTTAAACCAAAATTTAGAAAAAGTTTTTTTTCTTTTCCCCAGACTTAAGGAGAGAGAAAAACAATTAGCCAGAAGTATGAGTGGAGGGGAACAGCAGATGTTAGCTATTGGCCGAGCTATGATGTTAAATCCTAAACTCCTTCTAATTGATGAGATAAGTATGGGACTTATGCCCATTTTAGTAAATACAGCATTTGCTTCCATTAAAAAGATGCACGAAGAAGGGGTAACCATACTTTTAGTAGAGCAGAATGCCAAGAAAGCCCTCGCCACTGCGGATAGAGGATATGTATTAGAAACCGGTCGTATAGTTTTAGAAGATAGAGCTGATATTCTTAACCAAAAAGATGAAATAAAAAAAGCTTATTTGGGAGGATAGGCTTTTTTATTTATTTTTGATTACCATAATTATGATGATTTTAAAAGAGGTGATATCTATGTTAAAAAATATGGATATTTCAAAGGCTATGACTATTAAATTAGACGATGAACTACCCGAAATGCCGAAATTTGTAAGAGGAATAAGAAGGGCATCGAAAAGAGAACTTATTTTAAATCAAGAAGAAATTAAATTAACCTTAAAAAATGCCTTGCGATATATTCCGGAAGAATGGCATGAAAAATTGGCTCCTGAATTCTTAGATGAGCTTTTAGAAAGAGGAAGAATTTATGGATATCGTTTTAGACCGAAAGGGAGAATTTACGGGAAACCAGTCAGTGAATATAACGGAAATTGTCTTGCCGGAAAAGCTATACAGGTTATGATAGATAATAACCTGGATTTTGAAGTTGCCTTGTATCCTTATGAGTTAACTACTTATGGAGAAACGGGGCAGGTCTGTCAAAATTGGATGCAATATCGGCTTATTAAAAAATATTTGGAAGCGTTGACTGAAAATCAAACTCTGGTTGTATCATCAGGACACCCTCTTGGGTTATTTGAATCTTCACCAGATGCTCCCCGAGCAATTTTAACTAATGGTTTATTAGTTGGTGAATATGATAATCAGGAGGACTGGCACAAAGCCATATCTCTGGGCGTAACTAATTACGGACAGATGACCGCTGGCGGATGGATGTATATCGGTCCACAGGGAATAGTGCATGGAACTTACAATACCTTATTAAATGCTGGGAGATTAAAGCTTAATATAACCGATGAAGACGATCTTAGCGGATATTTATTGGTGAGTTCAGGGCTGGGAGGAATGAGCGGAGCACAAGGTAAAGCAATAGAGATTGCCAATGGGGTAGGAATAATTGCCGAAGTCGATTATTCGAGAATTCAGACTAGGTTTGACCAGGGTTGGATTAAGAAAGTGGTAAAAGACCCGGAGGAAGCCTTTAAACTGGCGAAAGAATATATGAATAAGAGAGAGAATATTTCCATAGGATTTTATGGGAATATAGTTGATTTACTCGAATATGCCGTGGTAAAAAATATAAAAATTAATTTATTATCAGACCAAACTTCCTGTCATGCCCCTTACGAAGGAGGATATTGTCCTCAAGGATTGAGTTTTGGAGAAAGAACAGAACTTCTCAAAACAGATAAAGCGAAATTTATAAAATTAGTTAATCAGTCCTTAGCTCATCATTTTGAATTAATTAAAATCCTGGTGGATAGAGGTACATATTTCTTTGATTATGGAAATAGTTTTATGAAGGCAGTGTATGATGCAGGAGTAAAAGAAATTTGTAAGAATGGAGAGAACCCTAATAATGGTTTTATTTTTTCCTCTTATGTAGAAGATATAATGGGCCCAATGTTATTCGATTATGGGTATGGCCCATTTAGATGGGTCTGTTTAAGTGGTAAACACGAAGATTTGTTAAAGACCGATAAAGCGGCGATGGAGTGCATAGATCCTAATCGAAGATTTCAAGATAGAGATAATTATATTTGGATAAAAAATGCTGATAAAAATAAATTAGTAGTGGGAACACAAGCGAGAATTTTATATCAAGATGCAGAGGGAAGGATAAAGATTGCTCTTAAATTTAATGAGATGGTTAGAAAAGGAGAAGTTGGCCCAATAATGTTAGGCAGAGATCATCATGACTCAGGAGGTACAGATTCACCCTTTAGGGAAACAGCTAATATAAGAGATGGCAGTAATGTAACGGCAGATATGGCCACTCAATGCTTTGCCGGAAATGTAGCCAGGGGAATGACCATGGTTACTTTACATAATGGTGGTGGAGTTGGAATTGGGAAGGCCATAAACGGTGGTTTTGGTTTGGTTCTTGATGGCGGTAAAAGAGTGGATGTAATAATTAAGAAAGCTATTTCCTGGGATGTTTTAGGGGGTGTTGCCAGACGCTCCTGGGCTCGAAATAAACATGCTGTGGAGACTGTCATAAAACACAATAAAGAAAATAAAGTAGGTGATCACATCACCATTCCCTATTTAGTTAATGAAGATTTAATAAAAAAAGTTATGTCACGAAGAGACTTAAAAAATGCAGATTAAATTGTGGAGATATATCTAAAAAGGAAAGGTAAGTTAAATGAAAACTAAGAAACAAATAGTTGAATGCGTTCCTAATTTTAGTGAAGGCAGAGACTTAACCAAGATAGAAAAAATAGTAAATCCTTTTAAGAATAAGAAAGGCGTGAAACTATTAGGATACGAAAGAGATGCAGATCATAACCGGCTTGTAGTGACAGTTATAGGAGAGCCTGATCCCTTAAAAGAAGCGGTTATAGAAGTTATGGGTGTGGCTATAGAAGTTATAGACATGAGAAAACATAAAGGTCAACATCCTCGAATGGGAGCTATTGATGTCGTGCCCTTTATACCTATAAAGAATTTTAGTATTGAGGAGGCGGTTTCTCTTTCTAAAGAGATAGCTAAGATAGCCGCAGAAAAATATAAATTACCTATATTTTTATACGAAAAGTCGGCTGCTTCTCCTAACAGAGAAAATCTTTCTATAATTCGAAAGGGTGAATTTGAAGGAATGGCCGAGAAAATAAAACAGCCGGAGTGGAAACCGGATTACGGACCTGCAGAGATTCATCCTACTGCCGGGGTTACCGCTGTAGGCGCAAGGGTTCCGTTAATAGCTTACAATATAAATTTAAATACCAATAATTTGGAAATAGCCAATAATATTGCCCGCAGCATCAGACATATAAATGGTGGATTAAGATATTGTAAGGCAATAGGTGTTGTATTGAAAGAGAGAGGGATTGTTCAAATTTCTATAAATATGACTGATTATACTAAAACTCCTCTTTACCGAGCCTTTGAACTGGTAAAAATTGAAGCCAAAAGGTATGGGGTCAATATAATCGGGAGTGAAATAGTCGGCTTTGCACCTATGGAGGCCTTAGTGGATACGGCCGTGTATTATTTGGGTTTAGAAAAATTTTCTACGGAAAAGATTTTAGAAGCAAGGATGATGGATTAAGCTGATGAATAAGGGGAATATATTAATTAAAAATGCTTCGGAAGTAGTAACTTGCAGTGGTTTTGAAGCTAAAACAGGCAAAGAGATGTCTGATTTAAAAATAATTTCCGACGGAGCAGTGATTATTGAAAAGGGAATAATTAAAGCGGTAGATAAGACCGATAAAGTATTAAGATTTTTCGAAGATACAAACAATTATCAAGTGATTGATGCTTCTGGTAAGTCAGTTTTACCAGGATTTGTGGATTCCCATACTCACTTTGTATTTGGAGGATATCGAGCTGAAGAATTTTGCTGGAGATTGAGCGGAATAAGCTATATGGACATAATGCAAAGAGGGGGAGGGATTATTAATACGGTAAAGGCTACCAGAGCTGCTTCTCAGAAAGAGTTATATAATGAAGGAATTAAGAGATTAAATTCCATGCTTTCTTTTGGAATTACTACTGTTGAGGGTAAGAGCGGATATGGTCTTAATTATGAAACCGAAATAAAACAATTAGAGGTAATGGATGAATTAGATAAAACTCATCCTATAGATATAGTCAAAACTTTTTTAGGAGCTCATGCAGTTCCGGAAGAATACAAGGGGAAAGAAGATAAATTTCTTGATTATATTATTACAGAAATACTTCCTGTAGTAGCAGAGAAAAGATTAGCGGAATTTTGCGATATTTTTTGTGAAAAAAATGTATTTTCCATAGAACAATCTAAAAGATTATTATTGAAAGCAAAAGAAATGGGCCTGGGATTAAAAATTCATGCCGATGAGATAGTGCAATTAGGAGGAGCAGAATTAGCAGCTGAATTAGGGGCTGTCTCTGCTGATCACTTGTTGCAGGCATCCGAGAGAGGAATAAAGGAAATGGCAAGGGCTGGCGTGGTTGCTACCTTACTACCGGGAACGGCATTTAGTTTGAAAGAACCTTACGCTAAAGCAAGATATATGATAGATAACCATTGTGCTGTAGCCTTAGCAACCGATATGAATCCGGGGAGTTGTTTTACTGAATCGATTCCTTTAATTTTTGCTTTAGCAACAATTTATATGAATATGAGTGTAGAAGAAGCAATATCTGCCTTAACTATTAACGGAGCTGCAGCTTTAAATAGGGCGGAGACCATAGGAAGTATTGATGTTGGAAAGAAAGGGGATATGTCGATTCTTGAATTTCCTTCCTATAAATATATTCCCTATCACTTAGGGGTAAGTTGTGTAGAAAAAGTAATTAAAAATGGGAAAATTATCTTTGACAAAGAAAGGTAAGGTGAAAAGATATGTTGATAGATAAAAATGTCCGCGTTTTTTTAGAGGAGTTAGCTTCTCGTGCTCCGGTTCCTGGGGGAGGGAGTGTTGCTGCCTTAAGTGCAAGTCTTGCTTCTGCTCTAACTGAAATGGTGGCAAATCTGACTATAGGTAGAAAAGGATTTGAGGAAGTAGAGGAAGAAATGAAAAGGATATCTCAGGAATCATCTAATTATCGGGAGAAATTTTTAAAGGATATTGATAAAGATGCTGAAGCCTTCGACAAAGTTATGGGAGCTTTTAAATTGCCTAAGAATACACCGGAAGAGATTGAAAATAGAAAGCAAATAATTCAGAAAGAATTTAAAAATGCCGCTTTAGTCCCCCTTGAAGTAGCTAAAGATGCGGTAAAATTAATGGAATTTACTTCCAAGGTTGTAGAAAAAGGTAATAAGAACGCTATTAGCGATGGAGCAGTAGCCACAATGATGGCCAGGACTGCTGTTCTCGGGGCATTATATAATGTAAAGATAAACTTACAGTCGATAAAAGACGAATATTTTGTAAGCCGAATTTCAAAACAAGTACACGAGCTTGAGTTAAAAGCAATCGAAGAGGAAAAGAAAATACTTTCTAAAGTGGGTTTATAATAAAAAAAATTTTAATTATTACCACAAATAGCTTAAAAAGAGATAGACAGAGGAAAGAATAAGAGATATTAACATAATAGGGAATCCGACTCTTAAAAAGTCTTTAAAGGTTATTACTATGTACTGTCTTTTTAATATATTTACTCCTACTAAATTTGCAGCGGCTGCTATAAAGGTTGCATTCCCTCCCAGGCAAGTGCCTAAAGATAAAGCCCACCAGACTGGGTTGAGGTTAAAAGAAGTCACCATCCCGATATTATGAATTACCGCTACCATGGAGATGGTATAGGAGATATTATTAATAAAAGAACAGGAGATTTCTGAAACCCATTCATTATCTCACCACCGGAACTATTCTTAGGTGTTTTCTGAATAACAAATTTGCTGCCTCAGTTCGACTGGTATCTAGTATCTCGCGAATCGTATCTCGCATTTTGGTCATAATTATTTTTTATCTATTTTTAATAAAAAAAGAGGATTTTTAAAAAATTTGTAGAAATGGTAATATATAAACAAAATATGAACCAGAATTTAATCTTTAAGAAAGGAGGGGGCAAAGAAGTGAAGGCTTTGTTATTTGGAGAAATTCTCTGGGATATTATAAATGGCAAATCTTATATCGGTGGTGCTCCCTTTAATCTTGCTGCCCATCTTTCGAAAATGGGAATTGAATCTACACTCATCTCTTCTGTGGGCGAAGATGTCCTGGGGAGAAAAGCCCTAAAAGAAGCTGAAAAACGGGGTATTGATTCTACCTTTATCAGAGTCAATCCTTATTTACCCACTGGAACTGTAGAAGTAAGTCTTGATGAAAAGGGTCATCCTACTTATCTGATAAAGGAGAATGTTGCCTGGGACAATATTATTTTAGAGCAAGATTTAATGGATAGTTTAGTAAAAAATGAATGGCAGGTATTCTGTTTTGGAACCCTGGCTCAACGGACGAAACGAAATCGAGAAATACTCAATCAAATTCTTTCCAGGATTAATGCTGATGATGTATTTTATGATGTAAATTTAAGACAAAATTATTATGAAAAGGAATGGATTGAAAAATCATTATGTCAAAGCTCAATAGTAAAGCTAAACGATAGAGAGGCGTTTATTCTTTCTGAACTTCTTTTTGAACAAACCTTAAAACAGGAAAACTTGGCGGAATTCCTTTGCCAGAAATATGACCTTTCTATTGTCTGTATTACCCACGGTAAGAATGGATCATCTATTTACCATAAGGGCAAGTTGGAGAAAATAATCGGTCTAAATGGACCGGTAGCCGATACCGTAGGAGGTGGAGACAGTTATAGTGCAGGCTTTTTATTTTCTTATTTATGCGGAAAAGGCATCTATGAGGCGGCAGAGTTTGCAGAAATGGTGGGTAATTTTGTGGTTTCCCAATCTGGCGCAGTACCAGAATATCCCCAGTGGTTGGAAAAGGAGATAGAAAATTTAAAACATAAAATAAAAAAAGGAGGATAGAGTAATGAAATTAGAAAGTCTTGAATTTGAAAATAATCAATTTATTCCGGCAAAATTTACCTGTGATGGTGAAGACATTAATCCTAGCTTAATTATTGAGGAGGTACCAGAAGAAACTAAAAGATTAGCCCTGATGGTGGAAGATCCCGATGCGCCTATGGGAATCTGGGTGCATTGGATAGTCTTTAATATCCATGTTACCGATATTATTGAAGAAAATTCGGTTCCAGGGACACCAGGAATTAATGATTTCAGAAAATTGGAATATGGAGGCCCCTGCCCTCCCTCGGGTACTCACCGCTATTTCTTTAAATTATATGCCCTTGATGAAAAACTCCATTTAGAAGAGGGTTGTAAAAAGAAGGAATTAGAAAAAGCCATGGAAGGGCACATTTTAGCTACCGCGGAATTAATTGGTCTATATACCAGAGAGAAAAATAGATAATAATAAAGGGGGTTGAAGATGAATAAGATAATAAAAATTATAATATTTTTGGGATTGATTTGGTTGGTTGGTATCAATATCTATGCCGCCGAAGTTGAGGTGGAATCAGAGATTAGTGAGATTTGTGTTTATACTGATTCTGCCTTGATCAATAGGGTTGCTCATCTTGAGCTGGCTACCGGAAGCTATAAAGCAGTTTTTTCTAATATCATTCCCGAGGTTGACGAAAATTCTTTAAGGGTTTCTGCAGAGGGTAGTGCAGTAATTAAACTTTTTGGAGCACAGGTGAAGAAAGAGTATTTAGAAGAAGTTCCCTCGGAAAGAATAAAACAGCTTGAGGAGGAAATTCAGAGATTAGAAGATGAGATAGCGGGAATGCAGAACCTTAAAGCCGTACTCACCGAGAAGAAAAATTTTTTAAATTCAATAACTCTATTTTCCAATGAACAAATTCCTCAAGATTTGGTTACTAAGATGCCACCAATAAGTGATTTAGAGAATATACTTAATTTTTTAGATCTAGGACTAAAAGAGAATTATGCCCAGGCCTTAGATTGTGAACTTCAAATTAGAGATTTAAAAAACAAGATGGAAACTTTACAAAACGAATTGTCCCAGATATCCGGCGTGCAGGAAAAAATAAAAAGGTCAATTATAGTAGAGCTGGAAGTGTTAAAAGAGGGGAGCGCAGATTTGAAGGTCTCTTATCTGGTGAAAGGCGCTTCCTGGAATCCGATTTATGATGCTCGGGCAAATTTTGAAACATCGGAAGTTGAATTAGTCTCTTACGGAGTAATTAAACAGGCTACCGGTGAGGATTGGTTAGAGGTAGATTGTTCTTTATCAACCGCTAAACCAAGAGTCGGAGGGAGCATGCCTTATGTTGCCCCCTGGTTTTTAAGACCCTATCAGCCTGAAGTTAGGAAAGATAAAATGTCAGTAGCGTCAGCACCAGCTTATCAAACGGAAGCATTTAAAAAAGAGGCAGGAGCTTTGGAAGAAAAAGTTGAAGGGGAGATTGAATTTGCCACGGCTGAAGAAAAAGGTATTGCGGTAGTATATACCCTTCCGGCTAAGATAGCGGTGAAATCTGATAATTCAGAACATAAATTTCCTATTTCTTCCCAAATTTTATCAGCGGTGTTTGAATATTCAAGCTACCCTCGAGTTAGCCCATTTGCCTATCTGGGTTCCCGGGTAACCAATAGTAAGGGACTTCAATTACTTGCCGGTCGGGTGAATATATTTTTAGAAGGAGATTTTGTGGGATTCTCCAGTATGGGCAATATTGCTCCCAGCGAGGAGTTTGATTTGTATTTGGGAATTGATGAAAATGTTAAAGTAAAAAGGGAATGTCTGGAGAAGAAAGTTGATGAAACTTTGATTGCCGGGATTCCTTCGCGGACCAAACGCACGACTTATCAATACAAACTTACGGTAGAGAACTATAAATCTAAAAAAATTAAAGTAAAATTATATGAAGCTTTACCTATTTCAGAAGATGACCGTATTAAAATAAAGATAAATGAGATAAGTCTCGAACCAGGGATAAAAGACTGGGAAGACCGAAAAGGAATCTGGTTATGGGAATTAGAATTAGAACCTCAGCAAAAGCAGGAAATATTTTATACTTTTACAGTTGAGCATCCCCGAGATATGATAGTAGAAGGATTATATTGATAATGCTCTTCAAGTGATGGGAAACCTGCAAGCTATGTCTCCACAAGGGGGAGAATCGGAAGGGTCTGCGGAAGCTTCGGGAAAATTATGGATTAGCAGCAAGACCTGGATACCTCTACGGATGTTTATGGAAATGAAAGTAAAAACAGAGGAAGGAGCTGAGGGAATGGCTATGAATACGAAAGTGACTACAGATTTTAAAGACTATCGGCAAGTTCTTTCGCTGTTTTTTAATAATAATAAAAAAGGAGGTAAAGGTAAATGACTAAAAGATTAGAAGTTTACAAATGCGAAATTTGCGGAAATATTGTTGAGGTATTACATATCGGTAAGGGCACATTAGTCTGTTGTGGGCAGGAAATGAAGCTGATGAGAGAGCAAACTGCTGATCAGACTACCGAAAAACATGTACCGGTAATAGAAAAAATTCCTTCCGGAATTAAAGCGGTGGTTGGTTCAACCTTACATCCTATGGAAGAAAAGCATTATATCGAATGGATAGAAATTATTACTAAAGGAGGTGCTTCTAGAAAATTCTTAAAACCGGGTGATAAACCAGAGTCTCTCTTCAAAGATGTGGAAGGATTAGAAAAAATTAGAGAATACTGTAATATTCACGGATTATGGGAACATAAAGAAGGTAAATAGTAATTTAATTGTAGGGGCGTATGGCATACGCCCCGGATAGAAGTAGAAGTATCAAGTTTTAAGTCTTAGTTTTTTAAAAGGAGAGGTACAATGGATTTAAAAGTTCTTTATAATATCAGCTATGGTATTTATATAGTCAGTTCAAAAAAGGAAGACCAAATAAATGGACAGATTGCTAATACAGTGTTTCAAATAACTGCAGAACCTGCCACCATAGCGGTTAGTATTAATAAAAAGAATTTTACCCATGATTTTATTACTCAAAGTAAGGTCTTTGCTGTTTCAGTATTAGAACAGGAAGTTGATATGAAATTTATTGGAAGATTTGGTTTTAAATCGGGAAGAGACCAAGATAAATTTGAGGGGATAAATTATAAAATCGGAGTAACCGGTTCACCTATAATTATGGAAAACACTATAGCTTATCTCGAAGCAGAAGTTATCCAGGCCATCGATGTCGGGACTCATACTTTGTTTGTAGGGAAAGTGGTCGAGGCTGAAAATATTAAAAAAGCAAAACCATTAACTTATGATTATTACCATCAAATAAAGAAAGGCATCTCTCCCCAAACTGCACCTACCTATATTGCTGATAATAAGAAAATAGAAAATAATAAAAAAAGAAAGGAGTTAGAAAAAATGGCTAAATATGAATGTTCAGTTTGTGGATATATTTATGATCCTGAAAAGGGAGATCCAGAATCAGGAGTAAATCCCGGCACTCCTTTTGAAGATCTTCCTGATGATTGGGTCTGCCCGATATGTGGAGCAGGCAAAGATGAGTTTGAGGAGCTGAGCTAAAATGGCGGTAAAAGAAATAAAAAAAGATATTTATTGGGTTGGGGCAATTGACTGGGATAGAAGGTTATTTGATGAACTTATTCCTCTTCCTGAGGGCACCAGTTATAACTCTTATCTGATAAAAGGTCAGGAAAAAACAGCTTTAATCGATACAGTTGATCCGACCAAAGAAGATGTTTTATTAGATAATTTAGATGATTTAGGGATAGAGCAGCTTGATTATTTAGTGGTAAATCATGCCGAACAAGATCATTCTGGAGCTATCCCCATAATATTAGAATTATATCCGGAAGCAAAAGTAGTTACTAATGAAAAATGTAAAAAAATGTTGATAGAACACCTTCTTATTAAAGAAGATAGAATTTTAACTGTCCATGATAGTGATACCCTCTCTTTGGAAGGGAAAACTTTACAGTTTATCTTTGCCCCCTGGGTGCACTGGCCGGAAACTATGTTAACTTACTTAGAGGAGGACAAGATTTTGTTCAGTTGTGACCTCTTCGGGGCACATCTTGCCGAGAGCAATTTATGGGTGGATAATGAGTCTAAAGTTTATTTTGCCGCCAAACGTTATTATGCAGAGATTATGATGCCTTTCCGCAGCAATATCAAAAAACATTTAGAGAGATTAAAAAAATTAGAGATTAAAACTATTGCCCCCAGTCACGGCCAGATCTATCCTCGTCCAGAATTTATTTTGTCAGCTTATAGAGAATGGACTTCCGATGAGGTTAAGAATGAGGTAGTTATTCCTTATATTTCTATGCATGATAGCGTTAAGGAGATGGTCTATATCTTAACTGAAGAGTTAATGAAAAATGGAATAACTGTCCAACCCTTTAATCTTACCCGGACCGATATAGGTGAATTAGCTATGGCTTTAGTTGATGCTGCCACTATCGTAATTGCCTCACCTACGGTTTTAACTGGAGCACATCCCCAGGTAGTGTCAGCAGTTTATCTGGCCAATGCCTTAAGACCAAAATTAAGATATGCCTCGATTATTGGTTCTTATGGATGGGGAGGAAAAATGTTGCAAGATATTACGGCCATGATAAACAATTTAAAAGTAGAAATCCTTTCCCCGGTAATAATAAAGGGTTACCCCAAAGAAGAAGATTATGATTCTTTAATAAGATTAGCCGGTGAAATAGCAGAAAAACATAAAAATTTATAAAGGTTAAATAAATATATTTTTTATAAAAATGGTGAGGGAAATAAAAAAATGAAAAATATAAAAGGAACAAAAACTGAAAAAAATTTAATGGAGGCTTTTGCGGGAGAATCTCAAGCCAGAAACAAATACACTTATTTTGCTTCGGTAGCTAAAAAAGAAGGATATGAACAGATCGCCTCTCTTTTTTTAGAAACAGCTGAAAACGAAAAGGAACATGCCAAGCTCCATTTTAAAAAGTTAGAGGGGATTGGAAATACGAGTGAGAATTTAAAAGCAGCGGCAGCCGGGGAAAATTTCGAATGGACCGAGATGTATCCCCGTATGGCTAAAGAAGCACGAGAGGAAGGGTTTGAAGAAATTGCTAAAATGTTTGCCGGGATTGCTGAAATTGAAAAAGAACACATGGAGCGTTACCAGAAACTTCTGGAAAAAGTTAAAGAGGGTCAAGTTTTTAAAAGACCAGTAGGTAAAACTTTATGGAAATGCCGAAATTGCGGCAGGATCTATGAAGGACCTGAGGCGCCTGAAATCTGCCCGGTCTGTAAGCACCCCCGCGCTTATTATGAAGTGAAGAGTGAAAATTATTAAATAATAAAACTAATTTTTGTTTTTCTTGTAATGTGGTTGTGGTTGTCCCCCAAAAAGTAAACAAACCTGTCCTCGACCTGATCTGGGAATGATAATGTAGGGGTCGGATTTATCCGACCCGGTATTGCTATATAAAATTTGTTGAAAATATTATTTAGCTTTTTGGGAAATAACCGTATTGTATTAAGGGTAATAAATTAAATAAATATTTTAAAATCAAAGGAGGATATATATGACCAAAGAGAAAGATACCTTAAAAGAAAGAGTAGAGTCTGCTTTAAAGAAGATAAGACCATCTCTGCAAGCTGAGGGAGGAAATGTAGAGTTGGTAGAAGTCACTCCCGATAGAATAGTGAAAGTAAAATTAAAGGGTGCCTGTTTTGGTTGTCCGATGAGTCAGATGACCTTGAAGATGGGTATTGGAAGGATGTTAAAACAGGAAGTTCCTGAAGTTAAGGATGTGGTGGAAGTATAACCATAAATAGATAAAGAGCTTTACTATACCTAGAAATATTCGGTATTTAAAATTATTAAATTATTATATTATAATTAGGAGGAGTCAGGATGAAAAAATATCTTTTCTTTACGCTTACTTGTATCTTATTGTTTACTTTTTTTCTTTTACTTCACTAGCTGAGGATTCTCTTATTATGTCGGCAGATGCTCTTTTTGAGAAAGGAGATATCAACAGTATCTTAGAATCTATCCCTCTTTATATTAAAGCAGTAGAAGCTAATCCAAATGATTATGAAACTAACTGGAAATGTGCCAGGGCCCATCGGGAATATGCTAACTTAGCTTTCCAGCAAGAAATAGAAGGCTGGGAAGACATTTGTAAAAAATATGGTAAAGACGGTATGAATTATGGCAAAAAAGCAATAGAACTCATGCCAGAAAAGATTGATGGACATTATTGGTATGGAGTCAGTGCCGGGACTTACTCTGATGGAGTTAGCATACTTAAAGCCTTAAAAGAAGGCCTGAAAAAAAGTACCGAAAATGCTTTTGAGACTTCCTATGCCATGGATAAGATGTATGAAGATGGTGGTCCGATGTTGTGCTTAGGACGATTTTGGCATCAATTGCCCTTCCCGATGAAAAATAAAAAGAGAGCTCTGGGATATTTTGAAGAGTTTCAAAAATATTTCCCCGATGATCCTCAAGGTCAAGTTTTTTATGCAGAGTTACTAATAGATATGAGAGAAAAGACTCTGGCTAAGCCCTTTCTAGAGAAGGCTGCCGCCAGTGATCATCCTTATTATAGTAAGCGAGCAAAAGAATTATTGGAAGAAAAATATAAATAATAATTGCCTACCAAGTGACAAGGGGATCCTCCTTGTCACTTGGTAGGCTACTGATTTAATTGACAATATTTATATTTACACTATATTATTATATTTATGTTGATTAAATTTATCTTTTCCTACTACAAAAAAGTTTCCCTTAAGATGTTTTTTGGATTTTTTATGTTGGTAGCAGTGGATATTGCTCAACTAATTTCACCCCGTATAATTCAAAGATCCATAGATTATATTATTTCTCTCCCTTCTCCTAATAATGACTATTTTTACCTCCTGCAATTTACTCTCTTAATCTTTGCCCTGGCTATAGCTATCGGAATCTTTAGATTTTTCTGGAGAATAATAATTATTGGCCAAGCTCATTTTATAGAGATGGATTTTAAAAATCGATTATTTAAACATTTACTTACCCTTTCCAGTTCTTTTTTTAATAGAACCAAAACCGGAGATATTATGGCTCATATGACTAAGGATATGGAATCGGTAAGAAGGGCTTGCGCTTTTGGTGTGATTGCCGGTTTTGATGCGGTTTTTCTTTTTATAGCCACTTTGGTGTTTATGTTGTTTCTTAATGTAAAACTTACCCTTTTTGCTATCATCCCCCTTCCTATTATTTCTTTTATTTCCATATTTTTTATAAGATTATTGTTTAAAAAATTTAAAAGTGTTCAGGAGACCTTTTCATCAATGACTGAAAAGGTTCGGGAAATGATCTCTGGAATAAAAATAATTCAGGCCTTTCAACAAGAAGAATCTGAAGCTAAAAACTTTGATAAATTAAGTCGGCATTATGTAAATGAGAACATAACCCTGATCAAAATTTGGGGGACTATGTTTCCCCTGATCTTTATATTAGCACAAATAGAAATGGCGATAATACTTTTGGTGGGAGGCCAACAAGTTATCCTTAATGAACTTACCACTGGAGAACTGGTGGCTTTCTTTTCCTATCTGGGAATTATTGTTTGGCCGATGACCGCCATAGGAATGGTTACTAATATATTTCAAAGAGGTAATGCTTCTTACCAACGTATTAATGAATTTTTGAGGGAAAAATCGGATATCCAGGATATTCCAAAAGCAGAATACCGGAACCTTCAGGGGGATATAAAGTTTGAGAAAGTTAATTTCTCTTATAATGGGCAAATGGTTTTGGAGAATATAAATATCCATATAAAGAAAGGGCAGTATGTAGGTGTTTGCGGGAAAATAGGTTCTGGTAAGAGTACTTTAGCCAGATTAATTTTACGGGTAATTGAACCCCAAAGCGGGGAAATTATTTATGATTCTATTGATTATAGAAAGATTAAAATAGCAGCGGTCAGAGAAAGTATAGGATATGTTCCTCAAGATTCTTTTCTTTTCTCGGAAACCATAGAGGAAAATGTTAGATTTGGTCAGCCAGATACTACTTATGAAGAGATAATTGAAGCTTGTAAAATCGCTTCCATACACCAAAATATAATGGAGTTAAAAGATCAGTATAAGACCATAGTTGGTGAAAAAGGGGTAACTCTTTCTGGCGGGCAGAAGCAGAGATTATGTTTAGCCAGAGCAATTATTAGAAAGCCTAAAGTGATTATTCTTGATGATGCCTTGAGTGCGGTGGATACCGATACAGAAAGAAAAATAATTAAAAATTTAAGGAATTATTCTCGTGGGATTACTACTATAGTTATATCACATCGAATCTCTTCATTTATAAATGCGGATAATATATTTGTTTTAGATCAAGGCCGAGTGGAAAACAGTGGTACTCACCGAGAGTTGATTAAAAAGTCTGATATATATAAAGGTATTTATAAAATACAAAAATTGGAAGAATAGAGATGGAAGACGAAAAATTATATTCCGGGGCAGATAAAAAAATATTCTCAAAACTGTGGCAGTATGGTAGTCCTTATTTAGGGAAGATTATGATCATATTTGTCCTGGTTTTGGTTCTAAGCGGGATACAGATTTGCCTCCCGCTGATAACTAAGAAGGTAGTAGATAATTATATGGAGAGAAGTCATCTAAGGTTAATTCGTAATGATAAATCAATCGAAATTACTAATCAACATAAATCTTATCGTATTCTAACTGATCAATTTATCTTTATACCTTCCAATATATTAAGTAAAGAGGAGTATCTCCGGTTAGAAGAAGATTCCCTTATCGGGCCAGAAAAATATATCTTGTTCAAAGGTGATGAAAGTGTAAATCTATTAAAAAAATATCAGCTCAATATCACTAAAACTGCTCAAGGGGTTTTTATTCCTTATTCGGAGATACCAAAAATATCCCAGGATGATATTAGAATATTAAGATCTAATGATTTGAAAAATGTAAAATTATTTGCTCTAATCTATGTGGGACTTCTCATCTTCACTTTTATTTTCAATTATTTTCAGGTAATTATGATGGCCTTAGTTAGTGAAAATGTGCTATATGATTTAAGAAGCGATCTTACCAGACATCTAATGTCTCTTTCCCTTAATTTCTTTAATAATAACCCTATCGGGAGATTGGTTACCAGAGTAACTAATGATATTGATGCTCTCCGAGAATTATTTACCGATGTTTTGGTGTATTCTGGAAAAGACATTATCACCGTTATAGGCATTTTTATTATTATGTTTAGGTTATCGATTAAATTAAGTATCCTGGTGCTTGGAATTATTCCGCTAATTTTCTTTATGCTTTATCTGTTTCAAAAATATGCTCGGGAAGCATATGGAAAGGTAAGACTTACTTTAGCTAAAGTAAATAGTTTTTTATCAGAATCGATTTCTGGTATTTCATTAGTTCAGGTATTTAATCAGGAAGAAAAATTTAAAGATGATTTTGGAAAAATTAACCGGGATTATTATAAAGCAAACCTATATCAATTGTTAATCTTTTCCATATTTAGACCACTTATTGATATTCTATCTTATGTCACTCTGGGGGGCATCATATATTTTGGAGGAAAAGGTGTATTAAGGGGTGAATTTTCCATCGGAGTACTTATTGCCTTTATATCCTATATCCAGATGCTTTTTACACCTATTTTTGATTTTTCCGAAAAATATGATATATTCCAATCGGCAATGGCTTCTTCCGAACGAATATTTCTACTTTTCCAGGAGGATGATAAAATACCTTCCCAACCAAATCCTAAGTATCCCTCTATAACGAAAGGAAGAGTAGAAGTTAGAAATATCTCTTTTGAATATAAAAAAGGGGAAAAAGTTATTGATAAGGTATCTTTTATAGTTGAACCTAATGAATCCGTAGCCTTTGTGGGAGCCACCGGAGCAGGGAAGACCACTTTAATAAATCTTCTCTTAAGATTCTATGATCCCACGGAAGGGGAAATTTTAATTGATGGGATAAATATAAAAGATTTGGATTTAAAATTCTTAAGAAATTATTTTGGACTAGTACTACAAGATGTTTTTATGTTTGCCGGGGATATTAAATATAATATTATCCTAAACCAGGAGATAGAGGATAATAAGATGATAGAATATTCAAAATATGTTAATGCTCATAATTTTATTAGTAAATTAAAGAAACAATATAGGGAGGTTATTTCTGAAGGAGGCTCAAATCTTTCTACCGGGCAAAGACAGCTTATCTCCTTTGCCAGGGCACTTACCAAAGAGCCAAGAATACTTATTCTTGATGAAGCAACTAGCAACATAGACAGTGAAACTGAATATCTTATCCAGGATGCTATAAAAAAAATTATGAAGAATAGGAGTAGCATTGCTATCGCTCATCGACTATCTACTATCCAGAATGTAGATAGAATATATGTTATGCATAAAGGTAAAATCGTAGAAAGCGGAACTCATACTCAACTACTTGCCCAGAAGGGTTATTATTTTGAATTATACAAGTTCCAATATTTAAGAAGCGATATGGAGAAAATATATGGAGATGAAAAGAGAACGAAAAATTGAAAATGGATTAATTACCGGAAACATTTCTAGATCTATTTGGACCTTAGCAATTCCTATGATGATTGGAAGTGCATTGCAAGACCTTTTTTCGATGGTAGATTTATACTTTGTGGGAAAATTGGGAAGTGTTGAAATAGCTGCTTTGGCAATTGCGGGAACAGTGGTGGCTATTCTAATGATGGTGGTGCAAGGTATAACAGTTGGTACTATCGCGCTTATTTCTCATTTTACCGGAGATAGAAATTATGAAGAAGCAGATCTAGTTTTAGGACAAACTTTTGTTTTAGGACTTATAGGTAGTTTTATTATGTATATCGTGGCTGTATTTTTAGTAGAACCAATTCTTATCCTATTCGGAGCAGAAGGTGAAGTATTGATTTATGCTGCAGACTATCTTAAGGTAACTTTTGGCTGGTCCATAGCAATATTTTTCTTTGAGGGAGTTAATCAGGCTCTGCGTGGATCTGGAGATGCTCAAACGCCACTTAAAGCATTAATAATAGCTAATATACTAAATATAATTCTTGATCCTTTACTTATTATGGGATATGGTCCCTTTCCCCAAATGGGAGTTGCTGGAGCAGCCATTGCCACAGCAATAACCAGGGGTATCGGTTTTATTTTCCTTTTTTTACACCTTACCAAGGGACATTCTACCCTTCAGTTTAAAGTCCGTTACATCAAACCAAATCTGTTCTTAATGAAGAGAATAATTAGTATAGGTTCATTTGGCTCTTTACAGGTTTTTATCCAGGAAGTATCTTTTCTTTTCTTGATGCGTTTAGTTGCTTCTTTTGGGGCAGTTACTCTGGCGGCTTATGGGATAGGTGCGCGCTTTAGAACGGCTATTATAGTGCCAGGTCTTGGTTTTGCTAATTCGGCTTCTGTATTAGTGGGACAAAATATGGGGGCAAAGCAACCGGAGAGAGCAACCGAATCTGCCTGGAGAACCGTATTATACTACGAATTTATCGCGATACCGTTGGCTATTATCTTTATCATTTTTGCTCCTCAGTTAGTGGCAATATTTGCTAAACAGCCAGAAGTGATAAAAATCGGGACTTCATTTTTAAGGTATTTGGGGGGTTACCTTTCCTTTTTTAGCTTTTTCTATAGTTTTAAGACAAGCTATGAATGGTGCTGGTGATACAGCTACCCCCACCATTATAAGTGTTATAGGACACTTAGGAGTACGTATACCTCTGGCCTATATTTTTGCCCTGGTGGTAGGTATGGGGTCTTCTGGTATCTGATTAGGAATAAATGCTTCCGATATTGTTTTTGGATTAGGAATGGTTTTTTTGTTTAAAAGTGGCCATTGGAAAAAGGTTTATGCCAAACGTCGGGAAAGATTAGAACAACAATCGATTAGAACCACTAGGGAAGCAGAAATATCTTCTTCCTGAGTTAAAAAAGCATTATAACCTAAATTTATTTTATAATTTTTTTCTAAAAAAATAAAAAAGTAATATAATAAAGAGGCAATTAATAATAAAACGAGGAAATCTATTTATAAAAATAATTCTGTTAAGATAATAATAAAAAGCTATTATTAATTTAAAATATTTAAAAAGGGGTAATTAAATAAAATATGATTTATAAAACTTTAGGGAAGACTGGATTAAAAGTATCTATTATTGGTTTTGGTGCTTCTCCGTTGGGAGCAGAGTTTGGTCAGATAGTCCCAGAAGAAGGAAAAAGAGCAGTAGAATATGCCATCGATCACGGAATTAATTATTTCGATGTTTCTCCTTATTACGGAAGAACTTTAGCAGAAAAGCGATTGGGTGAATTTTTAAAGGGGAAGAGGAGTCAGGTTATTCTTGCCACTAAAGTAGGTCGATATGGTACCTCTCTTCCTGATGGATTTGATTTTTCTGCCCCGAGAGTTATAAAATCAGTTGAGGAGAGTCTCCAACGTCTAAAAACTGATTATATTGATGTATTTCAAATTCATGATCTAGAATTTGGGAAAAAGAAGCAGATTATAGAAGAAACCTTACCAGCTATGTTTAAACTAAAAAGACAGGGGAAGATTCGCTTTGTCGGGATTACTGGTTATCCTTTAACCTTACTTAAAGAAATAGTGGAAACTCAAGAGATTGATACTGTACTTAGTTATTGCCGTTATAATTTATTGGACACCACTATGAACGATATTCTTACTCCGGTAGTTAAAAAAAGAAATATAGGATTAATTAATGCCTCACCGTTACATATGCGTGTACTTACTGAAAAAGGAGCTCCAGATTGGCATCCAGCTCCAGAAAAAGTATTACAAGAGGCAAAAGAAGCTGCCCATTTTTGTCGGGAAAGAGGAATAAATATATCCGACCTGGCTTTACAATTTGCTTTTTCCTATGAATATGTGGCCGTAAATTTAGTGGGTATGAGTAAAGTTAGACATGTAAAAGCCAATCTTAATAATGTAGGAGTGAGACCAGAGCCTGATTTACTAAAAAAAATTAGAGAGATAATTCATCCAGTAGTTAATATTTACTGGGAGGAAGGTCTACCCGAAAATTATGATCCCGGAGCCACAGAAAAGCGAACTCAAGGATTACAACCCAATAAAAAGAAGAAATAGAATAATTAAAACTAAAGGAAGTGGAATGATGGACGAAAAGAAGAAGACATTTAGAATAGATGCCCATCAACATTTTTGGATTTATAATCAGGAGGAATATAAATGGATTGATGCATCCAGGACTAATTTACATCGGGATTTTCTTCCTCCTCATTTAAATAGGGAATTAAAAAAAAATGGTATTGATTTTTGTATAACTGTGCAAGCCCGACAGACCTTACAAGAGGCTAAATGGCTTTTAGAATTAGCCCAGAATAATTCATTTATTAAAGGAGTAGTGGGATGGGTTGATCTTAAAAGTAATTCTGTGGAACAAGATTTGGAACAATTTGCTGCCTATAAGAAATTCAAAGGAGTTCGGCATGTCTTGCAGGATGAAGATGATGATCGCTATATGCTTCGACCAGATTTTAAAAAAGGAATAAGTCAATTAGAAAAATATGGTTTTACTTATGATATATTAATCTATCCACGACACATTAA
>Ga0210031_1000194_pt1 | contig 34000 bp, 39 predicted proteins | sample CryGeyCG2014_080_FD_185455 | JGI IMG/M metagenome (GOLD analysis project Ga0210031, IMG submission 185455) | Groundwater microbial communities from aquifer - Crystal Geyser CG03_land_8/20/14_0.80 (SPAdes) (version 2) | ecosystem: Environmental > Aquatic > Deep subsurface > Groundwater | place... | reverse complement strand
CCAGCCGATAGGCAGAAAGTAGCCCTTTATTTGCCCATCGCCGCACTGTGTTAGTATGAACCCTCAATAGCCTGGCTACCTCGGCAGTGCTCAGCATCTCCGAATCCATTTTCACCATACCTTACTCCTGTTTCCTGAACATTATCTAATCTAACTTAAGCTCCATTGCCTGTCTATCACCCAAAAGTCCTATGTACGGTGCCACCGCCAGTTTCGCCTGGTACAAAAGTCCCGAAAAAATAGGACCTTTTTTGGGTTTGGGAGGTAAAGTAAAGATAATGCTATTGACTTTGACCACAGTGGGTAGTACTATAATAGTAGTATTAAAAGAAGGCAACGATTCGTGGAGCGATGAAGCGGAGTCCCCAAGTGGTCGCTTGAGCTCCGTGGAGTCAATAGCGAAACCGACCGGGTAGGTTGGTTTCGCTATTTTTATTCTGGGTTGAAATGAGAGTTGTAGTCTTCACTGGTTCCAGGGAGCTATCGCAAAATATTTCTCTTGTCTTAAAGATGAGATGGCCAGAGTTAAGCTTGATTGAGGTCAGTGAAGCACGGGAAGCCATAGAGCTAATACATAGGCAATCACCACATGTGGTCATACTTCATTTCCACCCAGATGCCGGCGATTGCCCGGACCTTATATCCCAGATTCGTAGCTTTTCCGACGTCCCTATTATCGTTCTCAGCAAAAGCCAGGATGTTATGGATAAGGTAAGAGTCCTGGAAATGGGCGCTGACGACTGGATTGACCCATCATCCGTGCCTATGGAATTTATCGCCAAGGTGAATGCTATTCTTCGCCGTTGCCCCCCCACAATAATAACGCCGTCTCCTCTTTCCTCGGTGGCAGACTAACCATAAATTATGCTGCTCATGAGGTGTTCCTTTCGGAAAAGAAAGTGAAGCTAACCCCTATTGAGTACAAGATTCTCTGCCAATTAGCCACAAATCAGGGAGCGGTTGTCAATAATACCGACTTACTTCACCGTGTCTGGGGGCCAAACTATGAGAGTGATAACGAACTTGTTAAGGGGAGTATCCATCGCCTGAGGCATAAAATGGAAGATAACCCCGCCATCCCAGAAATGATCCTCAATGAGAGGGGTGTCGGTTACATTCTGAGATGCTCTGATAGCAGACAGAGACCTTTGTAACCTTTTCCAACCAAAAAGAGACCCTCTTTCACCATAAAGAGACCTTTTGTCGCCAAATAGCCACTGACTTCCCTGGGCTCAGCAATTACACTTAACCAGGCAAGATGGAAAGAATAGTGCTAATTCAGTCTGACATGGCGTTGAGCCGTGAGTTGACATTTTTCTTACAGCATTCCGGCTTTCAAGTTGCCAGTGCTAGCGAAGGGCGGCAAGCACTGCTTGAGATAAATAGAACACAGCCTGACGCCATAGTTATGGCTGAGGACATGGCCAAACTGAATGGGGATGAGTTGTGTATCCTTATCCGCCAGACACCCCAGGCTCCAGTGATTATCCTGGGCACCAAGCCAGAGGAATCTGGTGGCGTTCCCTTTCTGGAATGCGGGGCTAGTGCCTATGTTCCTTCCCCGCTGCAGCGAGGGCTATTGCTAGCCAGAATTCGCTCCTTGCTACGTCGCAAGGGCGCTCAAGGGATATGAAAGAGGATAATCAAGATGAAAGCTAGCTATAAGAGAAGGAGACTAAAAATGCCAGAAGCAAGATGCCCAAAATGTGGTGCTCACTATTATGGTTGGGCACTAACCGATCCAGAGCACCAAACTTGTTCCAAATGTGGCACTAAGCTAGAAATTTACCAAGAAAAGGGGAAGATAGCCCAGCCAGCGGATTTGGAGAGGACATCAAGTTGAGCTTTTACATTTATGAAAACTGGCTTTTCTCAACATATTCTGAAGCCGATACTGCAGCAAGACGACTTCATAAGAGAAGGAGCTCTGTTGGCTTAAGTTCCTGGCTGACTGGGTCAACCTGGAGTCCCATGGCTTCCAGAGCAGTAACTCCTAATATTGGGTGGTCACCTTCCTCGCCAAAGATGACCGGGGCATGCCCTTCGTATTCCCCTATCCGGTATAAAGCGCCACTGCCGTCCCTTTCTATCTTTTGCCCATTAGCTAAGCTGAACTTGCGCCTCCAGTGGGGCTTTATCCCTAAGTCATCCAGAATCTGGCGCGGGATAATGGAATACATGGCTCCGCTGTCGGCAAGCAGGTTTACTGCCCGGCATTCAGCGGGCTTTTCCGGATTATGTAGTGACACTTCGACTGTGGTGAAACCCATTCCGAGGTTATTATACCTTATCCAGATCTTCTTTACTCAAACCAAGATCACGCAAGATAGCTGCCAAAGTTCCTTTAGGAATATCTTTGCTTCCGTGGTAAGAAATGGTGGTATATCGATTCCGCTGGGGACACCACCAGACTTCATGCCCGCCCTTTGCCTGTCGCCGGAACTCGCATCCCAATCGCCTCAGCTTTCGGGTAAGTTCCCGATAGGTCATGGGGCACTCACTGTAAGGAGAAGCTCGCCATGAAGCACGGTATCCGGCTCAGGCTGGCGAAGTCCTTCAGGAAGGGGCAAGCCATCTTCCCTGCGGAGCTCCAGCAGTATCCTGGCCACGTCCTCAACGTTATCCAGCGCCTCGCTTATAGTCTGCCCCTCAGCATGGCAACCTTGAATAGCAGGGCAAGTAGCCATGTAGCCACCTTCCTCCAGAGGCTGAATTTCTACAGACAGAATATATCTTGCCATCGTGGCAATATCCTAGCAGAAAATGGTTATAACTTCAATTTTGACTATTACCATGCCGATGCCCTTGGGCTCCCTCATATTGCCGAAGTGATGAAGAGTTCAGAGAAGCTTTGTAAACTCGTCAACGGTAAGGCCAGCTTTGCGGATAAGGGTTCGCAGTGTGCCTGGTTTGAGTTCTTTTCTTCCGCCCGGAACGCTAAGATGCCGTCCATCGGGGTGATAAAGGATGGCATGTCCTCCTCTCCAGTGGTCAAGAGAGAAGCCAGTCCTTCCAAAGGCTTTGATGGCATCGTCTCCTCTTACTACAGGCAACTTTGCCATCAAACTGGCACCCTAGGAATTACCTCTACCTCGTCGGTCTCAATCTTGAGGGGAAGTCCTTCTGCTTTGCGCTCGCTCAGAGAGCAGCGTATCTCTTGTGAGACAAGCTCCGGTGTCTCTTCCGGGAGGGGCATATTGTGTTTCTCTCTCAGAGCTAAAATTCCCTCGATAGCCTCTCGGATATTGGTCATGGCTTCCTCTCGACTGTCGCCCTGGCTGACACAGCCTGGTAGGGCAGGGCAGTGGACGGAATATCCGATGGTCTCAGGCTCAAGGATAACAGTGAATTTCATAAACAACCTCCACTTAAGTAGCATAGCAGCAGGAATTTAAAAATGCAAAACAAGCAGTTCAACACAAATATGACAACTACCCATGCCGATGCCCTTGGGCTCCCTTCGGGGAGCCGGTCGATCCTGGGCGAAAAGGCACACCTTAAATTAAAGATGAGGTGGAATATAGATATGCCCGATGAGACCAAGGAATACCCGGGCTCCCCGAAATCACCCGTCCAAGCGTGTTTCAAAAACGTAGTGCGAGACCTCAACCAAAAAATATTTGTAGTGCGAGGCTTTAGCCTCGTGCACGACCCTGAAGGGTCGCACTACGAAAATGTTGAAACTAAGGGTGATAAGCAGAGCGGTCGATCTGCGCGGAAATCTCAACTATGATTGCGAGGTTCTTTCGCCTTGTCATTGCGAGGCACGACGTGCCGAAGCAATCTCAACCTCATCGAGTTTTAATAAAGGAGGTGATGCTTAATTAGAAGGAAAGGAAGGAAGAGAGCCAGGCTCTGGGATGACATTCGGGAAAGACCGGAAAAGTTGTATCTGTAATCTCGCTTGCTGGAAGTCCAGTGGTCGGTCTGGTGGAAGTAAGCTTTATCTCCGCCGCCGCTGGCGAGAAGTCTGAATCAAGGAGAAATGAATATGCGAAAAGCACTTTTAATAGGTCTGATAGTCTGTCTCGTGGCAATTGGCGGCATTGGTGCAGCTTTCGCCACCGGCATGAACTTCAACGCCGGTGTTGGGTCCCTCAGTACCGGCATTGGCACGGTCCCCCAAGTCAATGTGAGTCAGATAAATTGGGGGCCTGACGACCTTACCTATGATCCCCTATCGGACGAACCTACACTTACTCGGGTTTGGCTCCACTTCGATCAGGACCTTAATCAGGGTACTGGGATTGTTATTAGCCTTTATAACGCGGCTGGAGCCCTTATAGCAGATACCCTTTCAAATTTACCTGCCGCACTAGCAGCGGGAGGTACCTACCAGGGCCCCAACTTTGCCATCCCTCCAGCAGTCTCACAGATCTACTACATCAGAGTAACCGTATTCGAAGGGGCGGGTCCCTAGGGGTAAGTAATCCTGTCGGTTAAACCATTTTTCCCAGAGCCGAAGCTCCCTTTCCTCTTTCCGATAGGCGTTCCAATGGTGGAGCCATCGAGGGATTTGTTCTTCGCCACGATGGCTCCACCAAAGGGGCATGCAAGCCAAGCGTTATTACGCCCTGAAGTAAGTAACAGCTAGGCAAGACTGAAAATACGAAAGGAGGTACGAAGATATCACGTAGGGCTCTTCTGATAACTGTAGCGCTTATGGTTCTCGCTCTGGGGGCAATCGGCGCCGCCTTCGCTACCGGCACGGACTTCTTCAATGTCGGGGCACTCAGCAGCGGCAAGGCTGAGCTGGCCCAGGCCAACACTGACGATATAGGGTTTCTCTCAGCAGACGATGGCTCTGGTGTCGATAGAGTGGCGCTCTCCTTTGACCGTGACCTCACCGCCGGCAGCACAATCTGGGTTACAATAGATGACGAGGTTCACGGCTGGAAAGTTTTGGACAGCGCCCTAAGTAAAGACGATGAAGTGATAATCGAACTTGACGAGGTCCTTGAGATTGACGATATCGGTCAAGGCGCCAAGAAGGTCACGGTGGCAGTAGCCGAAAGGTAACGACCTCTTTAACGAAAATAAGCCAAAGGGAAGGCATAGAAACGAAAAGACTAGTAAAGCTGGCAGGCTGGCTGATATTCGGGGTAGTAATCTCGATGGTCTTGTTTATTCTGACTGCCTCTCTGTTGGGTTGGCGGTTTGATGTTGTGCCTACCAAAAGTATGGAGCCGGCTATTAATCCTGGAGGGATGGTGGTAACGCGGCCAGTAGGAATGGGGGATATCAAAGTAGGAGACACCATCCTGTTTACAGAGCCGCACATTGAGAAAGAGGCTCGCATTTGCCATCGGGTGATAGACATAAAACAGATTGACAGCCAGTTATTTTTTCAGACCAAAGGGGATGCCAATGAATATCCCGACCCGGACCTGGTTTCCCCCCAGAACTTCATCGGGAAAACGATATTTTATGTTCCCCGTGTGGGGAATATAGCCTATCTCTCTCATCTTCATGCAACCCCAATAACTTTTATGGGGAAGAAAATTTCCGTAGCATTGCTGGTAATTCTAGCCATAGGGCTGACTGTTATTGGCACGGAATTAAAAAACATGTGGGAATGGATATTTAGACCGCATGTAAAGAGGCGCCAAGAGATATTGAAGAAGCGAAACCGTGGACTCAAGGCTAAGAGGAGGAGAGAACGAGTCCTCGCCCGGTGATTGCCCTTGCCAGTGGCAAGGCTGGTAACCTACCTTTCCTAAATCCTGAGGCCCACTATAAGACAGGAGAGATTTTTCCATTGACACCCCAAGCGTTGCTTCGTAGAATAGCGGCACAGAGCTAATGAAAGTTTGGAAACCATTTAGGAAGTCGAGCACAGTGAGGATAGCATGCTTTGCCCTGGCCGGTGCTCTGCTGGTAGCCTCAGCGCTTGGTCTGTGGCGTTCCTCAGCAGGGCCAGGTGAGGTAACAATTCCAGGGGCAAGCTATGAACATAAGGGAACATTTGACTACCAGGTGTATCTCAAGCCCAATACCCTTTACGGCGAATTTATACCGCCTGAAGAAAAAGAGGCTGCGGAAACAAAAGAGGAGACACCTCTAGTTTTCTTCCGGGATATTATTGACGAGACGAGGTTAGCCTTCAGCTACAAGTTTGATTGTAGTGAGCCCGTAGCTAATGTCACTAATGACGTGGTGGTCACAATAACTGCGGAAAACCCAGGCGTGTGGCAGAAGGAAATAACGGTGCTGGAAGAGACCCGTACAGGAACGGAGTTCAGGGTAGACTTTCCTTTATTCCTTGACTCCCTTGATAATGTGGTGGACGATATCGAGGAAGATATAGGAATCACCAGCTCTGTGAGGAACTTCATCATTAGAGCTGTGGTACATACCAGCGCCGAGACTGCTTCAGGAAAGATTATCAAAAACGATTTTAGCCATGAGATAACAGCTATCCTTAAGCAGAAGACTTTGGAATTGGATGGTGACTTAAAGGGCAGTGATAACGGCTCTGTTGAGGGGGTGAAGTATGAGGAGGAGGGCTGGTTTGATTACGAAGTGTACCTCGAGTATAATAGTCTTTACGAATCAGGAGTGCTCCGGTCGGAGCCACTTCCTGTAGCAGAGCCTCCGGCGAGCCCTACTTCGCTTCCCCAGACTCTGGGTCCAGGCTTAGTGTATTTCCCTAACATAATTGACAACATTACGGCAACTTTGTCCTATCAATTTAATTGTGATAAGCCGATAAGGGCGCAATCAGGAGAGGTAGAGATTACCGCCACAATAGGAAAACCCAAACAAGTGGAGCAAGAGCCTTGTCTTGATGCCTAAAACCAAGAAAGAGGGTAATTTTAGCATCTCCTTCCCCATAGATATACACTATTTCAGTGAGGTGATTGACGCTATCCAGAAAGAGACAGGTGCTGGTGGGGGAGCCTACAACCTGAAAGTTAAAGCTGATGTCCACACCGTGGCTAAGACCGACCTGGGCACCGTAGATGAGGTGTATAGCCAGACTTTAGAGGGAAAGCTGGAGGGGAATACCCTTACCTTTGGGAAAGAGCCATCTCAGTCTCAATCGGGTTCCATTGGTGGAACCAATGTGGCGTCAAGTTCCCGAAGAGATTCTTTAAAAGTGCCAGCCTTTGCTGGGCTAATAGTAGCGTTAGTGGCTTTAGGCTTCCTCAGTTGGAACCAAGCTCGGCTCAAGCCAGCAGGGATTAATGCGGTTGAGGTGGAAGCTGCCCGGGCCAGAAAGAAGTATAAGCAAGTGATGGTAGATATTGAGGAGCTGCCCGAGGTAAAACCGAATGAGACAGTCATAACTGTAGGCTCGTTAGACGATTTGGTCAGGATTGCCGATGACCTCGTCAAGCCAGTGCTGCACCGAGGTGAGGAGAGAAGGCACATTTATTGTACCGTTGATGGCTTGGTAAGATATCAGTACGTCAATCGGGCTGAGGATAGCGCAGAATCTAAGACAGCCTCATAGCAACGTTTCCCGTTTATTTGTTAGAGGTTGTTTAATAATGCTTTCCTCCTTGTCACCCTGAACTTGTTTCAGGGTCTCGTGAGATGCCGAAACGAGTTCGGCATGACAGTTGCTAAACGCTCTCTTTGTTATCCTATTGTTAACTTTGCCAAGATGGTGTATCTTATGGTGTGTTTGAGATGGGACAGGATTGGCCTGTAGCGGTTCTTCACCATGCCTTGAAAGTAGCCGAGCAAGCTGAGGTTTTCTCGGTCTCTTCTCGAGAAACATCGGTTCATTTTGAGGCTAACAAACTTAAACAGGTTCAGACAAAGGAAAGCTCCAGCATTGCCTTGCGGATTTTCAAAGATGGCAGGATTGGTTTTGCTCAAGCCAGCGGCACTCAAGATATAGAAGCTTTAGTCAATATGGCTGTGGAGACATCTCAATTTGGCTTAGCGGCAAATTTTCAGCTTCCTTCTTCCAGAAGTCATCCTCTGGTAAGCGTCTTTGATTCCCATGTGGACGAGATAACCATGGAGGAAATGGTGCACATTGGTCAGGAGCTTATATCCAGGGTCAAGGATTATGCAAGCAAAATCCTCTGCGATGTAAGGCTGATCAAAGAAATACTCTCAGTCCATATTCTGAATTCTCAGAATGGCGAAGCAAGCTATGATAAAAGTGCCTTTGGCATTAGCCTGGAAGGTATGCTCATTCGGGATAGAGACATGCTTTTTGTCGGTGATAGTGAGGGCTCATGTCGTCCGCTCACCATTATTGACAGCCTGGTAAATAGCGTAATAAGGCAACTTGAATGGGCAAAGGAAAAAGCCATTTTGCACACCAAGTCACTGCCAGTGATCTTTACCCCAAGAGGGGTAGCTAGTGCCTTTCTGGCTCCGCTAGCTCTGGCTTTTAACGGAAAAACGGTTTTTGAAGGAGCTTCCCCATTGAAAAATAAATTGGGGGAGCAGCTTTTTAACCCAAGATTCTCCTTGTGGGATGATGCTACCATACCTTACGGTCTGGGAAGCTCTCCCTGTGATGATGAGGGGATAAGTAGCCAAAGACTTCCTCTTATTGCCAAGGGAGTGGTGGCAAATTTCCTCTACGATTTACAAACAGCAGCTTTAGCGGGCAGCAAAAGTACGGGGCATGGCAGGCGAGCTGGTAGCAACTCCCCCAGACCAGTTATAAGCTCCCTGATCATAAATGAAGGTGATGTCTCTTTCGAAAGCATGGTGGCAGATATGAAGGAAGGTTTGATTGTAGAACAACTTATTGGGGCAGAGCAGGGCAATCTCTTGAGTGGTGACTTCAGTGGCAATGCCTTGTTGGGATATAAAGTAGAAAATGGTAAAATAGTAGGGAGAGTGAAAGATACCATAATTTCCGGGAACGTTTATCAACTCCTGAAAGAGCCTCTGAGCATAGGGAATAAGGCACAATGGGTAGAAGGAATCCTGTGCACTCCGCCTTTATATTGTTCCCGCATATCGGTAGCAACTAAGGGTTAGGATTTAGTATGAAGAAAGTCATAAAGCTCTACAAGCAGCCAGAGGTTAAAACCTGTTTTATGCTTGCTTCTTGGCCGGGTATTGGCAATGTTTCCCTGATAGCGACGAGATATCTAATAGAAAAGCTAAACGCCCTAGAAATAGGAGAAATTGACGCCCCGGCTTTTTTTGAACCCCTGAGTGTTGCCGTAAGAGATAATATAGTTGAGGTTCCTCGCTTCCCTGAGAGTAAGTTTTATTACTGGCAGGATGCTCAAGGCGAGAAAGGATTAGTGCTGTTTATCGCTGAGGAACAACCCGTTTCCAAGGGACATGAGTTAGTTAGTTGTGTCCTGGATGCGGCACGAGAGCTTCACGTAGCCAGAATATATAGCTGTGCTGCTGCTGTAACCCACATTCATCATAGTGAGGAACCAAAAGTCTGGGGAGCAGCGACAAAGAAGAAGCTACTTGGTGAATTAAAAGAATACGGTGTTATTCTTAGAGGTAATCTTCGCATTGCCGGATTGAACGGATTGATATTGGGGATGGCTAGAGAACGAGACTTGGAAGGCATTTGCTTATTAGGTGAAGTACCTTCCTACGCCATCCAGGTAGCAAATCCCAGTGCGTCTGTGGCTGTGCTTAAAGTCCTGACTAATATGCTTGATATTCCGGTTGACCTGGCTGAACTGATTCAACTAGCTAAGAAGTCAAGCGAGGAGATGGATAAGTTAGCCAAGCAAGCCACTGCCGAGTTTATTGACCAATTCACTGAGCCCATTTGGGAACGGGATGAAGGAGAAGAGTGATTTTGAGAAGGCGAGGCAGCTAAAGAAGCCCTGGATAAGCTAGAGATTTTTGCTGGGTTTTTTGACCTGTAAACGTGTATATGCTACCATCAAACTAGATGTCAGCTCTGGCGGAACTTTACCGTGAAATTGAGAATTGCCAGGACTGTGGCTTAGCCAAGTGTCGCATTAGGGTAGTGCCTGGTGAAGGAGCGGAAAACGCTGAGTTATTTTTTATTGGTGAAGCCCCCGGTTGGCATGAAGATCAACAAGGTCGCCCTTTCGTCGGACCGGCAGGACAATTCCTGGAGCAATTGCTAGCCTCAATTGACTTACAGCGAGAACAGGTTTATATTGCTAATGTAATCAAATGCCGCCCTCCCCAAAATCGTGATCCCCTGCCGGTGGAGATAGAGGCATGCCGCAAATGGCTCGACCGTCAAATAGAGTTAATTCGCCCCAAAATGATTATTACCCTGGGTCGTTATTCTTTAGCCAGATATTTTCCTGATGATAGTATTGGTAAGATTCACGGAAAGGCGCGGAAAATAGGCGACACTATTTATTACCCTATGTACCATCCCGCGGCAGCTCTGCACCAGGGCAGCCTGCGCCGCATTATTGAGGCTGATATGCTCAAAATCCCTGAGCTATTAGCTCAGGGCGGAAAGATAGCTGAAGCTACTGCTGCCCTGAAACCCCTGAATCAAGTTCAGGGTCAGGGCAAACAATTAAGTCTATTTTGAACCAGGTTAAGTTAATGAATAAGTTAAGAATCGTTCCTTTAGGTGGGCTGGGCGAAATCGGTAAGAACATGACCATTTTGGAATATGGTAATGACCTCGTTGCCATTGATGCTGGACTTATGTTTCCCAACGAAGAAATGTTCGGGGTTGACTTCGTTATACCGGATATCAACTATCTCTGGCAAAATCAGCAAAAACTTAAAGGAATAATTATCACTCACGGACACGAGGATCATATTGGTGCCTTGCCTTATATTCTGCCTCGGCTTTCCGCGCCTGTTTATGCCACCAGGTTTACTCAAGAGTTAATTGCTGCCGAACTCAGGCAGCGTGGCGTGAAAACTCAGGCGAAATTGCATGTAGTCCCCCCGGGTGGCAAGATCGCACTGGGCAGCTTTGCCATCGAATTTTTCTCCGTTTGCCACAGCATCCCTGATTCCGTTGGGCTGACGATTCGAACACCCCTAGGTACCATAGTTCACAGTGGTGATTTCAAGTTTGACCATACCCCTGTGATGGGAGCAACTACTGACCTAGCTAAGCTAGCTTCGGCAGGAGAAAAAGGGGTCTTGCTTCTCCTTTCCGATTCTACTTATGCTGAGCTTCCCGGATATACTCCCTCTGAGACAGTGGTCAGCGAAACCCTGGACAATATTGTGGCTGGAGCCTCAGGGAGGGTGATTGTTGCTACCTTTGCCTCTCTTATCTCCCGAATTCAGCAGGTGATTGATGTTGCTGCCAGGCATAACCGCCGTGTAGCTATCATAGGGCGAAGCATGAAGGAACTAGTAAATGTGGCGCTAAAAACTGGTTATCTTCGCCTCCCTCCTGGCATACTTTGCCATTTTGATGACCTTAAAGATTTATCCCGTAATCAAGTCGTTCTTCTGGCCACAGGAAGCCAGGGCGAGCCGACTTCTGCCCTGGTGCGCATGGCTAATCGAGACCGCCACAGTCCAGCCCAGGTCATCCCTGGCGACACAGTGGTGATTTCAGCAACTCCTATTCCGGGCAATGAAGCATTGGTTAACAAGACCATTGATAGTCTATTTCGCCAAGGTGCTCAAGTAGTTTATGGTAAACTGGCTCAGGTCCATGTTCACGGTCACGGTAGTCAGGAAGAGTTAAAACTTATGCTTCGCCTGGTTAAACCTAAGTTTTTTGTCCCTATTCATGGGGAGTATCGTCACTTGAGTTTGCATGCCAGGTTAGCTCAAAGTGTCGGCGTGCCTAAAGATAACATTTTTGTCCTGGAAAATGGGGATGTACTCGAGTTGGGGCGGGAAAGTGGCAAGATCGTAGGTAAGGCTCCCGTAGGGGATATTTATGTAAATGGTGCGGTGACGGGCAAAATGGATAACTCTCTCCTGCAAGACCGCAAGTTACTCTCGCAAGACGGAGTCGTAGTGGTAACCATTACCATTGATGCCAAAAGAGGTGAACCAGTAGGAAGACCGCGCATCATAATGCGAGGTTTTGTTGCCTCCCAGGAGAGCAAGACATTAATTGAAAGAAGTCAAGATGTTGTGGTGGCGGCTCTAAACGATGGGAGAAAGCTTTCCCTTGAGCAAGGCCTTGCTGATGCCCGAGTGAAAGATGCCTTGACGAGATTCTTCTACAAAGAAATCCATCGCTATCCGGTTATTATTCCTGTTATTACAATAGTAGAGGGTGACTTCAACGGTAGTCAGCACTCATTAAAAATGTAGCACGAGCCCTGAACTTGATTCAGGGTAGCCTCGCACACGACCCTAAAGGGTCGCACTACGAGAAGTGTAGCTGCTTATGCCTAAGACAAAACATCGCAGACCATCCAAGTTAAAGCAAAGGAACTCCAGAGGCAAGTCCTTGTGGAGACGCTTCTTTAGTTTCCTTGCTGTTCCTCTGGTACGAAGGCTTATATTGATTGCTGTCATAGTAGGCTTACTCTATTTGTGGGGCGCTGTGATATGGGAAAGTATGCTCACGTTATTTGGTTTTGGATTAATCATGATAGCTATTGCTGTAGGGGTAATAATCTGGGTGGTATGGAGGGGACATTTTTCCAGTGCAGTAAAACATTGGAACTGGATTGCCGCAGGGATTAGCCTGGCTTTCGCTTTATGGGGAATCCTCTCCTTTTTCACTGCTACAGAAGGTGTTCTCTCCATTACTACGCTGGGAGGTAGATTTGGGCAGAGCATCACAGCCCTGAAACAAGTTCAGGGAAATTTCATTGGTGGACTTCGCATAGTGGCACTTGTTCTCCTGGGTGTTGTTTTCCTCGCTCCTGGTAAGATTCTGCATCTTCTTAAAGGTGCCTCCAGGCAAGTTGTAGCACGAGTCCTTACTCCTCAAAGAAAAGGGCAAGCGCCCGCCATGATAGAAGGCCAGGGGGAAAAGCCTGCGGCAACTTTCACAGCCGATGTCATTCCAAGTGAAGCAAAGAAACTGGCCGCTAAGCAGTCTCGTGGTCCGATCCTTACCCCCGGTGGATGGCAACTTCCGCCTATTGATATTCTGGACAGGGCGACTGAAGTAGAACTGGATAAAGATGATATTGAGAAACGGGCGCATCTCCTTGAGGAAGCTTTAGTTAGCTATGGAGTAGAAGCTAAAGTTGTACAGATAAACACCGGCCCCACGGTAACTCAATTCGGTGTTGAGCCTGGCTGGGATCGGAAATACAAAGAGATAAAAGAAAGAGGCAGGGATGGTACTATACAAACACGCTCGGAAGAGGTATCAAGAATAAGAATCAGGGTAGACCGCATTACTTCCCTGGCTAATGATTTAGCTTTAGCCTTAGCCGCTCCTAGCATTAGAATTGAAGCCCCTGTGCCCGGGAAATCAATAGTAGGCATTGAAGTCCCTAACATTGTATTTGGTTCCGTCGCTTTACGCAGCGTGATAGAAAGCGCAGCCTTCCAGAAAGTTGAAGCAAGATCGAAGCTAGCTATCGCTCTAGGCAAAGCCGCCGGTGGGGAAACAGTAGCCGCAGATCTGACTAAGATGCCTCATTTGCTCATCGCTGGGGCTACTGGCAGCGGCAAAACCGTCTGCCTTAATTCTATTGTTTGCTGTTTATTACTACACAATAGCCCGGACGATGTTCAATTCATCATGGTTGACCCCAAGAGGGTTGAATTGGTCGCTTTTAACGGTATACCACACTTAATTGCCCCGGTAGTCGTAGATAGTGACAAGGCCATAAAGGCGCTGCGCTGGCTGAACCATGAGATGGATAGCCGCTATCGCCAGTTTGCTCAAGCTAGTGCACGCAATATCGAAGGCTACAACAAAGATAAGCCACCTGGCGAAGGGATACCCTATCTGGTACTCGTTGTTGACGAGCTAGCTGATTTGATGATGACTGCTTTTGATGAGGTGGAGCATACTCTCTGTCGGCTGGCTCAATTGGCTCGAGCTACCGGCATTCATATTATTGTTGCGACACAACGCCCTTCAGTAGACGTGGTTACTGGACTGATAAAGGCTAATTTCCCCACCCGCCTTAGTTTCGCCGTCACCTCTCAGGTAGACTCTCGTACCATCCTTGATATGGTGGGTGCTGAGAAATTGTTGGGTAGAGGTGATATGCTCTACATGCCTACAGAAGCCAGCAAGCCCAAACGCCTTCAAGGAACCTTTGTCTCCGATGCCGAAATCGAGAGGCTAGTGTATTTCTGGGGAAATCAACAAAAAACAGGAATGAGAGTCCTAAATTTCGACGATGTAGCTGAAATGGCTCCTCTAGGTCAAAAGGTAGCCCCACTACCTGACCCGCTTCTCGAGGAAGCCAAACAACTGGCTCACGAACATAAACATATCTCTACCTCCTTCTTGCAACGTCGCCTTCGCATTGGCTATCCCCGGGCCGCTCGCCTCATGGAAGCATTGGGGGAGGCAGGACTGCTAGAAACTACCCAACCCAAAGAAGAAAAATAAGCAATCTCTAAAGCAGTCGGAGGATTGCACAAGCCACGATGACCAAGGAAAATTTGTACTCGCGCATCAAAGAGGAAGGGGCTAATGGCATTTAAAGTCGCTGAGCCAACCTTAGGTCCAGAGGTAGCTAATCTGCTGGAGAACTTTCTGGGCTGTAAGATTGCCCAGCAGGGTCTTCTTCCCGGCAGAAAGCAGTTTGATTTCTTCTTCACCCTAGACCACTCCCGGGTAGTCATCGAGCTTGAAATAGGTGGATGGCAAAAACTACCTATCGCTATTGCTCAAGCGGATGAATACAGGGAAACAGTAAGTGCTGATGGGATTATAGCCATTGTTTACCCTGAGGAAGCAAGAAAAGAGGTCACTAAACCCGAAGACATTAGAGATATTGCCATTACCCTTCGTCCTGCTGCAGTGGTTCTCTGCCCTTTCCTCAAGCATTACTATCCTCAGATTTCTTTAGCCGAGCTAGCTAAAAGTCTCAAGGATAGTTTAAGGAAACCTTTACTTGCTCCTTCCGTAGACCTGGTCGTGGAGGTACTACGCCAATCCGTTCGAGGGATAGCTCTAGAAATCAAACGGAGTGTGGGCATAGATAATCCTGTCATCAAGGAAACTATAGGCTCTTTAGCCCTTTTCCAGATTCTCTCCCAGGAAGGTCAGGAAGAGGAGGGTGCGAAAAGGCTTGACGAGGAGACACTCAAAGGGGTTGTAGCTGACCTCGCTGCCTATATCTTGGTCAACCAACTCCTTTTGCATCATATCCTATCAACCACGCTAACCACCCTCAAAAAGCTAGAAATTATCTCCTATCCTTTAGAGCTAAAGGGGTATTTCAAAGAGGTTCTGGATATAGACTACAAAGCCATCTTCTGTGTAGATGTAGCTTCCTATATGCCCCTGCCTACCACCTCAGAGATTAACACCGCTATAAGAGCCATAAAAGCCTTGCAACCTCAGAATCTCAAAGCAGATCTACTGGGCAGAATATTTCACGAATTCCTGCCCAAGGAAACGAGAAAGCGGTTAGGTGCTTTCTATACCAGACCTCAGGCTGCCGAGATACTAGCTGGTCTTTCTATCGAAAAAGCTGATGATAAAGTCCTCGACCCTGCTTGTGGCAGCGGTACCCTCCTAGTTGCCGCTTACCGAAAGAAGAGTGATATCGGCAAGATCAGAGCTCACCGCAAAATTGTTGAAGAGGAATTAACTGGGGTAGATATTATGCCGTTTGCCGCTCATTTAGCAGCTTTGAACATGACCATGCAATCTCCTTACGAGGTGACTAATAAAACCAGAATCGGAGTTGGCAACTCGCTTAACCTTGCCGTTGGTGAGGAAGTTGGGACTCTGGCTCAGTGGCTACAGACCTTCGGTGGTGAAGTTGCCAGCGTCAACTTAGAGCAACCTGGTGTTAAGGGAGATGTTTTTAAGCTTGAGCCAGTTCACGTGGTCATCATGAATCCCCCTTTCACCAGGAAAGAGCGCCTTACCTCGCAGATGAAGGGTTTAAGATTCTCTAGCCTCGGGGAGCAGAATTACTGGGCTTACTTCATCGCCTTGGCTACTTCTGTTTTGCGCAAGAATGGCAGGATTGCTGCCGTCCTGCCCAGGGACTTCTTCAGAGGAGAGTATAGCAGAGCTTTAAGAGCCTTCCTGTTTAAAGATAGAAACTATGGCATTCGCTACATCGTAAAATCTACCAAAGAATGGGCATTCAGCGAAAGAGCCGCTTTCAGGGATTTCCTCGTTGTTCTTCAGAAGGACTATAGTGGCAAGTGTGCTGTGGTGTATCTCAAGAAAAGGCTCGGTGACATCTCCCTACGGGAGGCTATCGGGATACCTATTACCATTGCGTTAGTAGAGCAAGGGGAAATCTTTGAGGATGGGGAAATCCTTGTCTTGTGGCATGACCAGGAGGAAATCTGGCAGAACTGGCATGACCTGGGTCATCTGGTAGTCTTTAATACTGAAGCCGGGGAGAGGCTTCAGGGATTCTACCATGAAGCAATCTCTAAAGCAGGCGGCAAGCTGGTGCCGTTAGGTCAGTCGAGGCAACCCATTATTCCGGTGCGCAGAGGCTTGGAGCCCACATCAGAGCATCTGCTCAATCTAGTGTTTGTTGTCCGACCGATACATCAAAAAAGGATTGAGCGCTCCAAGCTTATCTTAATGAAGGAAGAACCTGATAAAATTATGGCTAAGCAAAAAGACTTCGGAACTGTGTTCGAGATTCCTAAAAGGGTGGTCAAAAAGGGGTTGAAAACGGCAGCCTATCTGCCCCAGCTTGATATCAGCAATACCAGCGATATGGCTATCCTTGCCCCCTTCGACCAATTTGATGAGATTCAGCAGCAGATAGGAGTTAAGAGGGTTGATTTTCAAAGCCTGAATAAAAGGGCTAGCGACAGATTTACCCATCTAGTTATCTCCAGGAGGTTCAACTTTACCGCTGTTGGAACTAAAGCCTTCTCTTTCTTTTCTGAGGAAGAGCTTTTGCCTGGCAAAGCCTTCTGGTGCCTCTCCGCAGACATTGATACTGCAAAGGTTTTGTGCCTCTGGTTCAATAGCACCTTTACAGTTATAGAATCACTGCTTAAACAAACCGAAACAGGTGGCTCCTATATTGAGCTAACTGAGGAAAAGATTTTGGAGCTTAACATCCCAGATTTCTCCAAATCTGACACCAGCCCCCTACTGCAAGCCTTTGAAAAGGTTAGGTATGAGGAACTGCCACCGCTTGCTGAGCAGTTTGATGACCCGCCTTCGGCACGGCAATTGATTGACCGAGCTGTTTTGAAGTTCATCGGTTACCAAGACACAGAAATTGAAGCTTTGCTGCCTGAGATTTATGGGTGTATGGCTAAAGAGATGATAAGCTTTGTCGAGTTGATGCGGCGGACCACTATTTCTGAGGAGGTGCCTACCTCGCAGCTCCATTTGATGGCAAGTGGGTAAAGGTGAGGTTTTCGGCTTGCCTGGTGCATAATAGAGAACTCAGCCGCGCTAGGCACCATTGCCTAGCTGCTCTCTCAAGAATGCGCGGATGCGATCACGATTTGGATGAAGGCTGGAAAACTGCCGACCGCAGACATCACTGAAGCGGGCTAGAATCCTGCGGTTGATTTCCTCCTGATTTTCAAAGATAGCCATTACATCAAAACCCTCACCTTGATGCTCCCACCAGTAGATGATGTTTGTAGCGGTCTGGCACTTGCTATCTCCTGTAATTCCAAATATAAATAAGGGCATTCGAATCGCCTGGACCCGGCAGTCAACTGAGTAAACACGCTCTGGGTCTCGCTTAGGATGATAGTAATCGAATTCGTGGCGAATCTCTGGGATAGTCTCTCTTAGAAATCCCTTAAATTCTTCCATAAATAAGGAACGCACACGCTCGCGCTGAAGATACTTGATGTCAGAGATTTTGACCAACACTTGGATGAATGAAAATAGAGCATCACCAAAGCGATGGTCTGGGACTGACAAAATGAACTCGCCTTGTCGGTTCTCCAATCCGAAGGCACTTACAGTACTATCGAGGATAGCACTGTATCCACCCCGCTCTAGGTCAATATCCTCATAGCTAAGATGCATGATAGTGTAACCCTCATCAGTTAACCACCATCTCCCAGCAGAATGTTTCAAGACCACAGTATAGTGGTCGCCGTCATCAAAAGTGAAGGGGTGCAAAACGATATAGCGTCCAATGCCCTCCGACAACAACCGAATCTCAGCGCAAACCTTCTCTTGAAATTCCCGCTCAATATCCGTTGTATTCATCTCTTCATAATGCCTACTAGAACATTCGTGCCTGAAGCCTCTCTTGATCTGGTCTGATAAAGTGACAATCACCGAGGAGAGCCTCTAGAGCCCCGTCAATGGTAGAATAGCGGTCAGTTTCCTGGGCATAACCATCTTCATCCCATCCAGCCACTTGGTAGCGCTCTGTGGCATAGTGAATATGAAAGCCCCTAAAGGAATTCCCCTCTAGTTTATTAGTGTGCTGGTTTGCATGGAATCCATTATAGCGCCTGAGACGAAATATCTTAAGTCGCTCTCGAGGCATATAGCCGAGAATAACAGAGAAGTCCAAAGGGTTGATACGGCTTTTTCTAAGGATAATTCTAAAGGTTTCGTCTGTTTCTAAAGAAACCTCAAGTTGTGCCTCTTCATGCTGGGCTGAATAAGCTCGGGCGCGGGGGTTTGACAAACGACGCCGGTAATCTGTAGGCAGGTGCTTGGGCGCTGCTATTAGGGTATCTATCTCATTATCCGAAAACTGTATATTCGGCATTTGAATTGTTCTTACTCACATACCTACTGAAGTCAATAACTACACGCCCAAGGACGGAAATTTTCTGCAGTATATTTGTTGCATAGAGATTAGCACAAGTGACCTTCAAAAGTAAAGCAACTGTAGGATGGGTGCTGGACTGAAGGGGCAAGCCCGCCACACTTTTTTATGGTGGGTTTCGTCGCACTCCACCCATCCCCAGGATACTGAAGTCGAAATACAATATACTTGGTTCCTTGAATTTCTCTCGCCTTTCCTTTGTGGCTTGGCTATGTTAGTATTTTGATAGGAGTCATTGAAATGGTAAAGACTCTTGAGGTCAAGAACTTTAAATCCATAAAACACCTAAAGCTAAACTGCAAAAGGATCAATATCTTCATTGGTGAGCCAAATACTGGGAAGTCTAATATTTTAGAAACCCTGGGGATTTTCTCCTTTGGAGGTTACGGGCTGATGGGTGGACCAACTCTAAATGATTTTGTCCGTTTTGAGATGATGAGCAATCTTTTTTATGACGAAGACCTGGATAATGATGTAGAAATAAAATTTGATGACAGAAGCCTAGAGATTAAATTTGAAGATGAATGGTTTAGAGGCGAATGCACTGAAAAGGGAAACCGCATCTTTAGTTTCGACTATGACTATACTGGCACTGGGAGTTCTTCCTATACCCCCGATTATTCGTCTCCCTTCAAGTTTTATAGGTTCAGTGTAAGAAGGGATTTCCCCAGAAAAGAAATGGGTTTTCTCCTGCCGCCTTCTGGTGAGAACCTTTCTGCAATTCTCCTCACCCATAAAGAATTAAAGTCCCTTGCCAGCCAGGTTTTCAATCCCTTTGGGTTAAAGCTGGTCTTTAAACCACAAGAAAATAGAGTTGAAATCTTGAAGCAGTATGAGGATATTCTTATTACCCTTCCCTATTCCTTAGCCTCCGATACCCTTCAAAGGTTGGTTTTTTATCTTGTGGCGATTGATTCTAATAAAGATTCTTTCCTTGCCTTTGAGGAGCCTGAATCGCATGCCTTTCCCTACTATACTAAATACCTTGCTGAAGTAATTGCCCTGAACAAGAATAACAACCAGTATTTTATCTCCACTCATAATCCCTATTTCCTCCTCCCAATTCTGGAAAAAGCTCCTAAGGAGGATGTGGCAATCTTCATCACTTACCTTGAAGACTATCAGACGAAGGTCAAACCTTTGAGCGAAAAGCAACTAGAGGAGATAATGGAAATAGATGTCTTCTCTAATATCGAGAGATTCCGGGAAGAAAAGTGATCTACGTTGAGTGTAAAGCAGATTTAGCTCTAGTAAAATCTATTACAAGTATTCCGAAAAAAGAAATCATTCATAGAAATGGTAAATCCGGGGTTTGTCAGAAGCTAAAGGAAAACAAGAACTGCAAAGGAATGGTGGATGAGGACCCTGGTAGGACTCAGCCTCCCTACATGAGAAAACTGAGGTTGGAAAATGAACTAGCCCAAGACGAACTTAAGGTATTCCATGACGAGTCTAATAGAAACCGGATCTTTATTCTCTGCCCGGCATTAGAGGAATGGATACTAAAAGCGGCCAAGGAGGCCGATTTGGATATAGAGAGATATTCCCTCCCCAGCACCTCCAAGAAACTCCATAGAGTGATAAACCTCGACCTTAGCAAATTTGAAAGACTATTAGAGGAGTTAAAGGACAAGGCTCCGGAAAGGCTGAAGGCCTTAAAGAAATTATTGGAAACTTAGCCAAGCAACCTTACCTCCGATAAGACAAGATGGGCGCAGACGAAGTTAAATACTGGATAGGCTTCAGCCTTATTCCCGGTATAGGAAGAGCTAAGTTTTCTCTTTTGGAGAATCATTTTGGCGACCTCGGAAGGGCATGGCATGCCTCTATCAACGAACTAAAGACAGCGGGTTTAGATGCTAAATCTGTGGAGTCTATCCTGACTAATCGCCCACGCATATCCTTGGATGCTGAGCTAGAGAAGTTAGAGAGATATAAAGTAAAAGCAATTACCTGGAATGACCCTGCTTATCCCTCACGCCTTAAGCAAATATATGACTGCCCCCCTCTGATTTATATTCGTGGCTCCCTTTCTCCTGAGGATAAGTGCTGTATTGCCGTGGTAGGCACTCGCCGTGCCTCAGCCTATGGGCGTCAGACTACTCAGGACATTGTTACAGGTTTAGTCCGCAACAGGATCACTATCGTTAGCGGGCTAGCGAAAGGCATTGATGCCACAGCCCACCGGACAGCTTTAGAAGCAGGGGGACAGACGATTGCTATTTTGGGCTGCGGGCTGGATATTATTTATCCTAACGACCACGCTACATTAGCCCGCCAGATTATGGAACAGGGTGTTCTCATTAGCGAGTTCCCTCTGGGCACCAGACCTAAAGCAGAGCTTTTCCCCCGGCGTAACCGTCTTATGAGCGGTATGAGCCTTGCAGTGCTGGTAGTAGAAGCTGGTGAGAGAAGCGGTGCCTTGATTACTGCCCGTTGGGCAGTAGAGCAGAACAGAAAGGTCTTTACCGTTCCCGGAAGTATCTTTTCTCTCTCAAGCAAGGGCACTGATTATCTCATTCAACGAGGGGCAAAGTTAGTTTATAACTACTCCAACATACTGGAGGAACTAAATCTCACCTAGTAGCATAATAGCCACTTCGATGGCGTAGCTGAAATGGCTCCTCTAAGTCAAAAGGTAACCCCGCTACCCGACCCGCTTCTCGAGGAAGCCAAACAACTCGCTCGTGAACATAAACATATCTCTACCTCCTTCTTGCAACGTCGCCTTCGCATTGGCTATCCCCGGGCCGCTCGCCTCATGGAAGCATTGGGGGAGGCAGGACTGCTAGAAACTACCCAACCCAAAGAAGAAAAATAACTGAAGAATCAATAAGCCCCGCTTTGGAGCCGGTGCCGGAAAATCTGTATATGGTGGAGGCGGGGGAGAGTTGAACTCCATCGTACCAAAATATCCTTCACCTAGTCAAGGAGAGACGAGCACTGGCAATTAGATTTCAGACTTAGGCAACTCTTAGAAGAAAGGCAAACATAGTCACCTCAAACTGCAATTTGATCATATCGGGCTTGAAGTGTAATAATTCCTCCCTGTCCTCACACATTCGAATAGCACCATCTTTCCCTATGGGAGCTAAAATAGGTTTCAAAATTGGATGAAGAGAATAAATCAATCAATTGATGGGCAGGATCAACAAAATATCAACTCAGTGCAAGTATGCTTTGAGTATTTTAATTAGTCTCTCTACATTCTGACGGAAATCATAAAACTCTTCCTTAGAGAGCAGATTATTATGCGCAATTATGTTTCTCGGTACCTCAAGATTCTTGAAGTTTGCGCTAAAGGTAGCCTGAGGACCCTTCGGTTCAAGTGAATCGAGTTTCTTAGAATACAAAACCTCTTCTAGTTCAATAATTTCCGCAACCTTGTCCACAGTCTCAGCCGTTGATAGTTGAAGATATTCGGTTTCGTCCCATGTCCCAATAGAATATTGTCCCGGCGGCTGTCTAGAATCCTTGGACAAAATCAAGAAAGTATCAGCACCATAAACCACAATGCCCTGGACTCCTTATCCCGAATCATATTATCTTCTTTCAGCAAAGGCACCCGCTTCCTCATAATTTGAACGTAGACTGGCTCAAATTCTACGCCGATGACGCTGTTGGGCTTCTGCTTTGGTCGAAGGGATAAGACAAATAGGGGGGAAGGGGTTGGCGTGATAGGCTGGGTGGGTATTGTGACCTATTGGCTCGGAGCTTTTGAGCGGAGCAGCAGTAACGACTACAACTCGATTCCAGGTTTTGATTTAGCTTTTCAGTCTTCTTGCGAGTCGAAGCGAAATCTAAGCAGTTTGAGGCTGTTCTTGCCGTGGTGGGACAGGAGGTTGCCGTCTTTCACGAGGCGGTGGCGGGCCTGCTTCTATATTCATCGTCAGAGATACCTTCTCGCTTTCAAATAGCTTAGCTCCGCCCGACATTTGAAGCTGCTGGATTGAGCGCACGTAAAGCTCCCAAATATGTTCCCACAGTTCAGAGTTATTGTCTATTTTCTCTACATTTAGCTTTAGAACGTCTTTTGCTTCTTGGTAGTCTATCACCTTACCATGTGACTTATACTTTTCTCCTGTAGACAGCCATTCCGCTACCTGCTCAGCCTGTCTCTGGTTGTCCTTAAGCATATATTTCTTCAACCACTTCCCTGCAAAAGACCTCGACTCCTCTATGGCACTCTGACAGATAGCTATAATTTCCGGCCTTATTTGAGACAGCATGGGAAGATACATTTGTACCGGGTCGCCATCTTTTTTGATCTTTGTTCTAATGTTTTCAAGCCCGTCAATGAAAGAACGAGCAGGTAGTGATGGACCCGGTACCGGAGAAATCTGAAGCTGCGGGTCTATTGGACCGAGTTCAGCCATATAACCCATAAAGATTTTGTCGCTCCCGAGCGCCACCATTGTGGCTGCACTTTTGGCATAGTTTGGAACGATAACAAAGAACTGCTCCGTAAAACGCTCCCTACACATTATGAGTAACTTTTCAGCGGCGTTTGGGTCACCGCCTGGAGAACTGAGCACAAGATATCCGACCTTTGAGTCCACAGTCCTTAGTAGGTCTTCAAAAAGTGGAGCGTCTTGTCCCATAATGAAAGCGAAAGGATGACCTGGATTTGCAGTATAGGTTATCAAACTTCCAGGAGGGATTAACTCTTGTTGCAGCTTGGCAATAAGTTGCTGGCGGATTACAGCACTATTGGGGTCAATTACGTCACGAAAGATCGGACGAGCGGGCACAGCTACCAATTACTCCTCACCTTAATTTGGTAAATCTGAGGGCGCTCCACTTCCCCAATAATTTCGTCCAGTATTCTCTGAAACTCCAGAACCTCGTCTAGTTCTTTTTGATTTTCGGCTTTGGCTCTCTCCACAAAAGCGGCAAGAGACTCATCCTTGGTGTATACCGTAGCCATATTGTGCTCCCTCCCTCTCTTAGTCTACCTGTTTATCAGGTTACCATAGTCTGATTCCTTCGTCAACATAAGGATGACACCCAGTCACTAGGACAGAACAATAAGTATTGGATGCACAGATATATAAGCTTATACCCTCAATAACAGACTTTCAGGCAATAATGAAGCTGTTCCGTACCCCTCGTCAAAAAAGTTGTCCCGTACCCTTCTTTTATCAGTGGGCCAGCATATGGGACGTATAGTCTGCGTTTGTCTCCCTTGATTTTCTCCCAAACTTCGTCTCTGTCCCGTGAATGATAAACAATCTCACCCTCAAGCAAGCCTGTAATGTCCTCTTTTCTAATCTCGATTGCCAGCTATTCGCCTTTATATTTTTCTTTTAGTTCGCCGATAGTCAGCATACCACCCTCCCAATGTATTTACGGTTTTCGGTCTTAAATAGTTTTGCTTAATCGAATTATAGTATTCCGCATAATTTCGTATAAAAATCCCTCTAAATCCCCCTTTAGAAAAGGGGGAGTAAGGGGGATTTGACATTCTAGAAAAGCAAGCGAAATTATAAATAGTTTTGCGGTTAACTATATATCATTTTCGCTCAGTGAGGGCACCAGCTTTTTTCATTATCTCACCTTGGTCGGGCTTCACCCTCTACCGCTGAACGAACATCGGGATGTCTGTCACGGAGTAACATAGGTTCAATCCCATTTTGTTTGTAGCCTACTAGAAGTGATTATAGTAGCGACATTTCAGGAAAACAACTGCAGGAGAATCAGGCCAAAGTCGTGACAAAGAGTGTTGGAGAAAGGTTCGCTTCCAGCCTTTCAAACGACACGACTGCCATATTGTTTCCATATACTTATCGGAAGAGTCAGGATTACGGACTGTGCGATAGTTATAACATCCTTAACAATCCATAATTCGGGGTTTTCAGGTATTCCTGGCACAACACATAACCAGAACGGTTCGCCATTTAATTTCGCCTGCCGCGCAGTATCGGGTTCATTACCTACTAGACTGATTGGCCCTTCTTGCTTTTCCCCCTTAACTTCAAGTTTAACTAATGAACCAGTCTTCATATCTGTCGCTTCCAAGTCGTAGCCTTGTCGCTGTCGGTCTTTAGGTATGAAATTAGATAACTCAGAAGCGAGTTTGTCCTTAACGAATTCGATGGCAAATGTTTCTACATCATGGTTTTCACCAGATTGTTTTGCACCAATTCGGATAAAGAACTCCTTCCAAGCTGGAGTATCTTGCGGCGGAACACCCTGAAGGTAATCAGAACTCAGGAAGTCAAGATGGGGTGCATATTTCGAGAGTTTTTCCCAATTCTCGGAAGGGGAGTAAGCCGATCCAAGGAAAACTTGATTTGAGGGCTTAATCTTTCCGTTTCCGGTGACAACCAAAAGAGTATCTCGTATTTCAGGCCCCTTTTGCAGAAGACGTGTATAGGCGATCAACTCATCTTTTGGTGGTGCCTGCACGCCGACTTTCACCTTGGGCTGAAAGACCTCTCGACAAACCTTCCCATAATCAATGGGTTGAACATGAGTGCGTTCCTTAAAGAATTCAACCAAGACATGTGTACCAAGTTTGGGGTGAATGAGCTGGTATGAGCTTAACAGGGAATCGACTTCAGGGAATTGTTTACGAAGCTGTAGGACCTCTTGTGGAATTTCTCTGAGGTAGATTTCCTTGGCAGGGACAACCGTGTTCTTGTCAGTTAGAACATAGATGGGTGAGTCATAATAGTAGAACTGTCCTCTCCTGTTCTGTGCTCTCTCCTGTTTGAAGTATTGGTCGGTTTGAGCCATCGCTTCGTACAGTTTCACAAACCATTGCTCATGACCGGGCTGTTTCAGCTTTTCCTCAAGAAATTGTTTGTTGCGTGCAATTCTTCCCAGGTCAAGCTTCTGAACCTGCGACTGAACCTCATCGGGGATGGATTTGATTTCTAGGTTAGTGGCTGCAAGACTCAGGCCAGTGCTGTTTGGGAAGAGCAGTAGTAAATCATTATCTGACACGAGTCCCTTTGCCTTTTCTTCGAGTTGCACTGCTTGCGACGGGTTGACATGCTGACCTGTTTCTGTAGGATAGCTCTGAGAGGTCTTTAGATAGGTTATGAGAGGCTGTTGAAGCTTGGGATAGAACAGTTTTACAAATGATGGCTGTATCCAGTCAGTTTCAAATTTGAAGACTGCTAGAAACTATCCCTTCCACTTGGGATGCTTTTTGAATTCTTCTATAGCTTCTTTGGCCCTTTCAGTAGCTTCTCCTATTAGCCAATGATTCCAAGAGAGTTCATACTGGATAGCCTCTCTACCTGGCTGGACTAAGAAATCCGATTGGATCAGGAATTTGGCTCCTGTTCTTTCTTCGACCAGTGGTAAGAATGATGATACGGACCCAAGAGCACTTGCGTCTTCAATAGGCTGAAGATTGTCAGCATCGTCTACACCAAAAGCCAAGACTACTTCCCGTTCTTTAACTGCTTGCCTTTTGTAGAATTCCAGAGAGTTGTCTTTTGCGACTTCTGGAGGCACTTGGCTTACTCGCCTGAAGATCACAAATCGGTGTGTTTTGCTGCCTTTCCTATCCTCTTTTTTCAGTGATGCAACTCTATTATTTTCGCCTAGATTTTCAATCAGGACTCTTTCTCCGCTCACCTCATCTACTATCCTGAGTTTTCTTAACCACTTAAGAAATAGAAAAATGTGGACATCAAGTTTCTTAAGTTCCTGTAGTGTCTGATTGTACGCTTCAAAGTTGCGGAAAGGAAGGATGAACGTCGTGAGGGCAGGGTCTAATGGTTCGGGAACATTCGCTATCCACATTGGCATTATTTGCCATGGCTCGTTGCTTGGGTCGTTGCAAGCATTCTTGTCAAACTTAAAATGGAAACCACTAGAGTGTATTTGCGGACAATCACTGATTTTGAACACCGATTTGAATCCGATCCCTAGATAACCCAAAGTTCCTTGTTCGGGTTTCTTGTTGGAACGGACACCACAGATGGCATCAACGTTTGTATCAGTAAATGGCACTCCGTTATGCGTCACCTTGATTCGGGCAGGTGAGATAGAGAATTCGATTTCGCCACTACCGGAATTGGAGCGGGCATCTTCCGCATTTTGAAGAAGTTCAAGGATGAAATGGGCACTCCTTGAAAAGATGCTCTCGCTTACTGTGTTTAGCATGTGAATGGAGTCTTGCCACAATCTAACGTTGCGCGACTTCTCTATTTCTTGGCGAATATGTTGTACCCAGTTCTCACAGTCCATTTTTTCTTGTTCCAAACCACTAATGGGAAGCTGCCCAATGCGCTCGTCTACGGATTATATCATTTCCCTTCAAACAGTACACTCTTATCTCTACAATCTTGGTGTATCTCGCATTCAACTCAATCCCAATCGCACTGCGCCCCAGTTCCAGCGCAACCTTCATCGTAGTTCCTGAGCCCACGAAAAGATCTAACACTACTGCGTCCAATGGGCAACTTGACAGTATTGGTCTCACGCATAAAGCCTCCGAGCAAACAACAAAGCGAGCACCAAGGAACGGCCAAGTGTTTATCGTCCAGAAATCGGTCAGATTCTTACCCTTGGTAGGCAATTCGCTCCATCGTTGCGATTCAGCCCAAGCCACCATTTTATTCTGTGTTTGAATCCCTCAGGCACAAGCCTGAGACCAAGATAACGGTATTCAACCCAGGCAAAGCTAACGAAATAACAGGCTCCAGTTTAGAACTGGAGCCTCAAAATTTCGGTATGGTGGAGGCGGGGGAGAGTTGAACTCCCCGTCCAGAAGAAGGTTGCCAGAATATCCTACAGGCTTAGTCAGCTCTTTTTATCTCGTCTAGCTTTCCTCTGCTGACCGAATCCAGCTAGACCAGCCAATTTTTCTTAGCTAATCCCTATTGGCGTCGGGATTAGAGCACCTCGACTTTTGTGATACCCAATCCCAACCCATCGAGGAGAGGTCAGGCTGGATGTGAACCTTTAAGCGTAAACAGGTTCGGCAGTTGTTTTTTGCCACTTGTTTTATGAGGTTAGTAGCACCTCAGCCTGCAATTCTGTAGGCCTTCCCCTGTCGAAGCCACGCGCCCCCTTATATCGGCTCGGCTTCTATTTTTGCCTTACCTTCCTAAAAGCCCTAAGAGCTAGGGAAGCAAAAATAACTACCAGTACCCCGCAGAGAACCTTGCTACAAGGTGATGGACAAAGCACTGACAGCGCTCCTAAAGCACCGAAGACAATAGCTAAAATATGCCAGACCATTCTTACCTCCTTCTTAGCTTCATTTGCCGCTCTATATCTCTCTCCACCTCACGGCGGGCAATAGCTTCCCTTTTATCATAAAGCTTCTTCCCTTTAGCAACCCCAAGTTCTACTTTAGCAACCCCATTCTTAATATACAACTTAAGCGGCATTAATGTCAAGCCTCGTTGTGTTACCTTCCCGGCAAGGTTATCAATTTCTTTTCTGTGCAGCAAAAGCTTGCGAGGGCGTGTCGGCTCATGAGTGTTGTACCTGGCAGCATCATAAGAGGCAATATGACTATTATGTAGCCAGAGTTCACCATTCTCAGGTTTGGCATAGGCATCACGCAAATTCACCCTGCCAGCCCTGATAGACTTAATCTCAGAGCCTTTAAGCACTATGCCGGCCTCATGGCTTTCCAGGATATAATAGTCATGATAAGCTTTGCGATTGATGGTTACCGTTTTGGAATCTTTTGCCACGGGGAAAATTTTAGCACTGGAACTGCCCTTTGTCATTGCGAGGAGCACAAACGACGAAGCAATCTGGTTGTGCAGTGATTCATGCAACATACTATATTGAGAAAGGAGCTACATTATGAGTCGTGCTGATAGATTTTACCTTTTCGTAACCGTTTTTCTTGTTATCGCTGTGATAGCTGGCGGTGTAATAATAGGGATAAAGCGCATCGAGAGCCCACCCATTGAAGTTGTTCTTTCTCAAGCATCGCCTTCCTGGCAAGGTGGTGAGATTTGTGTTGATGGAGCTGTGAGTAACCCTGGTTTCTATCCCTGGAAGGAAGGTGATACCGTGCAAGCTCTTCTTCTGGATGCTGGCATTGAGTCTGATGCTGACCTTAACCATATCAAGATCTACATCCCACAGAAAGGCGAAAAACAGTTTCCTCAGAAGATTGATTTGAATCGGGCGGAAGCCTGGCTTCTCGAAGCACTGCCAGGGATAGGCAAAACTAGAGCTCAGGCTATCGTGGACTACCGCAACGAAAACGGACCGTTTAAGAGGATTGAAGACTTGCTCCAGGTCAAAGGCATCGGCCAGGGAACATTTGAAAAGATAAAAGATTACATAACCGTGTCGGATTAGAGTTGCTTTAGAAGCATAATCTCAAAGGCCTTGCAGAGTTTCTGAAAAGAGAGTTAAATAAAAATTGCGAAGAAGCTATCCCTAGGAGGATTGAAAGGTTCTTCACCTCGCAAATGGAAGAGACTCGGGTAAGGAAGAAAAGGAGGTAGATTATGAGGTTTACTATAACTATTGAACAGGACGAAGATGGCATATTCGTTGCGGAGTGTCCAACTATCCCAGGATGTATAAGTCAGGGTAAGACGGAGAAAGAAGTTCTAGAGAACATCAAAGATGCCATAAAGCAATGTTTGGAGGTACGAGCAGAGAAGGGAATGCCTTTGACCGTGGCAATGCGTGAAATAGAGGTTGTGGTTTAATTGAAACTCCCTGTTCTCAGCGGACGTGAAGTTGCAAAAGTTTTTGGAAGGTTGGGATGGGAAATAGCACGTCAAAGAGGTAGTCATATTATTCTGATAAAAGAAGGTCATATTGTTACCTTATCGGTTCCCGACCATAAAGAAGTTGCAAAGGGGACATTAAGGAAATTAATCACTCGTGCTGGTATAACAGTCGAGGAGTTTCTAAAAGCAATGAAGTAAGTAAATCCAACTTGCTCTAGCACGGCTCCTTTAAGCGAATTGAGGACTTGCTCCAGGTCAAAAGTATCGGCGGGGGAACATTAGAAAAGATAAAAGATTACATAACCGTGACAGACTAGAAAGCTTCCCCAAATCTGATAGCTGGGCTTAGTTACCAACGGAATCTTTATCCCCGAGACATCTCTTGACTTACCTTCTGGGACCACTTCTTTATCGACAGTTCAAGTTTTGGAGGTAGTGGATAAAACTTTATCTCTATGTCCTCGGCTACCTTTCCATCGCTTACTGTCAGAAAACCTTTGTAGGCTTCTCTATCCGTTAAGATTAGTAACTTGGTCTTAGCATCCACCAAGCTCAAAAAGTAGAGCGACTGATAAATCATTCCAATTTTTCCAGAAGGCACATTGCCACCACTTGTTAGCCAAGAATGGCTCTTGATACTGGCTACAATAGAATTATCCTCGGAGACAGCATCAAAATTATAGACTGCGTAGTTGCCATCTTTCTTTTTACGCAAGGGCAATGCTTTTTCGGTGAAAGTATGCCCAGGGTAGCTCTTCCCTAACTCTTTCCTAATGAAGGGTTCAATTTGCGTTTTATACTCTACAGTCCTTGCCACTTGTGTTGTCCTCTCCAAATCCGCTGGCTGGGCTATTAATTAGGCACCCAAGTTATTTCCCCTGAAAAAGCCATCTGCCTACTGTGTCCACGATTCCCACCAAAGGCACACCTATTAAGAGCTTAACCCATAATTCAACCATCAGGTTAAAGTTTATTAACCCGATAATAATGATAGCCATGATAGCTATTGACACGATTAGAGTTAGGATTTTGCTCATAGTTGTTGTCTTTCAGCATTACTAACTTAGCGCGAGTTACAACTCACTACCTAAATCCGCCCACAGCCGCCGCAATTAGGGCAAGGTATCTCTCCTGTCCCTTGACACCTTTCATCCCGTATCCATTGATGTGCAAAGCCAAGGTCAATTGTCGGATGCACTTCAACTTTGCCCTTCCCTTTACATTCGGGGCATTGTATAGTGCCTTTTCCATGACATCTGGGACATCTACTAGCCATCTTAAACCTCCTTCCAAATCTATTTTAGCTTTACTCACCGCAAAGGTGCAGTCCGCCAAGTCATCGTAATTGTAGCACTTGCTGAATCAGAATTGTCCGCTTGATTTGCGTGCAATCACCAACGAAAGGCGTCCTTACGGGGGTCTACTCTGTATATCTCGATTTCCTTTCTATTATCAAAAACTTTATAGAATATCCTATATTCACCTGAATCAACTCTTAAGTATTCGGGTCTAGTTATGACTTTTTTAGAATCCTGTGATCTTGGATTGTAGGCTAAGCTATCTATTTTCTCTTTGACTTGACTGGCATGTTTTGGCTGTGAGCGACGCAGGTTCTTTAGCTCTTTCTCCACCTTCTTTGAAAGGTTAATTTCATACATCGGGTCAAAGTTCTGCCCTTACTTCGTGCCACGATACAAACGGTTCTTTCTGCGCCTCCTTTTCACACTCGATTAGCTCTAATCCATCCTCAAAATCTTCAAGTCCTTCTAGTTTATCTTTCAAAGCTGGGACTTGCGATACCCTTAACAGCATTGCAAATTCATTAGTATATTTTATGGCATAAGTCTTAGCCCACTGTATAAGAGTCCGCATGTTTTGGAGTTCCCGTCCTTTCAATTCGTTTTCCTGCGAAAGTCCAATATTCACTGCAAAATTACACATATCTAAATTGATAGCATTCTCAAGTAGAGATGAAGCTGCTTCTTCAGTAAGATTGAGATGTTCTGCTAGTTCTAAAGCTTCTTTATTATTAAGGTGAAGGCAGAGGTCTAAGATTAGGCATAGTGTATCTCTATCATATTCATCCAATACCGTCTTTGCCTTCTCCTTTATGGTACTTTTAGACGACTCAAAGATTTTCTCTGCTACACTAGGATTCTTATCCCAAAGGGAGATTGCCCATTCACCGATACGCAAATCGAGTGGTTCAAATTCTTTTCGCAGTTGCACAAACTTTTCTTCCAGGTTTTCAGCATTCAAAAGAGGTATTGCAATGCGGTTCTCCATCTCCTCAATAGTATTGAGTAAATCCTCGCTAATTAGCTCTTGATATGCCTCATCTTCCTTTATCTTAGCTTCTTTTCCTATAGGAATGGACACTGGACGAGAGAGAACAGCTTCCATACCATCACCTCCTTTCCTACAATTTAGGCTGTTTAATTTTGCCTCAAATTCAAAACTAGATTTGTATCATCCAGTTTTACTAATCTGCACCCCCAAAAATTTCCGTAGTGCGACCCTTTAGGGTCGTGCACGAGGCTAAAGCCTCGCACTACATTTTTAAACACCCTCTACAATCATTGTATCATAAGCAACTTAGGATATTGTAAAATCTCGGAGTTGAAGAAATACACAAATGCTCTTACTTTGGTGCAGAATGCCTAAAACACAATTTCATTCCAGTGGCCTGACTCTCCCAGTCGCAATACCTAAAGGTCCCTCATAGCCTAGAGGATGTGATAACTCGCTGAAAGCAGTTTAGAGCTGGAGCAGTAAAACCTGTGTTAGGCTAAGTTTGTCTTTGCCTTTTGTTTTACCAAATAACCAAACTTCCTATGTAATAGTTCAAGTTGCTCTTTTTCTGATAAAGGAGCTAGTTTCAGTTCAGCCTGTTTCTGTAGCTGACGCTTCATCTCCACAGCGTCGAATTCCTTACCATTCATAAAGCACCCCCCTTGGTGGAGTATTCCTCATCGAACCAACCTCCTATTACGGAGGTATCAATGTAGACACGCGGTCTGAAAGTGTTCATATTTACCTCTTCCAAATTCGGCTAGTCAAACTATCATTAGGCAAAAACGCAGTTTAATATGCTTGGATTTTACCACAAACAACTAACTAATTATAGCCACACTTGATGTAATGCTGATAAACTATCTTTCCATGTGGCTGCTTTATATTAGCTGTGCCTGGGTAGCTGGCATATTTTTAGGCTCGAAGGTTGGCTTGCCACTGCTTGCCCTCTCGCTTGGGCTTCTCCCTTTTTTATTCATCCCCCTTTTCCACGATAGCAAGAAAACCTTAATAGTAATCGGGCTCTGCCTCTTAGCCCTTCTCGGCGGTGGGTTACGCTTCCCATCAAGCCTGTCTCAAATAGATGAGCACTCCCTCTGTTTCTATAACGATAAAGGAACAGTGGAAATCCAAGGCATGATAATAGAAGAACCCGACACCAGAAGTAGGTCTTGTCTGCTAAAACTTTCCGCTAGTGAAACAAATATAGGTGGCGAAGGGAAAGAGGTATCGGGAGTCGCTCTAATTCAAGTACCCAGGTATCCTACCTACTATTATGGGGATATACTCCAAGTAACCGGGAAGCTGGAGACACCACTCCCATTTGATGACTTCGACTATAAAAACTATCTGGCTCGGCAGGGAATTTATTCTGTCATTTATTATCCCAAGATAGAAATCCTCGATAGAGGCAAAGGTTTCCCGCCTCTGCAATGGCTCTATTCTTTTCGGGAGCGGCTTTCTGCCTCTTTAGCCAGAGCCTTGCCCGAGCCGCAAGGAGCACTGGCTCAGGCTATTTTACTCGGTATAAGAGGCAACATACCTGATTCCCTTAATCAGACTTTCTCAAGGACAGGAACGGCGCACATTCTAGCGATTTCTGGCTTGCACATCAGCATCATTATTGGCATGCTCCTCAGTCTGGGTATCTTGGTTTTCGGTCACAAGAATTCTCTGTATGTCTGGCTCGCCCTCATAGCCATCTGGCTTTATGCCTTACTTACCGGGATGCGTCCACCGGTAATTCGAGGGGCAATAATGGGGAGCTTGTTTTTGATGGCAGAATTTCTAGGACGACAGCGCAGTGCTTTCACTGCCTTAGCTTTTGCCGCCGCCATAATGGTGGGAATCCAGCCTCAGATCTTATGGGATGTCTCCTTCCAGCTTAGCTTTTTGGCTATGGCGGGGCTTGTTTTGTTTTACCCCTACTTTCAAGCCTGGGGGAGGAGAGGGATTAGTATTATGTTTGGAGATAGGGAAGCAACTGTAGTTGTGGCAAATATTGTTGTTGACGGTTTTGCTGTGAGCCTGGCAGCTATTGTGGCAGTCTGGCCCCTTATTGCTTACAACTTCAGCATTGTCTCTTTAGTCGCCTTGCCAGCAACATTCTTCTCCGTCCCCGCTTTACCAGCTATCATCGTCACTTCGGCACTGGTTGCCTTTGCCGGGATTCTTGCTTCCATTATAGCTCAGTTCTTAGGATGGCTCGCCTGGCTCTTCCTCAACTATTTGCTTCTCGTAGTCCGAGGCTTTAATGCTGTACCTTACCACTCCCTTGAGGTG
>Ga0210031_1000184_pt1 | contig 34752 bp, 43 predicted proteins | sample CryGeyCG2014_080_FD_185455 | JGI IMG/M metagenome (GOLD analysis project Ga0210031, IMG submission 185455) | Groundwater microbial communities from aquifer - Crystal Geyser CG03_land_8/20/14_0.80 (SPAdes) (version 2) | ecosystem: Environmental > Aquatic > Deep subsurface > Groundwater | place... | reverse complement strand
AATTAAGCAACATGTTTATTTAACTCAACCCCCAATTAAAAATATGGATTAAAGAAATAAAAAGCAGAGCACTTATGTTTCAGATAAAGCTGCAGCAACTCCGAATACTCTCATCTTCTTCTCTGGTGTCAGAATGATTATCTTCTCGCCATCATAAGCAATCTCGCTCTCGAATAACAGCTTGTTCTCCTTCATCTCAGCCCTGACGTATTGCAGCCCAATTATGCACATAACCTCATTTGGAATATCATCCTTGAAGAATTTGTTTTTGGTTATGCTCACGCTGAGCTCTTTCAGGCAGTCCATCCTATCAGATATAACAGACCCCCTTTTCAGCTCTTCAACTTCCGCTCCTTTCACAGATACGCCTAACCTGTCTCCGCATGACGCTTTGTCGTAATCTTTGTCATGGATCTGAATGGACTTAATCATCACTTCTTTTTTCGCCGGGAATAAAGTCAGCTTGTCATATTTTTTGATTTCACCTGAAGCAACAGTCCCAAGCGCAACATTGCCTACACTCTTGACAAGGAAGGAATGGTCTATCACAACTTTCGGCTTGCCTTGGATGTTCTCCTGCTCTATTTCAGACAGAAACTCGAATATTTTTGTTGGGTTGTTTTCTAGAATCGGGAAATCCCTGAGAGATGTTTCCTGCAATATTGGCTTTATCTCATCTTTTTCCATTACATCAAGCACAATAGCACCTTTCTTCTTGAGGGTGTCGACTGCGATTATGCATTCCCCTAGGATATTCTTCGGCAGGTCTGCTGTCAGATAAAGGATTGTGAATTGCGACATGCTCATTGCCTGGAACAGCGTTTGCACTTTCTCTGGGTATTTCTCGGGCTCTATGAATGTGAAGTATCTGCCTTGAAAGGATGTGTTGTATAGAGTTATGTCTGAGGATGTTCCTTTTTTGCCGAGTTGTTTTGCCAGGCCTTTGCTGCCGATGATAGAGATGTTCATATGACCAATATTTTATTGCACTAAAGGATTTTTTAGGCTTTTGGTTGTGATGACTGACTGATTGGTAATTGATTTTCTACTTTAGAATATTGATATTCTGATTTCTTTCGACAAGGACTTTAACAAGGCCAAAGGAATAAAGAAGGTGAAGTCAAAAGATGTGATATAAACATTAAATCTAGTTCCTGTTAAAATCAGAAAGATGCTTCCCGTTTAACCTAGAAGAGTCATATTCAACTTCTACTGGAATATAATCCATTTTAAGCACAGAATCTACCAAATCTTCTGCATCTCTCATACATTGCACGCTTCCGTTAAAAGAAAAACAGGCAAAAATTTCTGGTAATATATGACCAGGATATAAAGTTCTCACCCAACCTCCTTGTTCATTTAGTAAATCCACGGCATTACTATAGGGATTCTTCACTAGTTTGTACATGAAATTACCTATTCTATCCAACTTTTACATAATTGCTCCATATAGGATCATCTTGATTTCGGCCCCATCTTTCACCCATGACTTCATAGAATGAATCCACCTGAGAAGCTACAACGATAAATTGCCTAGTGATTAAATTTTTAAAAACTGTGTATCCTTTTCGACCAGTGTATTGCCCTGCATCTATGCTATTAATCCCAAAATGCATCATATTTTCACCTTTATTTTCCTATTCAATAGAAGGAGATCTCAAAAGAACCCACCAGTAATTTGTCGCGAAGAATTAAAATCAATTTACGCAAGTCCAGAAAATAAAAAAATAAATACTAACAAATCACAAATAGTATAGCTATTCTCTACTGACTTCACAACTCTCTCAGCTTTTTCATCAACTCTTCCTTCAGAATTTTAATTCTTCTTGGGTTCCTTATCCCCAAGTATTCAAACTCCTTTCTGGCGGTTTTTACTATTTCTCTAAGTCTTTTTGGATAATCTGTTAACCTATATTTCCGAACAAGGTTGAGATACTTCTTCAACTCCACACTTGAGTTAATAAGAACATTCAAGATATCAGCCCTATCTTTCTGACCTTTTATCGAATCTCTTCTTTCAAACTCTGCCTGCTGCTTGAGAATCAACAGAACCTCAGGATTCACAACTCTCATCCCCTCTATACTAGTTGACATACTTTTAAGATCTTCCAAAGGGACTACAAGTTTAGAGAAAAAGGGCACATATATGTCTACTGATATTTCATCCACTATTATCTCATATTTTTTGAGGTTAGTATTTTTCTTTAGTCTATACTCCATACCCATCTTTTCAAGAGTGTCAAAATCAACTACAACATCTATATCCTTGGATTTCAGTGTTTTAGTGTGTAGATAAGCAGCCCATCCGCCAATAATTATGAAATCAAATCTTTTGGATATTTCTATGAGCACTTTCCAGCTTTTATCTGTAGCAATGTCATTCCAAAATTCCATTTATCTTCGCCTCTAAAACTTTCAAGAATTCCTGGGAATACCATGTATTAATGTTCCAAAGGTCAACAAACAATTGAGCGATAGGTATTTGTTTGAATTTCATAAGATGCTTATCAGTCTTAAGAACAATGACATTGGGCCTGCCTTTTTTTTCAGCAAACCTCTCTTTAACTTTCTCTGCATTCCCATATGCAAACACTTCTGAATAATCTGAAGGTGTAGAATTGAACTTGAATTTAAAACCAGAATAAGCCGTAAACATATTTACAGGAATAATCTTTTCGATTTCAATAACAGATATATTAGAAAAAGTTTGATAAACAATATCTTTGTCCAGATTTCTTGTAGAAGCCCAGTAAAGAAGTATTTTTTTGGCACCGATGACTGTAAAACCTCTTGGCTTCTTTTCTATTGCATTCATTGATGCTAATGGTTCAACAGCATGGTTAACATTCCCTAATGAGACTCCACATCTTTTAGAAAGAAAGCTCTGAGTAATAAAACTCTTTTTCTCTTCTAAAACTTGATATAATATCTCTCTGTATATCCACTCTTTCTTCTTCATGTTTCAATATTTATATTTAGTTATATATAAATCTTTCGAAAATTATCGAAACATAATCTATCCAACCAGACTAACAAGAATCGCCTTCTGAATATGCATCCTGTTCTCGGCCTGGTTGAAGATTATTGAGTTTTTGTGGTCGATCGCATCCCGTGTGATCTCATACCCAACATGCGCAGCAAGACAATGCATAATCTTTGCATGGCTTCCAGTGTCTTTCAGTAGTTTAGCGTTAACCTGGTAAGGCATGAATGTTTTCATTCTTCTCTCTTTCTCTGCTGCGAACTTAGGGTCTTTCATAAATTCTATGTTAACCCATGTATCTGTGTAGACTATGTCAGCATCCTTCACAGCAGACTTAAGGTCTTTTGTCTCTTCATACAGTCCTGTTGCTTTTGCCTTTTTTTCAAGTTCAACATCAACTGCATCAGGATCTTTCTCAGGAATCGCTAAAACAACTTTCATTCCAAGTTTTGTTCCCGCACATACAAGCGAGTTACTAACATTATTTGCAATTCCTGTGTAGACGAGTTTTTTTCCTTTTAAACTACCTATATGCTCCTTAATAGTCATCATGTCCCCTAATCCTTGGCATGGATGGTATTTCTCGCAGAGCATGTTGATGACCGGTTTTTTGACTGAATCAGCTATCTCCCGAATGGTTTTATGTTTTTTAACTCTTGCCGCAATCACATCGCAGTATCTTTCCATGGAACGGACTTCATCCTTGAGCTCAGCTCCTATTGACAATTGCGAGGACTGCCAATCCAGAAATATAGCATGCCCACCCATTTGAGCCATACCCGCTTCAAATGAGCATCTAGTCCTTGTCGAAGATTTTTCGAAAAGCATTATTAGAGTCTTTTTCTTCAATACATCGTAATATTTCTCTGGATTTTTTTTGATCTTGATCCCTAGATCTATCAGATATTCCAACTCTTCCTTTGTGTAATTTTTCAGCGAAAGCATATCCCTTCCTTTCAGTTGCATGTCAATCATCCTCCACTACTACTATATCCCCAAGAGTTAAAGAGCCTTTCTCTACAGCAGGATCTAACCTTCTTGACTCGTAAATCTGATTGAGTTTTATCTCCAAAAAATCCTCAATTTTTTTTGTGAGTTTTGCATCAGGAATCATCTGCTGGGATTCTACTCTTTTAATCAGTGACTCCTTTTCTTTTATTTTTAGTGCAAAATCTTTTCTTTCTAGGCCTATCTTCTGGCGGGCTTGAATTATAAGCTTCCCATAATTTGGCTTGAAATCCTCTTCTGGCTCTTCTAATTCTGACTTGGCTTCTCTTTTAACAAAAGTGGTTTTTGGTTTGTGTTTTATTTCTTCTATTATTTTCCCGAAGTTGCCACAGACTTCGCAAACCTCTATATGAGCCCCTTCAACCTCAGCGAGGAAAAGTTTGTCTGTGTTCCTTCCGCACACTGTGCATTCGGTCATTGGATGCCTACCTCATAAATTCTTTCTTCTAATGTTATTTTAGTGGGGAAGAATTAATTTATTATCCGGTGTATTCCTCTGCTCTTAAAATTGATATATGTGGTAACGGTATTTTTGAAAAAATTAGCTAAGATTTGTCGTTTTCGAAGCAACATAGCCATGAACAAAAACTTCAATCCTTACTTCTTCAGAATCAACTCCCCACAGTTTTGCATAGTATTCTTGAAGTATTCCTATACTTGGTACCAGACTTCCAAAAGGCCAAATACCCTGAGGAGCATCTCTACTTTCAGAGGAAATTGCTCTAGCATATCTTGGATGAAGACTTCCCATAAAAATAATTATTTCTTTTATTATTTATATTTCAACTACCTTTAGCACGAGTAGTTAACTTTCGTACATCTGATTTTCCTACAATCTATTAATCGTCTCAGAAGCACCAAGGGAGGTAAGTACTATACGAGAATTTCATACCGATGCTATTTATCTACTATTCGGCATCATCTAAATTTTGTCTTAAATCTATTTATTCTACCTTTCAAAAATATTAGTAAGGATACATTTTGGTGAAAATAGGAATAGTTGGCGCTGGTCCTGCTGGATTGTTTTCTGCATATAAGTTGTCACAAAAAAAAGGTTTGGATGTCACATTAATAGACATGGGTAAACGCGTTGAGAATAGAACACCCAAAGACATTATGTGCGGCATCGGGGGAGCTGGAACATTTTCCGACGGCAAGCTGCATTTCAGCCCTGTGCTAAGCCATGAGAAAATACTGCATCTATTTTCTATTCCTGAATACCAGAAATACCTTGATCAAGTTGATAAGATATTCATAGATTTTGGGGTGAATTCTGAGTATTATCCAAAAGATATGGATAAAGCAAATGAATTTGTTGAAGAGGCGAAAAAACGCAACATTAGGCTGGTCATCAGAAAGATAAAGCATGTAGGCACAGACAAGCTTCCGCCTATAATGAAGAGCTTTCAGGATTACCTAGAAGATAAGAAAGTCAACATAATAAATGAAACCCAAATCACAGATTTGTTGATAAATGATTCTAAATGCTGCGGGATTGTATCAAAGTCAGGGGAAAAGCTTAAGTTTGATAAAATTATTCTAGCTACAGGCAGGATTAATGCAAAGTGGCTGCAAGACCTTTCTTTAAAGTACAAGATTCCCTATGATTATGATAAGATAGAAGTTGGTGTAAGGGTTGAATTCCCTGCTATTGTTATGAAAAAATATTCTGACCTCATGTATGAAGCTATATTCATGCTTCAATCAAAAACATTTGAAGATGTTGTAAGGACTTTTTGCCCTTGCCCTAATGGGTTAGTGGGAATAGAAGATTATGAAGGGTTTGTTTGTGTGAATGGCCACTCCAACTCTGATCATCTCTCAGAAAATTCCAACTTTGCTTTAGTCTCAGAAGTTGTCCTGACAGAGCCTATTGAAAACACGACTGAATATGCTAAATCTATAGCTCAGCTGGCTACAACTATAGGCGGGGGGAAGCCTATTCTTCAAAGGTTGGAAGACCTGAAGAAAGGAAGAAGAAGCACTTGGGGAAGAATTAAAAAAGGTTTAGTTGACCCTACCTTAAAGGATGTAGTTCCTGGGGATATCTCAATGGCTTTGCCTCACAGAGTTGTTGTAAATATTATTGAAGGTTTAGAGAAATTGGATAAGGTTATGCCTGGAATAAACTCTGGCTCCACTCTTCTTTATGCTCCTGAAATCAAGCTTAGGTCATCAAAGATCAGGACAAGCAAGTATCTGGAAACTTCTGTTAAAAACTTGTTTGTCGCTGGGGATGGGGCAGGTGTGTCGGGTAATATAGTTGGCGCTGCTGCTACTGGGCTGATCGCAGGGGAGGGAATAATTAAATCTATTTAGGGAGGTGTGCATTTGACTGGAACAATAGTTGTGGGTACCCAATGGGGAGATGAAGGAAAAGGAAAAATTGTCGACTATCTAGCAGAAGAGGCTGATGCAGTTGTTAGATACCAAGGCGGGAATAATGCTGGGCATACAGTTGTTGTTGAAAAAGAAGTTTACAAATTCCATTTAATTCCATCCGGTGTTGTTCAAGGCAAGTTCGGTGTTCTAGGTGCAGGAATGGTGATCAATCCAGAAGTATTATTAAAGGAGATAGAAGATTTGGAAAAAAGAGGGATTAATCCTAACTTGTTGATAAGTCAGAAAGCTCATATAATATTTCCTTTCCAAGTTCAACAGGACGGATTATCGGATGTTGCTCAAGGAAAACTATCCGCTGGATCGACAAGACGAGGAATAGCCTCAACATATTCTGATAAAACAGCGAGAAATGGGATAAGGGTTGTTGATCTCTTGGATAAAGAAATCCTGAAAGAAAAACTGGAGAATTTATACAGAATCAAAAAGAAGACACTAGAATATGTCTACAACCAAAAAATAGAATCAGATGAAAAACAGGTGTTTGAAGAATATTTTAATTATGGCAAGAAATTATCTAAATATATCGGCAATGAATCCAAAAAAATCAATGAATTATTAGATCAAGGAAAAAATATCCTGTTTGAAGGAGCACAGGGAACTTTATTATGTCTGGATCATGGAATGTACCCATTCGGGACATCATCTAATACAATAGCAGGTGGAGCATGCACAGGAACAGGTGTTGGGCCGACAAAAATTGATAAAGTTTTCGGAGTAGCCAAAGCATATACATCAAGAGTTGGCAAAAGTCCATTTCCAACAGAACTCGGGACTGATGAGCAAACTAAAGGTGAAGGAACTTGGGATAAAATAGAGCCAACTTTTGAAAAGCAAAAATCAGAAGCACTGGGGAAAGCCAATCAGGAAAATGAATATTATCAGGGTAAATATATGAGACTTAAAGGAAAAGAATACGGCACGACCACTGGCAGGCCTAGAAGATGCGGATGGTTGGACCTTGTAAATATAAGGCATGCAGTAATGGTAAATGGATTGAGTTCATTAGCAGTAACAAAACTAGATGTTCTTGGCGGATTGAAGAAACTGAAAGTCTGCACTGCATACAAATATAATAATAAAATAATAGAAAATCAGCCATTTGACTTGAAAGTATTCAGAGGATCCGAACCTGTATATGAAGAGCTGGAAGGATGGGATGACCTAACAGAAAAAGAGTGGTTAAGAATCGCAAAAGAAGGGTACTATACATTGCCAAAGGAACTTAGAAATTATTTGAAATTTATTGAAGATAATGTTGGAATCCAGGTGAAATTCATTTCATTTGGAGCTGGCAGAGAATTTACAATAGACTTGAGGTGAATAGATGAATGAGTTGACAGCGATATCCCCGGTTGATGGCAGATACAGAAAAAAAGTAGAAGCACTCTCAGAATATTTTTCAGAGTTTGCATTAATTAAGAATAGAATAAGATTAGAAGTCGAGTATCTGATATTTCTCTCAAAACAAGGAATTGTAAGGAAGTTGACAAATGATGAAGAAAAAATCTTGAGAAAATTGTATTTGAAGTTTGACTTAAAGAATGGTGAAGAAGTAAAATCAATTGAAAAAATAACTAACCATGATATGAAAGCAGCTGAATATTTTATCAAAAATAAAATCAAGGGAACATCATTAGAAGATTTCACAGAAATAATTCACATTTGTTTAACAACCTGGGATATTAACAACATAGCCTATGCGTTATCAATCAAAGAGTCATTGAAAAACATTTTTCTAAAAGAAATTGAATCAGTAGAACAGGCATTAACAAAACTAGCCAAAGAAAATAAAGATGTAGTGATGCTTGCGAGGACACATGGCCAACCAGCCGTCCCAACAACATTAGGAAAAGAAATTTTTGTGTTTGCTCATAGATTAACAAGACAAATTAACCAACTTAAAAAAATTCGATTGACTGCAAAGTTCAATGGAGCTGTAGGAAATTATAATGCTCATGTTGCAACATACCCGAAAGTAGATTGGATAAAGTTTTCAAAAGATTTTATTAGAAGTTTTGGGTTAGAAGAGAATTTAATCACTACTCAGATAGAACCATACGACAATTTCGCAGAAATATTCCACAACATAATCAGAATTAACAATATTTTTCTTGATCTTGACATGGATTTGTGGACTTACATCAGTATGGATTATCTAAAACAAAAAGTTAAAGAAGATGAAATTGGCTCATCAGCCATGCCTCAGAAAGTCAACCCGATTGATTTTGAAAATAGTGAAGGAAACATTGGGGTAGCTAATTCGTTGTTGAATTATTTTTGCAATAAACTCGCCATCTCTCGATTACAAAGAGATTTGTCAGATAGTACTGTTATCAGAAACATAGGTGTTGCATTTGCACACAGTATAATTGCATATCAAAGCACATTAAAAGGATTAGAAAAAATAGAAGTGAATAAAGGAAAAATTAGTCAAGATTTGAAGGATTATCCTGAAATTATCTCTGAAGGGATTCAAACCATTCTTCGCCGGGAAGGAATAGAAGGAGCCTATGAAAAAATGAAGGAACTGACTAGAGGGAAAAAAATAGGAAAAGATGATATCAAAAAATTTATTAAAAACCTGAATGTTGCTGAGGAAGTTAAAAAAGAACTGCTGGAATTGGCACCTGAGAATTACATTGGGCTCGCCAAAAAAATATGTGATATAAAACTTTAAGTTTAGAGGATAATATTTATGATCCAACCCCATACATTAGATTCTCCAAGCACATTTACATATCCTGGAAGAAATGATATTTCAATTCTGGTTGCTTTAGCATTAGTTCCTGATGCAAAATCAATATTGTTGCTGGGTTCTGGTCCAATTGAACCTTTTGTTTTAGCAATGAATCCAGAAATAAGAAAAAGAGATATCAAAATAGTGGCAGTTGATAAGAACAAGGAAGGATGGGAAATTATTCACAAACTACAAAAAGGGGAAAAAATTCCTTGGTCTCAAATAAGCAGTATTTGCAAGGATCCTGATGAACCTAACAGAGACATGAGTACAGATAGATTAAGCGGTCATTTGAATAAATTAGCAAGATATGGAATTTGTCTGGATGAAAATGGATTTAGTGTAACTTCCGATGCAAGAAAAAGAGTTGCCTTCATTTGCCAAGATGCTGTTCAATATTTAATGGAAACACAAGACACATTCCCACTAATTATTGCAAATTTTCTGCTGAGCAACATGAGGAGAACAGGTTATGATTTAACTGAATTCCTTTTATTAATTAGAAAGAAGCTGACTGATGACGGGATACTGAGCGTGAATACAACACCCATGGAAACTTTCGGAATTCAAAAAAATATGGAATTAGATCCAAAAAAAGCACTTTTAAACGAATTTTCGGAAAAGTATGGGTTTGATGTTGCTTCAAATATGATTTTTGAGTTAGCATTGACTGGTAGAGGGGATTTTATAGGATCGACAAATATACTTGCACAAAAAAGTAGTAAGTTATTATTTCCTGATTGGTTTAAAGAGGGTATTCAATCTGAGTTAAAGGAAATTAGTTTGGAGTATAAAAGAAGAAAGTCCTTGCTTCCGCTAAAAGGCATTAATCCCAACAGCATAAATCTAATCTTTTTCTCTTCTAAAGATGGATATTGTATTGATGTTAAAATAGACGATATTTTGAAACATTTAGAGTTGCAAAGAATAATTAAGCTTAATTTTCTTGAAAAAATCTATGAAAATTATCTACAAAGAGTTCGATGAACCTTCATTTTTTGATTTTATATTTCTCAATGATTAAAATAATAGTATGGTTGATGACAAAATAAGGCCTTACTCGTCAAAATATGCCAAAGTATCTGGTAAACCGGATACTGATGCAATACCATATGAGAGAATACCTCAACTGAAAAAAATGGTTAACAAAGAATCAGTTGTTTTGGATATTGGCATGGGAACTGGATATAAGACTATACCCATTGCGAAATTTTGCAAACATTTCTATGGCCTAGACCCGAATTTCGAATTGCTTCAAATAGCAAGAAAAAACAAAAAAGAAAATATGACAAATAACGTTAGTTTTATTAAAGGTATCGCTCAAGAGCTTCCTTTTAGAGGTAGTATCTTTGATTTAGCAACAGTCCTTTTGGCCAGATTGGACTTCAGGGAAGTATTCAGAGTTTTAAAACCTGGAGGAAGAATTTATATAGAATATCCAGGTGAAATGGATAAGAGGGATATGAAACTTTTGTTCGGGAGCGACGATAAAGGACCAAGAGGTCATCAATGTGATATTAAAGAGGGGGGGAAATTAAAACTGCTAGAAAGAGATTTGAAATTATTAGGTTTTAGCAAGATCAGAAGCATGTCGATTTTTTATGACTGCTACTATCCTACGATTGATGATTTAATCCTTTTGCTGGAGGAAGTAAAAGTCACTGTTAGGAACTTTTCTAAAGAGAAAGACGTTAAAGTATTAAATGAGATCCAAAAAAAATTCAGCACAAAAAGAGGAATAAAAATTAGAAGGCATGATATAATTGTTATTGGAGAGAAACCCTAGAATTCATGATAATAATATAGAATTCTCTCAAGTAACATTTAAGTATCTTCTTTTCCTAATTATACCAGTGATATTAGTGGGTGTTGACCGGATTGGCATCTGAATCCTTGCTTTTATTTACTTTAAACTCTAATCTTTTGTTTGTATGGTGTGAATAATGGCTACAGTCAAGGAACAAGAAGAGCAAGTCCAAAAATTCTGGGAAAAGAATAATATCCCGAAAAAGGCTTTAAAGACCAACAAAGGAAAAAAGAAATTCTACTTTCTTGATGGTCCGCCTTACGCCACAGGTTACATTCATCTAGGCACAGCCTGGAACAAGGTTTTGAAGGATTCGTTTCTGAGATACAAAAGAATGAAAGGTTTTGATGTATGGTCGCAGCCTGGATATGATACTCATGGCTTGCCTATAGAAAATAAAGTCGAGAAAAAGCTCAACATGAAATCCAAGCAGGATATTGAAAAAATGGGAGTCGAGGAGTTTAACAAGGAATGCCGAAAATTCGCAACAGAGTTCATAAGCATCATGAATAATCAATTCTTTAACCTGGGTGTATGGATGGATTGGGACAACCCGTATTTGACGCTGAACAAATCCTACATTGATGGCGCATGGTACACATTTAAAGTTGGGTTTGACAAAGGCCTGCTTTACAAAGACAAATACTCCGTGACAGTATGCCCGCACTGCGAGACAGCAGTAGCATATAACGAGATTGAATACCAAAATGTTTCTGATTCTTCATTATACGTTAAATTTCCTGTAAAAGGAGAAAAAAAAACTTATTTGTTGATTTGGACCACTACCCCGTGGACTCTGCCTTCAAACACAGGGATAATAGCTAAGCCAGATGCAAGATATTCTTATGTAAAAGTGGGAAATGATACACTGATATTTGCCGAGGCGCTTGTAGACAAAGTTATGGAAAAAGCAAAGATAGCCGAATACGAAACAGAAAAAGTTGTTCTTGGTGAAGATCTTGAAGGAATGGAATACATTCATCCGCTTTCTGATATATTTCCTTTTCACAAAAACATAAAGAATGCCTGGAGAGTCGTATTATCAGACCAATTCGTTACACTAGAGGATGGGTCTGGCCTAGTCCATTGCGCCCCTGGACATGGGGAAGAAGATTACAAGGTTGGAAAGGAGAATGGATTGCCGATAGTCTCTCCGTTGAATATGAACGGGACATACAATGAAGAATGCGGGAAATACTCTGGAAGGTTTGTTAAAGATGTTGACATTGATATGACCCAAGAATTCAGCGAAAGAGGCATGCTGTTCGCAGCCGAGAAGATATCGCATGACTATCCGTTTTGCTGGAGATGCTCCTCGCCTCTGATATTCATGGCTGTGCCTCAGTGGTTTTTTCGTGTAACTGAAATAAGAAAAAAATTAATTGAAGAAAACAAAAAAGTTAACTGGATTCCTGAATGGGCTGGCAAAAGATTCAACAACTGGCTGGAATCATTAGGAGACTGGCCTGTTACAAGGCAAAGATACTGGGGAATACCGCTGCCAATCTGGGAATGCGGGAAATGCGAATACACAAAAGTTATAGGATCATCTGATGAACTGCCTGAAAGACTGGAAGACCTTCACAGGCCTTATGTTGATGAAGTCTTCCTCAATTGCGATAAGTGCGGAAGCAGGATGAAAAGGATTCCTGACGTTCTAGATGTATGGTTTGACTCGGGATTGGCTGCTTGGGCTAGCCTTGGATATCCGAAAAAAAAGGATCTATTTAAGAAATTGTGGCCTAATGACTTTAACCTGGAGGGACCTGACCAGATTAGAGGCTGGTGGAACTCGCAGATGATAACCAGTGTGATTACATTTGATAGAAGACCGTATGAAAATATTCTATTTCATGGATTTGTTTTAGATGCGCACGGCAACAAGATGAGCAAGTCCAAAGGCAATATTGTAGCTCCGGAAGATATAATCGAAAAGTATGGAAGGGATGTACTCAGGTATTACTTCCTCTCAAGCCCTGCTTGGAATGACTTCTACTTCAACTGGCCTGAAGTTGATACTGCTGCGAAGACCCTGAATATAGTTAGGAATACATTTCAATTCGTCAAAATCTATGTCACCGAATTTCCTAAAAATAAGCCTAAACTAGAGAAAGAGGATGAATGGCTTCTTTCCAGGCTGCATTCAACTATCCAAGAGTATGACGACTACTTCAGCAAATACCAGAACCACAAGTCAATTGAAGCGCTGCAGAAATTCATCTTAGACGATTACTCCAGATGGTATATCAAATTAATCAGGGAAAGAACATGGCCCGGCTATCAAGGCAAAGATAAAGAGTCAGCATTCTATACAATCATGACGGTTGTGGATGCTTTGACAAAAATGCTTGCTCCTATATGCCCGTATATTGCTGAACAAGGCTATCAGGATGTAGTTAAAGCGCTGATCGGGGGGGAAGAGAGTGTTCACTTGTTTAGCCTGCCGGAAGTTGATAAGACTATGCTAAACAAAGAATTAGAAAAAGAGATGGAATTAGTGCAAGTTCTAGTCGAGAATTCTTTAGCCGCCAGGCAGAAAGTTAATCTCAAGCTTAAGTGGCCTGTCAAAGAGATGATAATTGTATCAAAGGAAAAATTAGTTAAGGATGCGGTTGAGAATCTAAGCAACATCTTAGGAAAAATGGCGAATGCCAAGAGCGTTAAAGTTGTTGAGAAAGATCCAGAAGGAGAATTGTCATCAATAGAATTCGACCAAGGAAAGTTATTTTTAGACCTGTCAGAAGATGAAGAGCTAGCTCAAGAGAGACTATATCGGGAGTTGACAAGAACCATTCAGGCTATGAGAAAGAAAAAAGGGTTGATTGTCAGCGATAAAATTGAATTGACAATTAAATCTGACACTGGAACAGAAAAAGTGTTGAAGAAGTTCGCTGCCAAGCTTGAGAAGGATGTTGGAGCTGGTAAAGTACTTGTTGGGAAGCTTGAAGGCAAGAATAAAGATGAATTGAAATTCAAAGACAAAGTAGTTGAAGTTGGGTTTTAGTTACTTTCTTCTTCTTTTCATATATCTGTTTATCCTTCCAGAAATTTCTCCAATCTTCATACTGAGATCACTCAATTTTGACCATATAGCCCAAAGCATGCCAGAAAACCCTGTTATAACTCATCTTTGCCTCTTGAGTTAATAAAAATTTTGCTCAATGCTTAGAATAGTCTGCTAAACTCGTTCAACTTCCTCCTGCGGAGTGTGCGTGAGCACTTAGAAAATAACATCTTTTTATTCATACAATTCAATTACTATCTATGCAAGTCAAAGATGCGATGAACCCAAAGGTCATCTCAGCCAGCAAAGACATATCAATCAAAGAAGCCGCAAGAACATTGACTAAACATGAGATCGGATCTTTAATTATTGTTGAAGACGAGAAAATAGTCGGCGTGATCACTGAAAGCGATATCATAAGAAAAGTTGTTGCAACTGGATTAGACCCGTCTGTGACATTAGTTGAAGAAATGATGACAAAAGATGTTATAACTATTGATGCGGATGCAGAGCTCAATGATGCATGCCAAACAATGGTTGATCATAAAATCAAAAGGCTGCCTGTTCTTGATGGAGGGCAGTTGGTTGGAATCATTACTACTACTGATATTATTTCTGTTGAGCCTAAGCTAATGGAAGAGTTAGGTAAAATCATGCTCTTTTCTGAGAGGCAGGGAGTCGCTGGGTAGTATTTACTTCTATGTGGTAAATAATAGAAATGTTTAAATATTATGGTCTCTATTAGATTTAATTTCATGTCTAAACCATTAGAGTGATTTTATGAGTAAATTAGATAATATGTCTAGAGAAGAGATGGAAGATTATGTTAGATCCACTGGTTGCCGTCATATACAAGGTGTTTTAAGTAGACATGATTTAAGTATCGTGAGTGATGATGTTCTCCGTACAGTAGCAGAAACTGTCGAATCTGGTGAGGAAGGTGGATATGAAGCAGCGCCTGTTGCAACAGGTCCCAAAAGGGATTATTGTGTGACTGCAGCAAATAGTTTTTCTTCTGGTTTTTTATATATAGGAAACCGATCTGGGGAACCAATTGATGTAACAGCTCAACTACAGAGAATTAACGCTGGCGAGCAATTATTAATGGAATTATTTCCGCGAATTCATGAAGTGATAAGGGGAATATATGATAGAATTGGACCTAAAGTCGCAGCATATATCGACTCACCAGGAAAAGCCAGAGGGGCTAGGGCTACATTAAAACCTATAGAATATTTAAGTCTTTTAGCATTAGTTTTACTTGATCCTAATCATAAAGAAAGATTGAATAGTCAATATAGATAATTTTATTGTAACATATTTAGTTATTTTCAATAGAACCTGCAAATAAGTAGTAATCCAACATCAAAGAAATGTTGATTAAACCGTTAAATATTCTCCCAACCTAATTATAGCTATGCCCGATAAAAAAACCCTCAGAAAACAATTCCAAAAAGACTGGGAAAAATACTACAAAATCGACTTTCTCGTTAACAAAGGCTTCCAGAGGAAAATATGCCCTAAATGCGGCAAAGGTTACTGGACCGCCGATCCTGAGAGAAACCACTGCCCTGATCAGCCCTGCCAAGACTACGAATTCCTCGGGAATCCGCCCACCCAGAAGAGGTTTAGTTACATCGAATCCTGGCAGGAAATCGAGAAATTCTTCAAACAAAATGGTCATACAAGTGTTAAGCAATACCCGATTGTCTGCAGGTGGAGGCCTGATCTGTTCTTCACAATCGCATCGATAATCGACTTCCAGAGGGTTGAAAAGGGGCAGGTAGTCTTCCAGATGCCTGCTAACCCGTTGATCGTGCCGCAGTTCTGCTTGAGATTCCCGGACATACCTAACGTCGGAGTCACGGGAAAACATTACACGAATTTCTGCATGGTCGGACAACACTCAATCTACGACGGCAAGCAAGGCTACTGGAAGGAGAAGTGCATAGAATTGGATTACAATCTTCTAACGCAGACTTTCGGCATTCCCCAGAAAGAGGTAGTGTTTGTCGAGGATCTATGGGTTGGTTATGGGGCTTTCGGGTCATCCATGGAGTATTTTGTTAAAGGAATAGAGTTGGGAAACGCTGTTTTCACTGAGTTCATAGAAAACAATGGAGTAGTCAAAGAGATGACAAACAAAGTGATAGATATGGGTGCAGGACTAGAGAGGTTTCCTTGGCTCTGCAACGGAACTCCAACAAGCTACGACATAGTCTTCGGGCCAGTACTCAAGAAACTCAAGGAACAGGCGGGGATAGATTATGATCACGATTTTTTCCTGAAATACTCGAAATTAGCAGGGAGTTTGAACATAGATGAAGTCCAAAGCATAAAGAAAGCCCGCGAAAAAGTGGCAGAACAGCTAGGAGTGAGTGTAGATGTCCTGGATAAGAAAGTAAAACCAATGGAAGCACTGTATGCAATCTGCGACCACACTAAAGCATTAGCAATGGCTATCTCTGACGGGATGCTGCCGAGCAATGTAGGCGGGGGATACAATCTTAGAGTCATTCTAAGGCGTGCTTTAGGATTCATAGACGACAATCACTGGAATATCGATTTGTCAGATGTTTGCTCAATGCATGCTGATCACCTGAAGCCTATGATACCTGAACTGAAAGAAAACATAGAATCAGTCAAGAAAATTCTAGAAATAGAGAGAAAGAGGTTCCACGAGACTAAGCTTAGAACGAAAAGGATTGTCGAAAAGATGGTCGAAGACGGAGAAGAATTCACCGAGGAGAAAATGGTTAGAATGTATGATTCTGATGGGATAACACCCGAGCTGATAAACGACTTCAACCCTGACGTGAAAACGCCAGAGGATTTCTACATCAAAGTCACGGAAAAGCACATAAACCCACCTAAGAAGATCGATACGGAACAGTTGGATGTTGAAGGGCTGTCTGAAACTAAGCTTCTTTTTTATGAGAACTCGAAAATGACCGAATTTAAAGCGAAAGTCCTGAAGATGATAGATGATAAATGGGTTGTCCTAGACCAGACAGCATTCTATCCAGAGAGCGGGGGCCAGAAAGCGGATTTAGGATTTATTGACGATGTTCCTGTTTCTGATACCCAGAAGTTCGGAGGTGTTGTTGCCCACAGGATTTTAGGCACGTTTAAAGAAAGCCAAGAAATCACAGGCAAGGTCAACCTGTACAATCGGGAAATATTAACAAAACACCATACAGCTGTTCATGTGATTAACACAGCTTGCCGAGACATTCTTGGATCATGGGTATGGCAGCACTCAGCCGAGAAAACAACAAAAAAAGCCCGCCTAGACATAACACATTACGACACGCTAACAGATGAACAAATCCAGAAGATAGAGGACAGGGCAAATGAAATCGTCAAGAAGAATTATCCTGTCACAAAAGAAGTCCTACCAAGAGATGAAGCCGAGAAGAAGTATGGGTTCAGGATTTATCAGGGCGGTGTAGCGCCTGAGAAGATGCTGAGGATAGTATCGATTGACAAACTAGATCATGAAGCCTGTGGGGGGACGCATGTTGACAATACAAGCGAGATAGGTTTTATTTCTATTGCCAAGACCAAAAGAGTGCAGGACGGGGTTGTTAGGCTGGAGTTTGTTGCTGGAGATGTTGCAGTCAAGGAGTTGAAAGAAAGCAAGAGGCTGCTGAAAGAATCTTGTGATGTTCTCAAAGTGAAGGAAGATGAACTGCCTAAAAGAGTGGAACAGTTGTTTAATGAATGGAAAGAGAAAAGAAAATTAGTCAAAAACGTGTAGTGTGGCAAAAATCATCAACTCTAACAAAGGTTAAAACAGGCTCAAAATTTCTAGCAGGAATTTTTGCATCTTCATCCTCCAAATATAGTTCCAACGCTTCTTTTAGATTTTTTAACGCTTCTTTCTGTGTTTTGCCTTGGCTAGCTATATTCATCTTTTGAATTTAAATATATTGGAAATTTTTCAACTTCCGCCTGCGGCGTGTCCCGTAGGGACTAATCCCATAACAATTAATTTAACCATTCCCTCCAATAACTATTCATGCAAATATCAGAAAAAGAATGGAAAGAGCTCAAGAGAAAAGAAAAACTGCTCAAGCAATCAGCAAGCATTCTAAGTGTTGAGCCTCAAGACCTGCCTAGAGTAATCCAAAGGTTTGCCAGCGAGATAAAAGAAATGGATGAAAAGCTCAAAAAGTAATCATTACCTCATATACAGAACAAACTCCTAGATATAAGCAAATCACATATCTCAGCCCTAGCATCATCCTTAGTAGGATCGTATAGGGTTTTCTGACCTCGCAGGCTTACAATCGTGAGTTTACTAGAACTGCCATCTGTCTGGATTTCCTGGAGATAGATCTGATCATCAGATGACATGGTCCATTGTTCCAAAGATGTTAAAAAACTATTGCAGTCGAAGCAGTTAGGTGGATAGTTATACTCAAGAATGGTCTGATAGTTTGCAAGCAATATCTTGACCTGAGCCTCTGTGAGATGGTATTTAATGACTCTGCTCTGGGGGATTTCGACCTGGTTGGAAGGCCTTAAGATAATCTCCACAAACAACCCTATTGTTGACCCCATCATTAGAAGAACGAAGACTAAAGCGATGGTTTTTGACATTGGTTTTTTCGGTTGGGTTTTTTTAGCCATGCTATAATTCTCTAGTTTTTGTGTTTTTAATGTTTATTGTTAAGGCTTGAAGTATTCAGGATATCTTCTATGCAGTTCTTCTATTTCTAGTATAGCCCACATTGGGTATATTCTCCCGTTAATAGATAAGAAATCTGTTCCTTCTTGTGTCATTTCTTTTGCAGCAAATTCTTCTCTCCAACCCTCTGTGTCTGGCTTCCCGCCAATATAAAATAAAACAGTTCCAATCCAAGAATATAACTCCTGATAAAATGGAGATATTCTCTCTCTATCTAACCTCCTATATGAAGGTATTCCAGTACTCTCTCTCTCTGCGTACTCATCCAAAGGCTTACGTCTCAAGTCCCAATCCATATTATCCAACAATTTTTAACAGATTAATAATATATACACTCATTCCAACAATTATTCCTAGAGTGAATCAGGGGTAATCGGCTAGCTTGGTTTAGGCTTCAAGCTTGGGGTCTGAGGACAAAATGCTTGCGACCTGGGTTCAAATCCCAGTTATCCCATGTAATAAAAAAATTATTCTATCAGGGATGATTATTTCATCCTGTAGCCAACTATTCCGTCTTCTCTTATTTGCTGAAGTCTTCTTGGATTCTGGATATTTAGCTCTAAAAAACATCTGGATTCCTTTCAATCCCACGATGCAATTCTCTGGCGGCCCATGGAGTTACTTCATCTCCTGTCAAACCAAAAACATCTCTAATTAATTGTGTAGCAACTATTGGTTCCCCAAAAGCGGTTCTTCCGAAATTACTTATTTTTTCAGGTGGTATTGAACCATCTTTAATGCCGTCAACTAATTGCCATGAATAAACAAAATTCCCAGTTCTTTCTGGTATTTCTGGTTCGTATAATATCCACTTACCAAAAGATAATCCTCCGTTTCTGTATCTTACAGGTATTCCGATATTTTTAAGCCCCGACCCAGCAAACTGCGTGATAGTCATGCATTGTCTCCATGCTTATAATAACGAACTGATATATAAGCACTTCTATAAAACCCTTAAATCAAACAAAATCCAATGTTTGAGACCAGTTATCCCACTAGTAGACAGAGTAGCATAGAAATAATATACTCAGTAACATATGTTACTCTATACCATAAAATTTATATACTCAGTAACATAAATAAGTTTATGAAAAAAGAAACACATCTGAAGGCTTTCGAAGAGCATAGAACTGTAATAGACTGGAGCATTGACCGAGGGATAAAAGATTCGCAAAGAATATTGGGTTTGCACACATCCAGAGGTATAATAGAATTATTGTCAGCCTATTTGCATAAAATCAATAAAATTGACTCTGGGGTCCAGATAAACCACAGATGGTTTAAGTCGGAAAAGGTTTATGATAGGCTGCCAGATTTTCCAAATAAGAAAACAATTTTTTCAAAGATGATTGATTTGGAGAATGCTTCAGAAAAATTAAGCTACGGGTCAGAAAAGTCAGAAAAAGAGATTAAAAATGCGATAAAACTATTTAATCAATTGGAAAAAACAATAAAAGAGTTGATGAAAAATGAGAAATAAAATTATCTCCTATGTGCTGAATTTAGTATCATTTATAATTGAGAATAAAGTTTCACCGCAAAAGGTAATCATTTATGGGTCAGTCGCATCAGGCGAATTTGATGAAAAAAGTGATATTGATGTTTTTATCGACATTGATGAAGCAAAAGAAGAAGAAGTAAGGAGGATTATATCGCTGTTTCAGAAAAATTTCAGGGAAAAATGGGAGTTAAAAGGCGTTGAAAATGAACTTTCAGTTATAGTGGGCAAGTTAAACGATAAAAAATGGGATGAACTTAGAAGGGAAATTCAAAGTAATGGCATCCTGGTCTACAGTGTTAACACAGGCTCGCCAGAAAATATGAAACCTTATCTGATATTTAGACTGGATTTCTCGAGGTTGAGAAGACCTGAAAAAATTAGTTTATGGAGAAAATTGTATGGATATAAACAGAAAATTGGAGGTAAAGAATACAAAAAAGAAGGTCTTCTAAAAGAAATAAACGGCCAAAAAATACAAAAAAGTGTCTTAATGATCCCATCTTCGAAAAGCAAAGAATTCAAAGATTTTCTTGGGAAAAATAAAATTAACTACACGGCAAATGAAGTATGGATTGACTAAAGAGTGAATGCTTGCGACCTGGGTTCAAATCCCAGTTATCCCATAAGACAAAAGTGAAAATATGCTCCCGCCAAAAATGAAGCAGCTCGTTTTGCCGAGAGGTTGCTCTTCCTGCAAATACTGCTGCGAGTTTAGCCCGGAATGCTCCTACTTCTCGCCGCTATTTACGAAGGAACAGAAGGATGAAGCCTTGAAAAGAGGTTTGAACAACGACAATTTCAAGAAAGTTGATAAAGGCTTATACACGGTTATACTAAAGAAAGAAAAGGATTATTTAGTGTGCCCTTTTCTGGGCAGGAAGAATTGGGAATGCAGAATAAATGGCTGCAAGCCTTTTGACTGCTCCTTGTATCCGTTCATCTTGATGAGGGATAAGAAAGGCAAAGCTGTGATTGGCGTTTTCAAGAATTGCCCTGGCATAAATAAAATGGTCGGGGGCAAAGCATTTCAGGAGTATGTTTATTACCTCAAGAAAACCTTCGAATCAGAAGAATTCAAAGAATTCATCCAAAAATACCCTAAACACATCTGGAATTATGAAGAAGAAGCTGAGGTTGTAGAAGAAATCGGCCTTAAGATATCCATGTCATAACATCCTTCTTAATACCCCATATATCATTCTCTTTTGTTAATAACACATAATAACCTCTTCCAGCCAAATAATGTGCTTGATTTCCTGCATAAACCAATGCCTGATCCTTCTCTTTATTAAATCCAACCCTTGAAAGAGTCATAATACCTTGAGACTTTGGGTAGATTTTATAGAACTGTTCCCAACCGTCTATATCTGGACGAAAAATCCTATCAAAATCAACCTGACTTATAAGTATGACCTTTGCTTTAATATTAAATGAATTTTCCAATGGATAATTTTGTGTATTCTTGATTTTATAATCATCTAAGGTGTCTTTTTCTATTTCTGGAATCTGCTGACTCACATAATTCAATGTCTGATCCAAAGATTCATGACCACCCAATGAAGCATGATCCATAATAACAATCAAATCTACTTGATCAGTGGCATACATTCCATCGATTAAGCTTGAATAGATAGTATATTCCTCATTTTCTATTTCTTCAACGGGAATACTATTTTTAGAATTCAAAACAATTAAGCCAATCGCTAAAATGATCAACAGCAAGAACAATCCAAAGTAAAGTTTTTTGTTATTCACAGATAAAATATAGATTTCTTCCCTTAAATTAATTACTTAATCTTTCCAGCCTTTCATTCCCCTTTTCTTGCTTCTGGCTTTCGCGAGCATAGTCTTCCTTTTATGGTCTCTTGGATGTCTTCCCATAATCATCACCTACATATGTTTTCTTATGAATGCATTTAATATTGTTGTTAGATTAGGCTTGCCTATCTCTTCAAGGTCATACCTCACCCTTACTAATGGCTTGTTAACTTTAAGTAGCCTCTCGAGATTAATCGGGGTCCCGACAACAACAGCATCGCATCCTATTTTGTTGATTGTATCTTCCAGCTCTTTCATCTGTTTTTTTCCGTATCCCATAGCAGGCAGCAGGTTCTGAAGATGAGGGTATTTTTCCAGTATTTTTTTGATTGAGCCGACTGCAGAGCGTTTAGGGTTTACAAGCTCGCATCCAAGCCTCTGAGCAGCAACCACTCCAGCCCCGAATGTCATGCCTCCGTGGGTTAATGTAGGCCCATCCTCAACAACAAGGACTCTTTTGCCTTTTACTGATGCTGGATCATCAACTGTTATTTTAGAGTTGGCTTTTATTATGATTGCTTTCGGGTTCATTTCTTGAGCGTGGTCTAGGATGATCTTCACATTTTTTAGGTCAGCAGTATCCATCTTGTTTATTATGATTGCATCTGCCATCCGGAAGTTGGTCTCGCCGGGATAATAGGTCTTTTCATTCCCTGCCCTGTGGGGATCAGTAACAACTATATGCATGTCAGGCTTGATGAATGGAGTGTCATTATTCCCTCCATCCCAGACTATAACATCGGCTTCTTTCTCTGCCTTGTCAAGTATTCTCGGGTAATCCACGCCTGAGTAGACGACTAACCCGCGTTCAATGTACGGCTCATACTCTTCCATCTCTTCGATCGTGCATTTATTTTCAACCAGATCTTCGTATTTTTCAAACCTTTGGACAGCCTGGTCAGCCAAATTTCCATATGGCATCGGGTGGCGGACAGCAGCAACTTTTATTCCTTTTTTCTTGAGGATGTCGACTATTTTTCTTGAGGTTTGGCTCTTGCCGCATCCTGTCCTCACAGCGCATACTGAAATCACAGGCTTCTCCGAGTGAAGCATGGTATAATCAGTTCCCATGAGCTTAAAGTCTGCTCCAGCAGCATTGACAATAGAACATCTGTTCATCACATACTCATGGGAAACATCGCTATAAGCAAAAACAACCTCTTCCACATGCAGATCTTTGATAAGTTTTGGCAGCTGCTCTTCGGGGTAAATAGGAATGCCTTTAGGATAGAACCTGCCTGACAATTCTTTTGGGTATTTTCTCCCAGCAATATTTGGTATTTGCGTGGCTGTAAATGCGACTATGTTGTATCTGGGATTGCCTCGAAAATAGGCGTTGAAATTATGAAAGTCCCTGCCTGCTGCACCCATTATGATTACTTTTTTTCTTTTCATGTTTCATCTCCTTACAATTCTATTAATTTCGACCTAGTTAAAATTTCCGCTCCCCGCTTAGTCATCAGAACATCATTCTCTAACCTGCATCCACCTACATCAGGAACATATACACCAGGCTCAATCGTGAAAATCATCCCTTCTTTTAGTTTGGCTTCTTCCCATTCCTTCAATTCTCGCTTGGTTTGAGGCTTAGGAGATAAGCTAGGCGACTCATGGACATCCAATCCTAAGCCATGGCCTAACGAATGCTTAAATTCAAATGAATGCTTCTCAAGGACTTTGTTTGCGAGGTCAAAGACTTTCCATGCAGGCATCCCTTCTTCCAAAGTATCAATCGAGCATTGATATGCTTCCTGTGTTGTTTTGATGATTTTTTTCTGGTTTTCATTCAACTTCCCGATCGAGAATGGGACTGTGATATCTGAGCAGTAGCCTTTGTATCTGGCGCCGAAGTCTATCAAGCCTAAGCCTTTTTGCACATTTTTATCCGAGAATGCTGGCTCAGGGTGTATGTACGCTGACCTCTCACCGGATGTAAGAATAGTTGGGAAGGCTATCTCATATGCTCCCCGTCTGATAAGCTCCTGCTCAAGAATAAGCACTAGCTCTTTTTCAGTTATTCGGGTTGATAATTCCTGTTCTATTAGTTTTATCCCATGGTCTGCTATCTGGCAGGATTTTTTGATCAGGCCCATTTCTTCCCTGGTTTTTATGCTCCTGATATCGTCTGTTAGGCTTGAGATGTCTTGGAATTTTTTTCCTTTTAGGTTTTTTGCGAGCTTATAAGGGAATATCCTGTCCATTATCCCGATGCTCTTCTCGTACTTCAGTTTCTCTTTCAAAACCCTAGTCAGGCTGTTGTCATATTCCTTGAGGTTGACTATCTCGCCTGCTTTTGCTTCTTTCACCGCACGGTCGTATTCCAGCCTTGAAGAAACAAGAATGGATTCACTTTGGGTTATTATCAGGCAGCTGAATGCATGGAATCTTGTTTGCTGAAATCCTGTAAAGTATTGGATGTTTGAATCGTGGATAGGCTCGGAGCAGAGGAAGATGGATGCGTCTAGTCTTTGTTTTTCTAGAATGGACTGGAAGTCTCGGGTTTTTGATTCTTTCATAGATATCAGCGCGTATTTAATACTATTTTGGTTTTAGTTAAAATAAATCATTTGTACGTGTTTAGCTACTTTTCCAACGGAGGTCATTTTGACCTCCTTTTCCAAGATTTTCCAAATTTTTGCTAAAAAGAAGGCAAGATTGAGCTCATTTTTATCGAGCTAAACACATACAATCATTTTAAATCCTGTAATGCTAGGAATTAGTTATGGCTCTTCCGGAATTTGACATGAAGTCTACAATAGAAAAATTGTATGGGTTTGACCCTGACTTAAGAAGCGCTGTCAGAAAATTCAACCGACTTCCTGAAGAAGACATTTCAAGAATAGAGGGTATTTATAGGCATTTAAGCGGCGTCAACCCGAAAGATGTTTCCAGAAAAATAAGAGAATTAAAGGATGGATACAGAAAGATTCCTGACATTGCAAAAAGCATCGCAGGCATAAGCGAAACCGCCGACAACAGGATCAAAAGATTGTTCGACAACACAGAGCTTATGGTTGCAGCGCTGGCTTCAAGATTTTACACTGATAGCAGACCTAAAACAAGAGAATTTGAATCTGAATTAGAACATCAGAAGTGGGTTGCAGGATTCCGGCGATATCTTGAGGCAGAACTGGATTTGGTATTGATGATTTACCCGAGAATCAGGGAAAGCGGGATGATAATGAAACGCCTAAAAAATGCATTAAAGCCTTATGGAAGAGAATCATTCCTGGAAAAACTGCCGACTAATGATGATCTGAGGGAAGCTAAAAGCAAGATTATGAGAATGTATGATTTGTTTGAGAAGAGAGAATCTGGGAAGTATGCTTAATTCCTTCTCCTGAACAGAAATATAGGCAAAGCTATCAGAAACATAACTCCTATTCCAAGAAGAGTTGCAATTGTTGACGGGTCAGAAAGCATCACTTTCGCTGTTCCGGTAGGGATAGATAAGATATTGAACAAAGTCAGTGCGCCTATGGCTGCTACAACTGATATGACTAATTTTTCTTCTTGGCCTAATCCTGAGTTTTCGGGAGCAGCATCTTCACCTCGTTTTAGATCTCTTTCTGCCTCTTGAATCAAAGAATCATAAGCCCGCCTATCAAAGTCGAATTCATCCAGATCATCTAATTCAATTTTCTTGTAATCTTCTGTATCTCTATCATCAGCCATAATTCTCTGAATTAATTTAGAATCCTGACAATAAATCTATTTCCCAGCGATCTGAACATCCCTGAAGCTTATGTACGGGCAAACACCAGCAAGAACATTAGAAGCCGAAGTAATTTCAGACTTATCGGATATACTCTCAATCTTCTGAATCATGTCAAAGATATTTCCTATTACTAGACCGCCTTTAATAGGCTCAGCAATCTCACCATCCTTAATATAATATCCAGCCCTTATCTCCGAGGAGAACTTGCCAGTGATAGCATCAGGGTCCATCCAGCTGAACTGTTCAACCAGTATCCCATGATCAATATCCTCAATCATCTCCTCATAGCTGGCATCGCCTGGCTTGACATAGAAGTTGGATATCTGGTTTCCAGGCTCCATTCCATACTTACCGTCAAACATGAAGAACACATCGCTCTGTTTCAAGCCGTTGCCTGTTGATTTGGTGTTATCTTTCAAAGCATAAAACTGGTCATAAACAAACCCTTTGAACACGCCTTTCTCAATGATTGGGATTTTTCTCTCTGCAACGCCTTCATCATCAAACCCGCTGGTGCCTAAGCCGAAAGGGTATAATCCATCAGAAATAATAGTTAATTCATCAGTTGCGACCTTCTCGCCTACAGCAAGCCTGGAGACGTCATTCACTTTCGCAGAGCCTGTAGCATGGCTGCCTAGAACTGTCCCCAACCCATCAAGCACGACTTCAGGAGAGAACACTACTGTAGTCTGCTCGGTCTTCGGCCCTTTCGCAATTGTCTGGTCATTAGCGATCTGTATCCATTTCTTTATTCTTTCCATCGGCAGATCTTGCATCCTTCGCCTATATTCATGCGGCCAGAATTCCATCCTCACATTATTTTTCTTAACTATCAGCGATAACTCTACCATAAAGTTTGTGTCCTCTTTCTGGACATCAAGGCCTTCAGAATTGATTATGTTTGTGAAGCTGTCGTATGACCTGACCTTGCCGAAAGATAACAAGACATCCTTCGACATCTCATTCAGCAGTTGTTCAGCATATTCCTGCACGGCTTGCTCTCCTTTGTTTTTTATTCTCCTGCCTACCACCTCAACTTCAGGATATTTTCCTTGTTTTGGGAATTCAAACTTGACCTTCTCTGTCATCTCAGCAGATTTTATCGCATTAAGGATTGTTTTTTTGATTAATTCATCGGATTTGATGTTGCTCGCACTAAAGCCTATTCCCCCCTTAAGAATGCGTATACCATATCCTGAGTCGAAGACCTTGTTTGCAAAATTTACCCTGTTTTTCTCGAGATGCACCTCATTGATTTCAGTAGACTGCAAGTAGATGTCATAGTCTTTCGCCAATTTCTTAGTTTGATCAATTATTTCCTGCTTCATCCAATCACCGCATTTCTCACTCTCATATACGGGCCGCCTGTGCCTGTTGAAATATAATCTTCCTTCCCTTTCCCGCATCCGCCTCCGCGAATATCAAAATCATCAGTAACCGCATCCACATTGTTGAGGAACTCCAAGACTTTGCCTGATATCGTCACTCCTTTGAATAAGCCTGACAGTTCCCCATCTTTTATCTGCATCGCGCTATGTATCACCATCTGCATGTTCCCGCCCAATGGGTCCTCCATCCCTGTCAGGTTCTTAATCAGGTAGTAGCCTGAGCTTGTGTCTTCTATCAGCTCTTTGAATTTCCATTCCCCTGGCGAGACATATGTGTTGGTCATTCTCACAAATACCTTCCTCGAGAAGTCCTGGGCTCTAGCATTGCCTGTAGGCTCTGAGTTCATCAGCATGCATGACTGCCTGTCGTGCATAAACTTCTTCAAAACACCTTTGTCGACCAGAGTGTTGTCCCTGGTTTTTATCCCTTCATCATCAAAAAGAAATGACCCTCTCTCTTTAGGCAAAGCGCCATTGTCATGCATAGAAACCAGATCAGAAATAATCTTTTTCCCATTAAGTGAAGCCAGATAAGACCTGTCCCTCATGACTTGATCAGCTTCTAATCCATGTCCGAAAGATTCATGCGCAACAACACCGGAAATCTCCGGGTCAATGATTATGTCGTATCTCCCTCCTTTAATCAGCTTTGCATCAAGCATTGCTATGGAATTTTTAACAATTTTATTGAGTTCATCTTCAGCATTTATTCCCCGAAGCAGCTCATATCCGCCTTGTTTTGCAAGAACGAAGTAATCGTTCTCCATTTTTTTGCCTTGCTTGGATGTCACTGACATTACAAATTTGAAGAATGGCAGGACTTGCCTTAGATTAGAGCCTTCGGTATTCATGAATATTGTTTCGCTTCTTGCGTTCCCCATTCCTATGTTTGCGTTGACTATTCTCTTGTCGGTCATCGCTTGGCTGAATATTTGGCGGATAGTCTGCATTCTTTCCTCAACAGGTATACTGTCAGGTTTTTCTTTTACTGGAACCTCCTTATCCAGCTCCCAGGAGTCTTGCATCCATAGTTTGGATGGCTTGTTTCCCACTCTCATGACCAGCCTCTTAACCTCTTCAAGTATTTTTTCTTTGTCAAGTGTATCAAAGCCTAGGTAGTGCCATTTGTTATCTGAAATCACACGGATGCACAAGCCGTTCGATGACCCTGTGGAAATTGATTCTTCACTCTTGTTTTTTCCTATCCCTGTCGATTGGCTGGACTCATACCTGACATCCCCATAATAAGTATCGCCAAGAATGTCAACAATTCTTTGCATTAAGTCTTGAATCATAAAGATCACTCTTATTATTTTAGCAATAAACGTTATTATAATTTGGATAATTTTTTTATGATAAAATTATAGCTTTTTCAAGAACTCTTCCTCGCTGATGTCATCAATCACAATAGTCTTTCTTTTAGATCTCAGCCCTTTAACAATTTTTACTCGAGATCCAGTCAGCCTTCCTAACTCCTTGACTATCTCAAGATTAGCCTTGTTCTGTTCTGGTGGGGATTTGCAGTGTATTATTACCTGATTGTTTTTCTTCTCTATTCTGAATAAAGGTGAGTTTGGTATAGCTTTTATCTCTATGGTTAGATTAGGCATTAACATGTATTTTATAGCCTGAATATTTATTCCAAACCCTACACTAACCTAAAATAGAATATTCAAAAATATTTCTAATTGGTTACAAAGAATTCGAAATTATAATTTCTTAACGTTTTTTGCCTGTGGCCCTTTTGGGGAGTCTCCAATTTCAAATTCAACTTCATCTCCTTCAGCTAAAACGGTTTCAGGATCTAAAGCTGACTGGTGGACAAAAACATCTTTTCCTCCTTCTTCTGGCGTTATGAACCCAAAGCCTTTCATAGCGTTAAACCACTTTACAGTTCCCTTCAATATATCACCTCCTTCTGTTGTTAAACCATTTATCTTCTTTATTTTTAGAAGTATCATAGCATGATTTATGCACTGTGCCGTAGGTTTTAGCCCAGGAAGAGTTGCTAGATTTAACTAACTGACCGCAAATGCCGCATTTTATAGTCAAACTACACATCTGAAATCACTCCATTTTTACAAAGAATTAGACTCATTAACCGCAATAAACTAATCCTTGTCTTGAAGATAGATTAGCAGTTAAATATAATAAGCTTATGTTTCGGCTGGGATGAAGGTATTAGAGGGAAAAACAACTTTTATGTGCAGCAGCTCCTGTAACTGGAACATTCAGGTCTTACATAACCTAGGCTTAATGGTTGCCTGTATATATCTAAAGTTGAAGCCTGTTCTGAATATAGCGTTCTCGGTTGACCATACATTTCAATCGTTTAATTTGCTGGGAATTTGTGGTTAAATACTGCGATGTTCTTGAAGCTCTTATCTGATGCTTTTATACAGCTCGCTTTTCTGGTCTTTCTTTTCACGGTAGGTATAAGGGACATATATTGCTTTCCCTGTTTTAGGGTCTATAGATGTGTAATACATGCATGTGCTCATTGTCATCGGCGTAGGCGTAAAGACCTGGATTATTGCATTTTCTTTAATGCCTTTCAAAAAAATTTTCAATTCCCTGTTCTCTTTTTCTGAACTTCCTGGGTGTGCAGTAATAAAATAGTACCTCAAATACTGGCCTGTAGTTTTGTTTATCTTCTTGAAAGAGTCAACGAACTTTTCCAGCCTGCCAGGAAAGTGCTTGTTCATCAATTCTAATACTTCAGGGTTGCTGTGCTCAGGCGCAATTTTCAAATAGCCGGAAGTGTGGTTTTCAGATATTTCTTTTATGTATTCTTCAGAATCCGCAGCAATGTCATACCTTATCCCTGACCTGACGAATATTTTTTTGACTCCTTTTATTTTTCTGGCTTTCCTCAATAATTTTATGAGTTTTGAATGGCTTCTGTCTAAGCTCTTACAGAAGATGCAGTCATTTCCGCATTTCATGCAGTCCATCCCGTACATGTTCGCTGACGGGCCGCCTAAATCATCTATGTAACCCTTGAAATCCTTGTGCTTAGTCAGATTCTCTATTTCTTTCAGAATGGATTGCTCTGATCTTGAGACTATGTGATTGCCTTGATGAAGGGATATTGAGCAGAAGCTGCATTCTCCTATACATCCTCTGTGCGTAACAACACTGAATTGCATACCTTTGAAGTAACCGGCTTCCTTTGGGATATCTCTTGAGTAGTTAAGTCCATAAATTCGGTCCAATTCTTTTTGGGTATATTCATGGCTCTTGTATTGCAGAATGTATTTGTCGCCGATCTTCTGTGCGAGGTTTATGCTGTTGTTCAGCATCATCTGGAATTCGCAGAACTTTTTCTTGTCGGTTTTTACCTCATCAAATGAAGGCAGTATTTTGAAGGTGGTCGGCGCTGTGTTTCCAGCGATGCATGTCCCATCTATGCCGTCAACCGGGAGTTTTTTTTCATATCTTTTTGCAATTTCTATTATTGAATGCTCTGCGCATCCGTATGCAAGAATGTCTGCCCTTGAATCTAAAAGAATGGATTTTCTTAGGTCATTATCCCAATAATCGTAATGAACAAACCTCCTTAGAGAAGCCTCTATTCCCCCAATAACAATAGGCGAGTCTTTGAAATTTTTTCTTGCCATATTTGCATAGACAATCACAGCCCTGTCTGGCTTTTTCGGCCTGTATTTTCTGTATTTGTCGAATGACCTCTTTTTCTTGAGAGGGGTATAATTGTCAAGCATGCTGTCCATCGAACCAGATGATATTCCGAAGAATAGATTGGGTTTCCCCAGTTTTTTAAAATCTTTGTCTTTCTTCCAGTCTGGAGTTTCGATTATGCCGACAGAATAGCCGTTCTTTTCGAGTACTCTTGCTATTACTGCTGTTCCGCATAGAGGATGGTCTATATAGATGTCCCCGGTTATCAGGATGATGTCGAATTGCTTTCCATGAGGGAGAGGCTCTTTTGATATCATTATTACCGTTAGTAATTGCAAGATTAAAATAGATTATTGCGCATGAATGTCTTTTTCTAGTAGAAAAGGCATTTATTTTTAAATATTGATAAAACTCTAGTTTAATATTTTTAAAAGAATAACTAACCATATAAAAAACATGGGTTTTGAGAAAAATGACAGATTTCAATATTAAAATTGTGAATATCGTTGCTACAGCAGCTTTAGGCATCAGAATATCCCTAGAGAAAATGGTTGAACACCTGGAAGGAAGCGACTACGAGCCTGAGCAGTTTCCTGGATTGGTTTATAGGATAAAAGACCCCAAATCTGCTACATTGATTTTCTCATCCGGCAAAATTGTCTGCACTGGAGCAAGGAGCGTTAAGGATGTTAATACTGCCATTAAAAAAGTTGTTAAAGTACTGGAGGAAAAGAAGCTTGGCAGCCCTAAAAAATACAAAATTGAAGTCCAGAATATTGTTGCCTCAGCCCAAATCCCAGCAAGGCTTGACCTGGATAAAATTGCATTTGAGGTGGAAAATTCTGAATATGAGCCAAACCAATTTCCCGGTTTAATTTACAGGACGAAAGACCCTAAGGCTGCGTTGTTATTGTTTGGCTCTGGCAAAATTATCTGCGCCGGCACAAGGAAGATTGAGGATGTGGAATATGTTATAAATCACCTGCTTAAGGTATTGAAGAGTATAGGCGCGCTTAAAAAACCATTAAAATAATATCCCAGTTTAAAGTGTGAATAGCAGGAAAATAGTTCTTTAATATATTATTTTTACTATCCGCCAATTCCAATGAATTCATGCCTGTTTGAGATATCCCTGTTATTCTTGCTACAGCTCTTGCATATCCTTTCGCAGACCCAATTCTTGCCTTCTCTCTGGGTGGAAAGAATAAAATGGGTTCCATTACAAAAACTGCATTTTTCATTTCTATCTATCATATTACCAACTCGAATTAATTTTCCTTGAAAAGAATCAGAATTGCAAATTTGCATTCCCAATAACTAATCCTATTTATATATAAGGGGTTTTTGAGTATTAATAAGCCTTTTTACAGGGGAATTGACCATAAGCTAAAATTCTAGAATAAATAGCGCTTTTATTTCTTTAAAATCCATTAATTATTGGGATTATTTCATAAGCTCGAGTAGCTCAGTTTGGATAGAGCAACACCCCCCTAAGGTGAAGGTCGAGGGTTCGAATCCCTTCTCGAGCATATCCAATAATGTTCGGTTTATGTACAGTGTTTATGTAGTCGATTTGCAAGCGGATATATCTCTTCGAGTCTGGCAAAGACCATCAATATTGTGAACATGTTGTCTATTGTTTTTTTCTACCGCCTTTTTGCTTATGGCATAGTTATTTTTCTATTAGGTATTAAGGGTAAGGGATAAAAGAGTGATTCTCTATTATAATTATTGATTTAAATGCCACCCCAAACAGATAGGGCTTATTTTCAAAAAAAACAGATGAAATTCTAAATACAATGAGATTGCTTGTTGATGGACTTTGCGTGGATACTAGTTTTTTTGATAATCAAACTTTTAGAGCAGGAATGAGGGTTTATCTTCAAATTGTCCTAGAGGCAGAATTTGTAAGAGGTAAAAATGAAGGTTCTAGAGAAATGCTTCATACTGTATACCATTAATTAATTGTTTTATGATTCATTGCATTTGTCAACCCATAAGATACTTTGCTATTTCTATTAGGTATTAAAGATAAAGGATAAAACAATTAATTTCCTTATTAATTTTGGTTTTATGCTACAAGTAACGGTACAAGTAAGGAAAAGATGGCCAGAAGGAAGTGGTCAACCATATGCATGTGTAAGGATTTCTGTTGTGTCAGGAAAACGGCAAGCTGCTTATTGGGCTAATAATGGTGACGAATTGAATGCAACGATAATTCAAGACCCTAGCACTGGCGTAAGATATAGGGTTTCTGGTACAGATGTTGAAGATTTTATGGCTCATTATAAACGAGGGGATGAATCGGAATTCACACATAATTTAACGACTGTTGCTTAGTTAATGTTCTTCTTTAGAATATTCCTTATTCTGAAATCAAAAAAGAACCCTCATCAACAAATAAGCCGCATACACAAAAGCGACAGCAGAGTTGTTTTTGGGAGGGAAGAAAGGTATTTAAGGTTAATTATCTACCTTTTGGAAAGGTGGGAAGATGTCAGGTGTGCTAGATACCGCTGTTGCTTTATTTGTTGGAATAATTGAATTTAGTGGCAAGAGAAGAAAATATTGTTGTGCTCGTATAACTCCAATGTTTACACATTCCTATGTTTCTGGAATTAGTGGGTATAAAAGCCTTAGAAATTTAGCACATGATGTTAATTCAGATCTTGGTTCTACATACAAAGAAAGAATAACATATAACCCAGAAGGAATTGTTGTATCTGGAAGTGAAAGAGGATTATCTCCTAGTAGGTTGATTGCATTTTCACCTCAACAGAGAAATTTATTTGAGAGTTATATTTTAGAAAAAAACCAAAGGTAATAAATTGCGTCCCGAGCCTGAGTTGCTAGAGATAAGGGTTGTGTTTGGGGGAAAGAAAGGGATTTAAAGGTTAATTCCATATCAAATTTATGCCTTGGATCCATTCTTCTGACAGTGGTTCGGATGTTTTCATTTACGACGAGGGCGATTGCTCTTATGGAATGGCAATTGGGCCATGTTCAAATAACCTCTTTCAGCCACTGATGAGGGATTCAACGGGGCGTTTAGAAGCATTAGGATATGAAACTCAAGATTTGCCTGGTATTACAAGATTATTATATGAAGAATATGAAATAGACAATTTTCCAACAGGACTAAGGAGTGTTTGGGATAAATATCATGCCAATTTCAAAACCTGAGAGAAAGTAATAGTCTCCTGAAATCAAGAAAGAAACTTTATCAACAAATAAGCCGCATACACAAAGGCAACCGCAGAGTTGTGTTTTTTGGGAAATAGGTATTTAAAATTTAACACCAACCTATTATTAAAAGGTGTAAAAATGGCAACTCCAAAAGGATATTTAGATCCAGCAAACCCTAATGATCAAATAGGAATTTTAAAAAGAGCTTATGATGTTGGGGACGAAAGAGCAGGGGCTATATTAGGAACATGGGCAGAAAAAAACCCAAGCTATCAGCCAACTGAGGAAGAAATTCGGGCTATATCAGCAAGATCTGGGGTTAGTTTAGAAAGATAATATTCTACTACAGTGTTTGGCTTCATTCAATTAGGTCAGATAAGTGGATGAAAGATAGGGGTGGTTGGATCATGATTTCTTTTCAATAAATGTGTTTCTCCATAAAACTGCTATAAATAAAATTATAACGGTGACAAAAAGAACAATAATCAGATAATTTGTTCTTTGTATAAAATTCCAGTTTTCTATCATTGCATTATTGACACCAACTCCAATAATTCCCCCACTAACCCCCGAGATTATGAGATTGAATATTTCCGAGAAAATATTTTCTTTCTTTTGATGACTTTTTCCAAAGATTTCTGCCTTTTTCCTTCCCTTCCACATATTAAAAGTTCCTTAAATTAGCGTTAAATCCCTAACTTTTAGATTTGGTAGGAAATAATTTGTGAAGAGGGAACTAAGTGGATTGCAGCGAATAAGCTAAAGCTTAAATCCTTCGGCTTGAATCTCTAATCATGATAGGCGAAGGGACAATCCAGTCAAGAGGATTATTGACTATGCATAAAGGCGTCCTCCGCTTTGATGCTA
>Ga0210031_1000177_pt1 | contig 35247 bp, 33 predicted proteins | sample CryGeyCG2014_080_FD_185455 | JGI IMG/M metagenome (GOLD analysis project Ga0210031, IMG submission 185455) | Groundwater microbial communities from aquifer - Crystal Geyser CG03_land_8/20/14_0.80 (SPAdes) (version 2) | ecosystem: Environmental > Aquatic > Deep subsurface > Groundwater | place... | reverse complement strand
TTAGTCTTTATCTTAATTCTCCGGGAGGTTCGGTTACCGCTGGCTTAGCAATCTATGACACCATGCAGTTTGTGAGGTGCGATGTTGCTACCTACTGTATTGGCCAGGCTTCAAGTATGGCGGCAGTCCTTCTTGCGGGAGGAGCAAAGGAGAAGCGCTATATTCTGCCCTCAGCCCGCGTCCTTATTCACCAGCCCTGGGGTGCTGCCCAGGGGGCTGCGGCAGACATTTCTATCCAGACCAAGGAGATGTTGCGGCTTCGCGAGTATGTGAACAAAATTCTGGTCAAACATACCGGACAATCCTTAGAGAAAATTGAGAAGGATACCGACCGGGATTTCTTTATGACCGCGGGGGAGGCCGTGAAATACGGAATTGTTAACGAAGTGCTGCAGATAAGCAAAAAGTAAAAGACCAATGTTTAAAGAAGAAAAAATAGAGGAGATTAGAGTAAAGAAGGTTTTGCCGTTTATTCCCTTGCGGGATACGATAGTTTTTCCCGCGATGGTCCTTCCTCTCCTGATTGGGAGACAGCGTTCAATCAATAGCGCTGAGGAAGCCAGGGGTAGTGATAATTTCATCGCTCTTACCTTCCAGAAAGAACCGAACCAGGAAGAACCAAAACTCTCTGACCTCTATCCTTTTGCCACTTTTGCTAAGATTCTCCAGTCCTTACGGCAACCGGATGGTTCAATGAAAATATTGGTAGAAGGTCTCTTCCGATTGAAAATTTCAAAAGTTTTCTCCGACAGAAAATACTTTGCTCTCTCCGGCGAGAAGATTAAAGAAAAAGCTGAAAAAAATATGGAGATAGAGGCTTTACGCCGGGCCGTGGTTGAAGAGTTTGAAGAATACAATAAACTTAATCCGATTATGCCCAGGGAGATTATCGGCACGATTATTGCTACTGAGGATATGCAGCGGCTTGCCGATAATATTACCGGATATCTTCCCTTAAAGATGGAAGATAAGAGCAAAGTTTTGGAGAGCATTGAAATTAAAGAGAGAATGAAGGTTTTAGCCGGTATTCTTAATCGTGAAATTGAAATTCTTCGTGTTCAGAAAAAAATTCAGGGCAAAGTCTTCAAGAAAATAGAGAAAACACAAAAAGACTTCTATCTGCAGGAGCAGATGAAGGCGATTCAGCGGGAGTTAGGGAAAGAAGAGTCCTCCTCTGAAATTCTTGATTTAAGGAAAAAGATTAAAGAGGCAAGAATGAGCCCGGAGGCGGAGAGGAAGTCTATGGAGGAAATCAAAAGACTTTCAAAAATGATGCCTCTTTCCCCGGAAGCGACGGTTATACGAAATTATCTTGATTGGATGATTTCTCTGCCCTGGGACAAGAAAACTAATGATAATCTGGATATCAAAAATGCGGAAAAAATTCTTGATGAAGACCATTATGGTCTGACCAAACCAAAAGAGAGAATCTTGGAATACTTGGCAGTCCGCAAAAGGACCAATGAATCAAAAGGTCCGATTCTTTGTTTGGTCGGACCTCCTGGTTCAGGCAAGACCTCTCTTGGCAAATCGGTAGCCCGGGCTTTGGGCAGGGAATTCGTGAGACTTTCTTTAGGCGGTATCAGGGATGAGGCTGAAATCAGGGGGCATCGCCGCACCTATATTGGCTCCCTTCCCGGAAGAATCATTCAATCTATCCGAAAGGCCAAGGTGAAAAACCCGGTATTTTTAATGGATGAAGTGGACAAAATGGGCATTGATTTCCGCGGAGACCCTGCCAGCGCTCTTCTTGAGGTTCTTGACCCCGAACAGAATTCTTCTTTCAGCGACCATTATCTTGAAGTTGGTTTTGACCTCCGGGATGTTTTCTTCATTACTACCGCCAACACCGAAGTTAATATTCCTTTCGCTCTTCTTGACCGGATGGAGACAATTTCTCTGCCCGGGTATACTACCTGGGAGAAATTGGAAATTGCCCGGAAATTTCTCTTTCCTAAAGAGAGAAAAGCCAACGGATTAAAAGAGGAGGAAATCTCCATTTCCGATGATGCGGTTCTTCTGATTATCAGAAATTATACCCGGGAGGCGGGGGTGCGCGAGTTAGAGCGCGCGCTGGCTACAATTTGCCGCAAAGTGACCAAAGAATTTGTAACTGGATTACACCCCCATCTGCCTCCCCCCTCGAGGGGGAGGATTGAGGAGGGGGGGAGAGTAAATGTCTGCCAGGCCGATTTAACCAAATATTTAGGGGTTCCCAAATTTACCTTCAGTGTTTCGGAGAGGGAGGATAAGATTGGGGTGGCTACTGGTTTAGCCTGGACAGAATACGGCGGCGATATGCTTTTTACGGAAGTTTTAGCGATGAAAGGCAAAGGCAATCTCTTGATTACCGGGAAATTAGGAGAAGTGATGAAGGAGTCGGCGCAGGCGGCGTTTTCTTATGTTCGGGCGCATAGCGACCAATTAAAGATTGAAAAAGACTTCCCTAAGAAATTTGACCTTCATATCCATGTTCCGGAGGGAGCAATTCCCAAGGACGGTCCTTCCGCGGGGATTACCATTGCTGCCGCTCTCGTTTCCTGCCTGACTAAAAAACCGCTAAGAGGAGATACGGCGATGACCGGAGAGATTACTCTGCGCGGGAAGGTTCTTCCAATCGGAGGACTAAAGAACAAACTTCTTGCCGCCCAGAGGGGAGAGATTAAAAGGGTGATTTTACCCAAGGAGAACGAAAAAGATTTAAGCGAAATTGACCAGAAAATCAAGGAGAATTTAGAATTTATTTTTGTGGAAAATGTGGATGAAGCGTTAAAGGAGGCTTTAAAGTGAAAAAGAGATTATTCACTCCGGGACCAACGCCGGTGCCCGAGGATGTCCTTTTAGAGATGGCAAGACCAATTATTCATCATCGCACCGCGGAATTTATGAAAATTGCCGGGGAAGCAGAAGAAGGTTTGAAGTATCTTTTTCAGACAAAAAATCCTGTTTTTATTTTGGCTTCTTCCGGTACCGGAGCGATGGAGGCTGCGGTAAGCAACGTTCTTTCTCCCGGAGAAAAAGCCCTGGTAATTAAAGGGGGTAAATTTGGGGAAAGATTTGAAGAAATTTGCTCTTCTTACGGGATTGCAGTTGTTCCTCTTGATGTGGAGTGGGGAAAAGCGGTAAAACCGGAATTGGTTGAAAAAATTCTTACTCAGGAAAAGAACATTAAAGCGGTCTTTACGACCCTTTGCGAGACCTCTACCGGGGTACTTACCGATATCAAAAGTATTGGCAGAATCATACAGAAGTTTTCCGATACCTTGTTGGTGGTTGATGCGGTTAGTTCGCTGGGAGCTATTTCCTGCAAAACCGATGAATGGAATCTGGATATGGTGATTACCGGGAGCCAGAAAGCCTTGATGCTTCCCCCGGGGTTATCCTTTCTTTCGGTGAGCGAGAAGGCCTGGGGCAAAATAGAAAATTCAAAGTTGCCCAAATACTACCTTGACCTTAAAAAATACCGTAAATCTCTGGAGAAATCTGATTTTCCTTTTACTCCGCCGGTCTCTTTGATTCTTGCTTTAAAAAAATCCCTGGATTCAATTAAAGAGGAAGGAATAGAGAACATTATCAAAAGACATAAAATTTTAGCGGAAGCAACCAGAGCAGCGGTAAAAGCCTTAGGATTGGAACTTTTAGCCGAAAAACCGGCAGACTCTTTAACCGCGGTGAAAGTTCCGGCAGGAATAGACGGCGTTGAGTTAACCAAGCGGCTGAAAGAGCAATATGGCGTCAATTTTGCTGGCGGCCAGGATAAATTAAAGGGAAAGATATTCCGCATTGCTCATCTTGGCTATTTTGATAAACTGGATATTGTTTTAGCCATTGGCGCTCTGGAAATGGCGCTTTCTGAATTAGGCTATAAGTTTGAATTGGGAGCAGGAATAAAGGCTGCCGAAGGCGTTCTGCTAAAAAAGGATTAATTAAAAAATATTCATTTGCGCCCATGGCTCAATTGGATAGAGCGACAGGTTGCGGACCTGTAGGTTGGCGGTTCAAGTCCGCCTGGGCGTGCAGGATTCAGGAGAGATGCCAGAGCGGCTTATTGGAGCGGTCTCGAAAACCGTTGACCTTCACGGGTCCGGGGGTTCAAATCCTCCTCTCTCCGCTCCAAAACATAAAATGGGACGCAGAGTTGCTGTCAGTAATTTCAGGGAAGTTAATCTTCCCGCATATTCCTACTGAAGAGAGATGATAGTCCAGTAGCGGAATTTCCGCAGATACACGCAGATAACAGCACCGCCCGTCATTGCGAGCGAATGACAATGAGCGTGGCAATCCCTCACTTCTACGAAAAGATGAGATTGCCACGTCGTCCGCCAATATTACTGGGCGGACTCCTCGCAACGACTTCGTCGGATTGCTTCGGTCTATGACCTCGCAATGACACTTCATCAGAATCCTGATGTTATCCGCGTCCGATTAATTTAAGGAGAAATATGGTTGAAAAAGTTAAGTCTTTGCGGTTAGAAGCGTTTCTTTGGCGGGAAAGCCTTTCGGCTCTTCATAAAATAGGCCTCTGCTTTGCAATGGCGGCTTGCACCGGGCTTTTAGCCGGCATCAGAATTCCCTTGCCTTTTACGCCAGTGCCGATTACCGGACAGGTTCTGGGGGTACTTTTAAGCGGTGTTTGTCTGGGAAGATTTTACGGAGGACTCTCTATGGCGATTTATCTTGTTTTGGGACTTTCCGGAATCCCCTGGTTTGCCGGCTGGAGTTCCCTTTCCTGCTTCGCGTTTTTTGCTAATCCTACTGCCGGATATCTCATTGGCTTTATCCTTGCCTCCTTATTTATCGGTAGAGAGGTTGATAGAAAAATAAACAATAGGTTCTTCTGGCCTCAGTTAAAATTAATGCTGGTTGGAGTTTTAATTCTCTATGCCGCCGGTGCTCTTTGGCTTTGGTTTTTGTTGAAATTAACCCTTTCTAAAATACTGATGATGGCGGTCTTGCCCTTTATTCCCGGAGATCTCCTCAAAGCATTCTTGGCGACCAGCATCTCTGCTTCTCTTCTTCCTAAAAAGTCCTATAATGGCGAGATAGATCGATGAAAATAAGGGCTCATCACCTTCTCTGCCTTCAGGGTTTTCGAGGATTAGGTTATAGCCCGGAATTTATTAAAAAGATGGAGGAAGTGAAGAGAAAGATGGAAAGACGAAGGGATGACTTTCTGGTGGAAGTTGTTGATGAATGCGATGATATTTGTGAGGTCTGTCCCTATCAGGCCGACGGAGTCTGCCAGAAAGGGAAAAGGTCTGCTAAAAGAACCAGAGTAATGGACCAAAAACTGCTCAAGATTCTGGGCCTGAAAAAAGGCAGAAAGATTTCCTCCCAAAATCTCTTTTCCCGGATTAAGGAAAAATTAAATTTTTCTCTTCTGATTAAGGTCTGCGGAGAATGCGGTTGGCGAGAGGTCTGCATTTATTACCTTAAATTACGGAATAGATGGCGTAAAAAGGTAGGATTAATATAGGAGAGGTCGCATAGCCATCACCCCAAAAAATCTATGATTTTTCGGGGACCCCTAAATAAAAAAATGGAGAGGTCGCATAGCCTGGTCGAGTGCGGTGGATTGCTAATCCGAAAAGAGCAAAACAGCAGGAAGCAGTCAGAAAGCGGGAAAGCAAGCAATAGCAAGCCTTCCCGCTAATTTTTCACTTCATCCAATTTCACTGAATTTCACCCATTTTCATTACCGGATGGACACAATATGGTCACCAAGATTTTGATTTTCTTTTCTTTCTATTGCGGTTTTTCAATAAGCTTATGAAAAGCAAAATTATCTGAGAATTTCATTTTTATTGAAATTTAGACAAAAAAGTAGTAAAATATAGTAGGAATTTAGATCCAATTAAAAATTAGGAAAGCATTTATATGCAAATTAACGACAAAGACAAAATTACTATTTTGTTAAACTTATTGGGTGAGCATTATAATGCTTCTCATAAAATGCGTGAAAGAAGTTTGAACTTTGCTATTTGGATATTGGGTTTTGGCGTTGCTATTATTTGGTTATTGTTAAGTGGCGCGTCTTTAACCATTTCCCAGAACATTTTCTTAACGCTCTTTGTAACGATTGTCTCGTTGCTTACGATCTACTTTTTACATGCTATTGAGAAGGGGTTTCATACTAACAGGAATATTATGATTGATATTCAACGGGTTTTAGGATGCTATGAACAAGGAATATACGTTGATTCTAAGTCATTATTTCCAAAAGAGTATGAAGAAAAGTATAAAGAAAAAAAGGGGGATAAAGAAAAAAATAAAATGACGGTTCAAAATTTGAAAAAATTTTTAAGGACTTTGGACTTTCATTTCGTATCAATTTATATTTGGATAATTTTAATCACTTTGATGATTATTTTGTTGATTTGGATTAATCCCAACCAGCAAAATCAGAAAAATAAGAAAATTACATTAAATAGTTATACGTCAGAACAAGCAGGATTAATAACATCCGCAAACGGACAAAAATAAGGAGGTTGACTTATGGCTAATTGTCATGATTTATTTCAAAAATTCTATGATGAAGTTAAGCTAACACCATCAAAAGAGGATTCCCTCAAAACTGCAAGGGAAGCCATACGAGAGAAAATTAGAAACTACTTTAAAAATACTATGAAAGAAAACCATCCAAAGTTTTATGGTCAGGGTTCTTATGCTATGTCAACCATTATAAACCCTTTAGATGGAGAATACGATATTGATGACGGCATATACTTACAAAACCTTGACCTAAATAAATTAAAATGGCCAGTCCCAGAAACTGTTCACAATTGGATTTACAACGCGGTAAAAGGACACACTAATGAAAACCCTATAGATAAAAGAACATGTGTTCGTGTAATTTACTCTGGTCAATATCATGTAGATTTACCCATATATGGAATGTTTAGTAACGTGCCTTACTTAGCAGAAAGAGAAGAAGCAGGCTGGCATGTGAGTGATCCAAGAGCTGTAACTGATTGGTTTAAAAATGAGGTGAAAGATAAAGGTGAGCAACTTAGGAAAGTCGTCCGATATCTAAAAGCCTGGAAAGATAATAAGTCAAAGTTAAGAGAGTTACCGAGTGGTTTGGTATTGACTATTTTAGCTGTGAATAATTACGAGAAATCAGATAGGGATGATGGGTCCTTTGCAGGAACGGTAAGGAATATTTACAATCAAATGTTATCTTCAAGTACCATTCTTAATCCTGTAGACTCAAGTGAACATCTCAGCGATCGTATTACAGAATCCCAAATGGAGAATTTCAAAGTAAAACTATCTACATTGCTGAGTAACGCCAGTGAAGCTTTAAAAGAAGACAGCAAGGAAAAAGCTTGTAGAAAGTGGAAGAAGGAATTTGGCGATAGATTCCCAAAATGTGAAGATTTAAAAGAAAATGGGGGGCCATTAAGAACCTCAGCTCCAGCACTATTAAGAGATGACTCAAGATCAGCATAAATTGACACTTAATAATTTTTACGAAGAGTCAATCAAGAAAGCCAAACAATATTTAGAAAGTAGATATCCTTCCGAAATATGCTCCAAAGATGATGAAGATTATCCTGAAAGTATTTCAAGTGAATCTTGGATAACATGGAAGATAAAAGTTGAAAACGATTCGTATCCCCTGACTCTTATAATAGCAATTCCAAAAACCTTTTCTGATGAACTACCTAAAATATATCTTTCAAAGAAGAATTACTCAGACATTGCACCAATTCCTCATGTTGACAAAAACAGATTTGTTTGCACTCGAGACTCTAATGTGGCTATTAACGAGGACAAACCTGGCGAGGCTTTAGACCAACTGATTAAAATAGCAATCGATGAGATAATAAATAAAGGGATAAAGAAGGAAAATGCCGCTGATTTTATAGAAGAGTTTTTAGCCTATTGGAATGAAGAAGTTTCTGATTTTAAATTTCTAAGTTTATATAGTCCAAACAACAATATTGAGAGCTTGAAAGTAATACCACTCTCAAGGAAATTTCTAAATAGTCAATGTATAATTGCAAGGACTCGAGAGGAAGCTGAAGAATGGCTAGCACCTTTTAAAATTGAAATTGGCAAAGAGCAGATATGCGAAGCTTTATATTTACCTCTGCCCAATCCTATTCCCATGCCTCTTCCACAGAATAATGAAGACATTCATATGATTATAAGGGATTCTGGCCAAAAATACGTAGATGCTATGCAAGAATATTTTGCTAAAAATTCTTCTAACCTGATAATTTTATTCTCCTTCCCTTCAAATGGCAAAAGAATCCTAGCAGGTTGGAAACATTTACCATGGAAGAGGAATGTTTTTAACGGTGGCTATATTGGTAGTGGTAGAGAATACAAACTTCCACTATCTCTTAGAATGAATAGATCTGGCAAGAATGCTATTCGTAAAATATCTATTGAAAGAGTTGATAGAGAAAGACTATTTGAGCGAGGCGGGATAGGGATAAAATCATTTATCAAGGATCTATCTATTGCCATTATCGGTTGCGGTTCTTTAGGTAGTCCTTTGGCAATATCTCTTTCAAAATGTGGAATTTCGAAGTTTTTGCTTGTAGACAATGAACGTGTTGAACCAGAAAATGTTGCCAGGCATGTATGCGGTTTTCTTGAAGCTGGATTCAATGTACCCAAAAGTGAAGCTATTAAAGATAGGTTGCTCAGACACTTCCCATACATAGAGTGTAGAACATACAATGAGAACATATTGGCTTTATTACAAAAAGAAGAATTTTTACTGAATGATTGTAACCTTGTAGTAGTCGCTACGGGAAACCTAGCCGTAGAAAAGCGTTTAAACTACTTATTGAGAAAAAGGATAATTACATCCCCATTATTGTATCTTTGGATGGAACCTTTTGGCGTTGCAGGACAGATTCTCTACGTTCATCCTGAAAAAGGAGGTTGCTATCAGTGTTGTCTTGATATTGATGGTGAATTTCGATATTCTGTTGCGAAACCAAACAAAGAATTCTGCAGAAGGGAGTGTGGATGTCAAACCACTTTTATACCATATTCAAATTTAGAGATAGATCATTTTATCAGTATTGTTAGTAAGAAAATCGTAAGTTTCCTTGAGGACAAACCTGATTGTAGCCTCTTATATACATGGCTTGGGGACTTATCTTTTTTTAAATCATTAGGCTATCGGATACGAGACGAATGGCTGTCAGACTCACCTTACAGTGTCCATAAAAAGACAATTTTAGAAAATAAAGGTTGCAATATATGTGGAGGATTTTAAAAAATGTTGAGTTCGCCAACTCAAAAGAATGTTTGATAATTAAAAGCAAGGTACTTAATGTATTTAGAAAATATGAACAGAAAAAGAGCGTTGATGAATCAGGGGGGATTTTACTTGGTTATGTGTATAGGAACTATACTGAAATCGCAAAGGTTACTACTCCGAATAGATTTGATACACATAGGCTGCGTTTTTTTATTCGGTCAAAAGTTAGTGCACAAGCTCAAATCAACAAAGCCTGGATAAAAACTAGAGGCACTTTAATTTACGTTGGTGAATGGCACACTCATTCTGAAACAAATCCAAAACCGTCAGATGTTGACAAAAAAATGATAATGAAATCGTTAAAAGAGACAAAAATGGAAATAGATTTTTTGTATTTAATTATAGTAGGATGTAATTCTACTTATTGGGTAGGTAAGCAAACAATGGAAGAATTAATTGAGTTAAATGGAAGAAGTTTTTAATAAAAGGTAAACTTATAAAGATGAAGAGAGATGACTAAAAAATCAAAACCTACATCAAAAATGGAATTTATTTAGTTAGCGGATAATTATGAAAAAAAACTTTAAAAAATTGAACATAGGATATAAAAAAACTTGTTCTTGTCCGGATAGTCATATAAACTGTCTTACTGCTAAAGATTGGGTTCGCAATCAGGTTGCTGTTTGGGAATTATACTACGAGAAGAGAGATGTTAGGGATAAAGATATCCATCCGGCTGTATTCCCAATTGCTTTACCTAAGAAGTGTATTCAACTCTTTACTCATAAAGGAGAATCAGTCCTTGATCCTTTTCTTGGCATTGGCACTACTCTCATAGCAGCACAGGATTTAGGAAGGAATGCAGTAGGCTTTGACCTCAACAAAAAATATATCAATTTTACCGATAAAAGACTTTCCCAGTTAGAGATAAACTTTGGAGACGATACAAAACAAATTGCGATTTGCGATGATGCAATTAATATCCCAAAATACCTTGATGAGAACACCATCTCTTTATCCGTTACTTCACCCCCTTATGCTAATATGTTAAATCATAAAAGATTAAATAAAAGTATTCGTGGAGATCTACGAAAAAATGAACATTTCAATAAGGTTCAGCAGTATTCAAATAATCCACGAGATCTTGGAACAATGGAGCCAAAGAAATATGCAGAAGCACTTGCCGAAATTTATAAAGGGATATTGCCCCTCTTAAAACCAAAGGCTCATTGCGTAATTAACATCAATGATTTATGGGAGAATAATCACAGATATCCCACGCATAGTTACATCATTGAAGCAATGGAAAAAATAGGTTATGAACTTAGAAATATTATTATTTGGGATAAAAGAAATTTAGTAAATAAGGTGGGTATCTTTGGTTGGCCAAGCAATTACATTACTCTTAGCACCACTTTTGAATATATACTTGATTTTTGGAGACCATGATTACTTATCCTGAACTAATAGAAAGATTAAAAGCAATAACAATAAAAGAAAAGGGTTATATTAAAACCCATAGAAAGGGAAATACCGGAATAGGAAAAACCTTGGAGGATCTTTTAGGGATAACAGAAAATAATATCCCTGGTCCAAACACTGCAATGATTGAGTTAAAATCAGCAAGAAAAAATGTTTCAAGCATGCTTACATTATTCACAAAATCTCCTCTTCCCCCAAAAGCAAACTCTGTTCTGTTGGAGAGATTTGGCTATGAATCTGCACGTGGCAATAAAAGAAAAGAATTACATACAACAGTAAATGCTAAAGAATATAATCGACTGAAAGGAAAACCCGGTTTTAAAATTGACATTCAGAAAGACAGAGTAAATCTCATAACTATCCAGAAAGAAATTGTAGGTTATTGGGATAAAGAAACATTGAAGAATTCTTTTGAAAAGAAACTTCCTAAATTATTGTATGTAAAAGCAGAAGCAAAAGATAAAGGGTCTAATGAGAAATTTTGGTTTAATGAAGCCTGGTTATTAAGCGGGTTTAACTTTGAGAATTTTCTTAACTTATTAAAAGAGGGAATAATTCTGGTTGATATACGAATTGGACAATATCCCGATGGGAGACCTCACGACCACGGTACAGGATTTAGAGTATTTCCTGATAAATTAGATTTATGTTTTGAGTATAGAGAAAGAATAAGGTGATGCGAAAAATTTGGATTAGAACTTAATCTGGATCTTTTAGAAAAAAAGGGTAAGATTGAATGTGTGGGAGACCCGAATTTATACAGAATAACAGTTTTTTGGAAATTATTTTTGAACACGGGAGAAGGTTATACATAAATTTGACTTTTTAAAGTTTAATTTAGTATAATTAAAATATGACTACACATATCTCAGCAAAAACCATAACCTTGCCAAAAGAAGCCCTCAGAGAAAAAGAAGGAGTGGTTGTTTTGCCATTGAAGAAATGGAGAGAGATTGAAGAGGAATTGGAAGATTTGGAAATGTATCGCTCTGAAGGTTTAGCAAAAGAAATTGCCAAGAGAAGATCCGAAAAGAAAACTGTTCCTTTGGAAAAACTTCTAAAAAAATACCACATTTGATCTCGTGTATAGATTCATATTAAAAGGCAAGGCCGCCAAAGAAACAGAAAAACTTCCTGCTCAAATACGGAAGAGAATTTTAGAAAAACTCAAATTTTATTCTTCTCAAGAAAACCCTCTTAGCTTTGCCAAAAAACTGAAAGATTCCCGATTCGGTGAATACAGATTTAGAATAGGAGAATATAGGGTTCTCTTTGATGTGGAGGGTCAGAAAATCGTTATTTTAAAGGTTGGCCATCGGAGAGATATCTATAAGGATTGTTAGAAACAAAACTTTTGACAGGTTTCTATCTGTGCTACTCTCAATAAAAAGTTCACTTTCCATCAGTGTAATCCCTCCTTCCTCCTCTCTCTGTCCAGACTTTCCTCAAAATAGAGATATCCAGGTTTGATAATTGCGTTTCCATAGGGTATAATAAAGGCAGAAAATTTTTAATATGGAGAGGTCGCATAGCCCGGTTGAGTGCGGTGGATTGCTAATCCATTGAGGTGGGATTTCCTGCCTCCGGGGGTTCAAATCCTCCTCTCTCCGCTCCAAAACATAAAATGGGACGCAGAGTTGCTGTCAGTAATTTCAGGGAAGTTAATCTTCCCGCATATTCCTACTGAAGAGAGATGATAGTCCAGTAGCGGAATTTCCGCAGATACACGCAGATAACAGCACCGCCCGTCATTGCGAGCGAATGACAATGAGCGTGGCAATCCCTCACTTCTACGAAAAGATGAGATTGCCACGTCGTCCGCCAATATTACTGGGCGGACTCCTCGCAACGACTTCGTCGGATTGCTTCGGTCTATGACCTCGCAATGACACTTCATCAGAATCCTGATGTTATCCGCGTCCGATTAATTTAAGGAGAAATATGGTTGAAAAAGTTAAGTCTTTGCGGTTAGAAGCGTTTCTTTGGCGGGAAAGCCTTTCGGCTCTTCATAAAATAGGCCTCTGCTTTGCAATGGCGGCTTGCACCGGGCTTTTAGCCGGCATCAGAATTCCCTTGCCTTTTACGCCAGTGCCGATTACCGGACAGGTTCTGGGGGTACTTTTAAGCGGTGTTTGTCTGGGAAGATTTTACGGAGGACTCTCTATGGCGATTTATCTTGTTTTGGGACTTTCCGGAATCCCCTGGTTTGCCGGCTGGAGTTCCCTTTCCTGCTTCGCGTTTTTTGCTAATCCTACTGCCGGATATCTCATTGGCTTTATCCTTGCCTCCTTATTTATCGGTAGAGAGGTTGATAGAAAAATAAACAATAGGTTCTTCTGGCCTCAGTTAAAATTAATGCTGGTTGGAGTTTTAATTCTCTATGCCGCCGGTGCTCTTTGGCTTTGGTTTTTGTTGAAATTAACCCTTTCTAAAATACTGATGATGGCGGTCTTGCCCTTTATTCCCGGAGATCTCCTCAAAGCATTCTTGGCGACCAGCATCTCTGCTTCTCTTCTTCCTAAAAAGTCCTATAATGGCGAGATAGATCGATGAAAATAAGGGCTCATCACCTTCTCTGCCTTCAGGGTTTTCGAGGATTAGGTTATAGCCCGGAATTTATTAAAAAGATGGAGGAAGTGAAGAGAAAGATGGAAAGACGAAGGGATGACTTTCTGGTGGAAGTTGTTGATGAATGCGATGATATTTGTGAGGTCTGTCCCTATCAGGCCGACGGAGTCTGCCAGAAAGGGAAAAGGTCTGCTAAAAGAACCAGAGTAATGGACCAAAAACTGCTCAAGATTCTGGGCCTGAAAAAAGGCAGAAAGATTTCCTCCCAAAATCTCTTTTCCCGGATTAAGGAAAAATTAAATTTTTCTCTTCTGATTAAGGTCTGCGGAGAATGCGGTTGGCGAGAGGTCTGCATTTATTACCTTAAATTACGGAATAGATGGCGTAAAAAGGTAGGATTAATATAGGAGAGGTCGCATAGCCATCACCCCAAAAAATCTATGATTTTTCGGGGACCCCTAAATAAAAAAATGGAGAGGTCGCATAGCCTGGTCGAGTGCGCGCGACTGGAAATCGCGTAGACTGAAAGGTCTCGGGAGTTCAAATCTCCCCCTCTCCGCATTTCGAGAGGATATATAAGATAGTGGATTCTGTAAATGTTATGAAAATAATGAGAAAAAAGGCATCGCTTAAAAGAATGTCAAAAGAAGAAAATTGTTTTGTTGATGCTTCTCCTCAAAAATTACTGTCTTTTATGTGGAAGCTCACCGCTGAATTATGGTCATTACAAGAATCCGAAAATGTTAAACGAAGATTACAAAGAAATATTACAAATCTTATTAAACAATAAGGTAAAATTTCTCATTGTTGGTGCTTACGCTATGGGTATATATGGCTATCCCCGTGCCACCGGCGATTTTGATATATGGGTTGAAGCATCTATCGAGAACTCAAAAAAAATATATAAATCTCTTTCTGAATTCGGTGCACCGTTATCAGACATTAACGAGAAAACATTTTCGGAAGAAGGCATTATATTCCAAATTGGCGTTGCCCCGCGTAGAATTGATGTTATCACCTACATTGATGGTGTCCGTTTTAGAGATGCTTACAAAGCAAAAACAAATGTTGAAATCGAAAATCTTAAAATCCCTTTCCTTTCAAAACAAGATCTGATTAAAAATAAAAAATCTACAGGTAGAGAAAAGGATAAATTAGACATAAAATATTTAAAAGAAAACAAAAAGAAACAGGTTTAAGCGGTATAATTTTAAACTAAATGGACAAAGTATACAGGATAATTTTGAAACGGAGGACAATCAGGCAGTTCCAGCAGAAAAAGATACCGTTTGCATTCTTGAAGAAATTGGTCAATAGCGCCCGGCTTGCACCCTCGGGGGCTAATTTACAACCCTGCGCATATATTGTGGTTGATGATTCTCCTTTATTGGATAAAGTCTTTACCACTTTGAAATGGGCCGGTTATATTGCTCCGGCGGGTAATCCCCCGGAAGGCAAAAGGCCGGTCGCCTACATTGTAGTTTTGGTTAACCAGGAGATTAGCAAATACGGAGAAAAGGATGCCGCTGCCGCCATTGAGAATATGATTTTGACGGCTTGGGAAAAAGGAATTGCCAGTTGCTGGATTGGCTCGATTGACCGAAAAAAATTACGCCTGCTCTTGAAGATTCCACCAGGATATAAGATTGATTTTGTTCTTGCTCTGGGTTATCCTGATGAAAGGTCTGTGACCGAGAAATTTAAAGGTTCAATCAAATACTGGAAAGACAAACAGGGAGTTCTGCATGTGCCAAAGAAAAGAATAGAGAGTATTCTTCGCCACAATATCTGGAGCGAGAAATGAATAAAGCGGCAATTATCTATTTCTCCTTAACCGGAAATACAGAGAAGATTGCTAACCGCATTGGCCGAAAACTGGAGGCCGAGGGAAAGAATGTTGAAAGGATTCGTCTTTCTGAAGAAAAAAATCATTCCTTCCTGGGTAATGCCCTGCGGGCTCTTTTTAAAATTAAAGGAAAGATAAAAGGGGTAAACCTTAATTTAATTGCATAGGAATTTCCTTTTTCTAACCACGAATTAACGCGAATTACTCTAATTCGTAAAATTCGATAAATTCGTGGTTTTATAACTTGAAAGATCGTGATAACATTTTCTTCGGCACTCCGGTCTGGGCGGGAAGCCCTGCTCCGGCTTTAAGTAACTACTTAGAGAGATGTCAGGGATTAGCGGGGAAGGAAATTTCTATCTTTGTTACCTATGGCAGTGGGTTGGGTAAGGAAAGGGCGATAAGAATATTGACAAGAATAATTGAGGAAAGAGGAGGAAGGGTAACGCAAAAATTAGCGGTTCAGGAAAAGGAAATAGTTAAGGAAACTTTAATGTCAGTGTCATTCTGAGCCAAAGGCGAAGAATCTCTCTTTTGGGATTGCCACGTCCGCCACTGAATCAATGGCGGACTCGCAATGACAGTGCAACTGTTATCTGTGGTTAAATAAAAAAAGATAATGGCATATCTTGTTCCATCTTTAATCGGGATAGTTATTATAATTCTTTTGCTTTTTCTTATTGGACGCTTACAAAAAAAGGAAGTAAAGGAGCAGGATTTGCAGGCGGTTGTTGAAAGATTAAAGGATTCTTTTTCCACTCTTTCTCTGGATGCCCTCTCCAAAAATACTGAAGCGTTTCTTAAACTTGCCAACGAAACCCTGGCCGTGCAGACGAAATCCGGAGAAAAAGAACTTGAGGGCAAGAAAAGATTGATTGACCAGAGTTTAGAGGGAATGAAGAAGGAGATGGAAGACGTCCAAAATCTGGTTAAAACTTTTGAGAAGGATAGAGAAAAAAAGTTTGGCGAGCTCTCTGCTCAATTGAAATCAGCAGCCGAGCAGACCGGCAAATTGCAGGAGACCACCAATCAATTAAGAATGGTTCTTTCCAATCCAAAAGCAAGGGGCCAGTGGGGAGAGAGAATGGCCGAGGATGTGCTTCGTCTTGCCGGTTTTACGGAAGGAATCAATTACGAAAAACAAAAGGTCCTGGAAGCAACCGCAACCCGGCCGGATTACACTTTCCTTTTGCCTCAGGGTTTAAAACTAAATATGGATGTCAAATTCCCTCTGGATAATTATGTTTCCTATCTGGAAACAGAGAATCTCTCCGAGAAAGAAAAGTGTAAATCCCAATTTTTGCGTGACGTAAACGATAGAATCAAGGAGGTAACTACCCGGGATTACATTAATCCCGAAGAACATACGGTTGATTATGTCCTGGTCTTTATTCCCAACGAGCAAGTGTATGCCTTTATCCAGGAAAGCGACCGCAGTGTTACCGATGAAGCGCTGAAAAACAAGGTAATTCTTTGCTCCCCTGTCACTCTTTACGCTATCTTAGCCATTATCCGTCAGGCCGTAGATAATTTTAATCTGGAGAAAACAGCCGCACAAATATTATCTTTATTAGGCGCTTTCAATAAGCAATATAAATTATTCTGTGAATCTATGGATAAAATGGGAAGGAGAATTGATGAAGCCCGGACCGAATTTGTCCATCTTACCTCTACCCGGCGCAATCAACTGGAAAAATCGTTACAACAGATTGAGGAACTCCGCCAACAAAGGGGTATTTCGGTTGCCTCACCTGAACCCAAAGCAATAAGGAAGGAATAGATGTATGTTATTTTGGCCAGGAAATATAGGCCGCAGAATTTTGAAGAGGTAATCGGGCAGGAACATATTACCAGGACTTTGGCTCGTGCCATCACGTCCGGGCGAATTGCTTCCGCCTATCTTTTTGCCGGGCAGAGGGGAGTGGGGAAAACATCCCTGGCCAGAATTTTAGCCAAAGCCCTTAATTGCGAAAAAGGACCAACCCCTAACCCCTGCAATCAGTGTGATTCTTGTAAAGAGATTACCGCCGGCAATAATATTGACGTTTTGGAGATTGATGGGGCCTCCAACCGGGGGATTGACCAAATTAGAGACCTCCGGGAGAATGTAAAGTTTATTCCCAGCAAATCAAGGTTTAAAATTTATATCATTGATGAAGTGCATATGCTTACTACCGAGGCTTTCAATGCTCTTTTAAAAACTTTGGAAGAGCCGCCGGCGCACATCAAATTTATTTTTGCCACCACCCAGCCGGAACGGATTATTCCAACCATTCTTTCCCGTTGCCAGCGTTTCGATTTTAAACCCATCAAAACTGCCGAGATTTTGGTCCGGTTAAAAAATATTTCCGAGAGAGAAAACGTAAAAGCAGAGGAAGAAGCATTGAAAAAAGTAGCGCTCTTTTCCTCGGGTTCCTTGCGCGACGCCATTTCTACTTTAGACCAACTTATCTCCTTTAGCGAAGAAGATAAAATAGATCTTGCCGAGGTGAATGATTTGCTTGGTTTGACGGAAGAAGAAGTATATTTTAAGATTGTTGAAACTATTATTAATAATAATCCTGTCTCTCTCTTTGCCATTACCCATAAATTAATCAGCCAGGGGAAAGATTTGGGTTGTTTTTTTACGGGTCTTCTCGGTTATTTCCGCAATATCCTTCTGGTAAAAGAGAATATTCCTTCTTCTCTTCTGGATATCAATGCCCAATCCCGGGAATCCTTAAAAGAACAAAGCGGAAATTTTTCTTCGGAAGAGCTTTTTCAAATTATCGAGAGAATCTTCTTATTTAGGGGAGAAGTGGCAAAAGAAGAATCGGCCTCCATTGCTTCTGAAGTTTTCCTTTTCTCTTTGCTCAAGGATTTCAGCAAGAAAACTCCCCCGGTAGAAGAGAAAACAACTAAACCCACAACCTCTTATGTTATCAGCGATGAAGAAATAAAGGAAGTCTGGCCTTTGGTTCTGGAGGAAGTCAAAGAGAACAAAAAGGCGTTGGAAGCCTGTTTGCGTGAAGGTAGAATCAAGAAGGTCGAGGATGAGTCAGTCACGGTTGAATTTGGAAGAAAGTATGGCTTTCATAAAGAGATGGTGGGGAAAAATCGAAAGATTATTGAGGAAATATTGGGAAAAAAATTCAGCAAAAAGTTTACGGTTAAAACCGCCTTTGGCGAGCAGGAGGAAGAAATAGAACCATCCAAACCGGCCGGCAGCAAAAGGGAGTTAACCCTGGAAGAAGAAAAGAAAATTAAAAATATTCTTGACCTTTTTGGAGGGAAAATTGCCTCCAGGAAGGGGGAGTAAGATGGCTTTATACCCAAAACATTTAGAGGAATTAATCAATCTTTTTAAAAAATTTCCTACCGTCGGGCAGAGGAGCGCCGAAAGATTCAGTTCTTATCTGCTTAAATCTTCTCCAGAGGAAATCAATGCCCTCGCTGAAGCAATCCTGAATTTAAGGAAAATAAAATTCTGCTCGATATGTTATAACATTACGGAAACCCAACCTTGTGAAATCTGCAGTGATGGGAGAAGGGATCGGGGAACAATCTGTGTTGTTGAGGAACATTCTGACTTCATTGCTTTGGAAAAAACCGAGTATAACGGTCTTTACCATATTTTGGGAGGCAGAATCTCGCCCCTGGAGGGAGTGGGCCCTGATGACCTCAAAATTGAAGAATTAATGGAGAGAATAAAAAAAAATCAACCCCGGGAAATTATCATTGCCACTAATACCGATACCGAAGGAGAAACCACCGCTTTGTATCTTTCTGAACTGATAAAGCCCTTAAACGTTTCTCATAGCCGCATTGCTTACGGACTTTCTGCGGGGAGTAATATTGCCAATGTTGACCAACTCACTTTAAGGCGGGCAATGGAAGGGAGGAAGAGGCTTTACCCTTAGGTAGCCTCTCAGGAAAAAAATATGATTTTCCTCTTTCATTTCTATTGTTTTTTGGGACTCCATCTTCCTTTAAGACTCTCCTATTTCATTGCCAGGAGAATCGCTGACTTTTATTATCTTTTTGCCAGGAGAAGAAGGGAAGGGGTCGAAAGCAATATCAGGCAGGTATTGGCCTTTCAATCGCAGGGAAGTGCGAATAGATTTTTAGTAAAGAGATATGCTAAGGAGGCATTCTATAATTTTGCAAGATATATCCTTGAATTCTGCTATCTCCCCAAAATTAACCGGAGTAATTTTGAAAAATTCGTCGCGATCAAGGGAAAAGAATATCTTGACCAGGCGTTTGCTCAAGGAAAAGGAGTAGTCAGTATCACGGCTCATCTGGGCAATTGGGAATTAGGCGGCGCGATTGCCGGTCTTTTGGGCTATCCGATGAATGCGGTAGCTCTTTCGCATAAAAAACCGGGAATAAATAAAATGTTTATAGAGAGGCGGGAGGGTCAAGGAGTGAAGATTATTTCCCTGGAAAAAGGATTAAAAAAAATTATCCGGGTCTTAAAAAATAATGAAATAATAGCGCTTTTAGGAGATCGGCTGATTGGCGATAAGGGAATAGAGATGGAATTTTTCGGAAGAAAAACGAAACTTCCCCAGGGACCGGCAGCTTTGGCTCTTAAGTTGGGCTGTCCGATTGTACCGGGATTCTTAGTCAGGATAAAAGAGGGAAAACTTCTTCTGGTATTCGAGCCGCCGATTCTGCCCACGGTAACCGGAAACAAAGAAAAGGATTTGGAAGAATTGGCTCAACGCGCTTTGAAAATAGTGGAGAAATATATCTCTGCTTATCCTTCTCAATGGCTTATTTTCCAACCAATATGGTAAAAAAGGTTTTAATGAGTGGAAATGAAGCGGCGGGCGAGGCGGCTATCCGCGCCGGATGTCGCTATTATTTCGGTTATCCAATCACTCCGCAGAACCAATTTACTGAATATATGAGTTGGCGGATGAGGGAGGTAGGCGGCACTTTCATCCAATCCGAAAGCGAAATAGCCGCGATCAATATGGTCTTCGGCGCCTCGGCTGCCGGTGCCAGAGCGATGACTTCCTCTTCCTCGCCGGGGATTTCCTTAAAGCAGGAAGGAATCTCTTATCTTGCCGGCTGTGAACTGCCCGCGGTTATTGTTAATATAAACCGGGCCGGCCCTGGTCTTGGAGATGTTACCCCCGCTCAATCCGATTACTTCCAGGCTACCCGGGGCGGTGGACACGGCGACTACCGGACGATTACTTTGGGCCCATCCTCTATTCAAGAGATTTTTGATTTAGTCTATCTTGCTTTTGACCTTGCGGATAAATACCGCAATCCCGCGCTTATCTTGGCCGATGGGCTTATTGCCCAGGTGATGGAGCCGGTAAAACTAAAAAAACAGAAGAAAAGATTACCCAAAAAGCCCTGGGCTCTCACTGGCTGTAAAGGAAGAAATCCTAACTCCATTAAATCTCTTTTTCTTACTCCCGGAGTATTAGAAACGCATAATTGGAAATTAGCGGCAAAATATAAAAAAATCGAGGAAAGAGAAACTCGCTACGAAACTTTCGGTGATGGGGATAGTGATTTTTTTCTGGTTGCTTACGGGAGTTGCGCCCGGATTGTTAAGGAAGCGGTTATTGAAGGAAGAAAAGAAGGTATGAAATTGGGGCTTTTCCGGCCCATCAGTCTCTGGCCGTTTCCCTACGAACCTTTGGCAAAACTTGCCGAAAAGGGAAAAAAGTTTCTGGTGGTGGAAATGAATTTGGGGCAAATGCTTGATGATGTGAAAATTGCCATTGGAAACAGAGCAAAAATTTCTTTCTACGGCCGCCCCGGCGGAGGAATTCCCACTCCCAAAGAAATTTTGAAAGAGATAAAAAAAAGATAAATAAAATGCAACCACGAATTGCTCAAATTATACGAATTAAAAAATAATATTCACCACAGAGGCACAGAGAACACAAAGTTCACCAAGAGTTATAACTAAATTTTTTCTTGGTTGTTCTTTGAGACTTGGCGCCTTTGTGGTTAAGTTCTTAATTAGATTAATTCGCGAGAATATCGTGGTTAAAAGGATATGAAAAAGATATTTGGCCGGCCGAAAAGTTTAACTTCCGAGAAAACAATCTACTGTCCTGGTTGCGGCCATGGCATTGCCCATCGGCTTGTTGCCGAAGTAGTAGATGAATTGAAAATCAGGGAGAAAACTATCGGAATTGCTCCGGTGGGTTGCGCAGTTTTGGCTTATGATTACTGGAATTTTGATGTAACTGAGGCCGCCCATGGCCGTCCGCCGGCAGTTGCCACCGGTATTAAAAGGGTTCATCCCGGAAAGGTAGTCTTTACCTACCAGGGGGATGGGGATCTTGCCGCGATCGGGACCGCGGAAATCATCCATAGCGCCAACCGGGGAGAAAATATCACTGTTATTTTTATCAACAATGCGGTCTATGGAATGACTAAAGGGCAGATGGCCCCCACTACCATTTTAGGCCAGAAGACTACAACTACCAGAGCGGGAAGGAATTCACAACTGGATGGTTATCCGATTAAGGTCTGCGAACTTTTGTCTTCCCTTGAAGGAGTGGTTTATTTGGAGCGGGTGGCTCTTGATTCAGTTCCGCATATCCTAAAAGCCAAACAGGCAATTAAAAAAGCATTTCGCAATCAACTGGAACAAAAGGGATTTTCTTTAGTGGAAGTCCTTTCTGCCTGTCCGACCACCTGGGGTCTTTCCCCGCAAGAATCTCTTACCTGGATTAAAGAAAAGATGATTCCGGTTTTCCCTCTCGGGGTAGTCAAGGATAAAGCGTAAAAGATTAAAGCCGATTACTTGCCGACGCAGAAATGAGAGAAGATTTCATTCAAAACCTCTTCGGAGAGATTTTTGCCGATTATTTGATTGAGGCTTTCCAATCCCTCCCGCAAGTCGGAAGCGACAAATTCAAAGGATTTTTTATTTTTTACCGACCTTAAAGCATTACTAATATTTTTGTCCGCGTTAAAAAGAAGTTCCTGGTGGCGGCAATTAATAATGAGAGTCTGGTCGGCAGAATAAACTTTCCCATCCCAGATAAGATTATAAATTATTTTTTCTAAATTTTCCAAGCCGATTTTTTTAGTGGCTGAGATTTCAGCAATCTTCCTTCCCCGGGCGTGTTTTTTCAACTCATTAAGATTGATTTTTAGAGGAAGGTCAATTTTATTGAGAATAAAAACGGATTTTTGCTCCCGGGTTTCTTTAATTAATTCTAAATCGTCTCGGGAAAGAGCCCGGTTGCCATCCAAAACCAGCAGGGCAACGTCAGCTTTCTTCAGCCATTCCTTGCTCCTTCTTACTCCCTCTATTTCAATGGGTTTTCTTGTTTTTCTGATTCCTGCGGTATCAATGATTTTTAAGGGGATTCCCTTTAAGTTTATGGTTTCCTCGATGGTGTCTCTGGTGGTCCCGGGGATTTCGGTGACGATGGCCCGATTCTCCTTTAGCAGAGCGTTGAGAAGGCTTGATTTCCCGACATTAGGAGAACCAAGGATTGCAGTGTTGATTCCCTGATTAATGATTTTGCCGGTTTCCGCTCCTGCAAGCAGTTTCCCGACCTGCATTTTTATTTTAGATAATTCATCCTCAATTTTCGCATCGGTGATGAACTCTAAGTCTTCCTCAGCAAAATCAAGGGCGACTTCAATCCTGGCTAAAAGAGACATCATCTTTGCCTTAAGTTTTTCAATTTCCCGGGAAAGGCCTCCCTTCAATTGCAACAGGGATGTCTCCAGCCCCCTTTCCGTTTTGGAATTGATAATATCAATTATTGCCTCGGCCTGAGCCAAATCAATCCGGCCATTAAGGAACGCTCTTTTAGTGAATTCCCCTTCCGTGGCCAGGCGAGCCCCCTGTTTAAGGCAAAGAGAAAAAACCTTTTTTAAAGGGAGATAACCCCCATGGCAGCCAATCTCGGCCATATCCTCCCGGGTATAACTTTTTGGCGCGCGCATAATGGTGAGCAAAATCTCATCGATAATTTTGCCGTGCTCAAGGATATGGCCATAGTGAATTGAATGGCTGGGGAAAGAGGAAACTTTTTCGTTTTTTTTAGGGACAAAAATTTTATCAAGGATAGGATAGGTTCTAGGACCGGACAACCTGATAATGCCAATGCCGCTTATCCCTAACGGAGTGGAAACCGCGCAGATTGTATCTGTTTTCATATTTTTAATTATAAAATTTGACAAAGATTTTTTTCTGTTGTAATATTCAAGAGAAATTTCTTGCTTGCTCTTGACTTGACAAAGATTTTTTAAGAACATATAATTATACCATAAAGTTCTTTGAAAACTAATAAGGAGTGTATCGCGAGGCCAACGGTAAATAACTGAATAAATAATTGAGAGTTTGATCCTGGCTCAGAACGAACACTGGCGGCGTGCCTAACACATGCAAGTCGAACGACGAACTGCGTATTTTTGTCGCAAGATAAAAAAATGCAGGGAAAGTGGCAAATGGGTGAGTAATATCTGGGTAATTTACCCTTTAGAGGAGCACAATCTGCTGAAAGGCGGAATAATTCTCCGTAAGACCCCGAAGACGCATGTCTTTGCGGTAAAAGACAACCTTAAAAATTGTCGCTAAAGGAGAAACCGAGATTCCATTAGCTAGTTGGTAAGGTAATGGCTTACCAAGGCAATGATGGATAGCTGGTCTGAGAGGATGATCAGCCACATTGGGATTGAGAGACAGCCCAGACTCCTACGGGAGGCAGCAGTGGGGAATTTTGGACAATGAGCGAAAGCCTGATCCAGCGACGCCGCGTGGGTGATGAAGGTCTTCGGATTGTAAAACCCTGTCGAGTGGGATGAAGTCCAACACATTTTTATGCGTTGGATTGACATTACCACCAGAGGAAGTCCCGGCTAACCCCGTGCCAGCAGCCGCGGTAAGACGGGGGGGGCAAGTGTTGTTCGGAATGACTGGGTGTAAAGGGCATGTAGATGGTTGGGTAAGTCAGATATGAAATCCCTTGGCTCAACTAAGGAATTGTATCTGAAACTATTCGACTAGAGTTTGGGAGGGGAGAGCGGAACTCCCGGTGTAGCGGTGGAATGCGTAGATATCGGGAGGAACACCAGTGGCGAAGGCGGCTCTCTAGTCCAAAACTGACATCAAAATGCGAAGGCTAGGGGAGCAAACAGGATTAGATACCCTGGTAGTCCTAGCAGTAAACGATGGGTATTAGACATTGGCCCGTAAGGGTTAGTGTCGTAGCTAACGCGTTAAATACCTCACCTGGGGAGTACGGTCGCAAGGCTGAAACTCAAAGGAATTGACGGGGGCCCGCACAAGCGGTGGAGTATGTGGTTTAATTCGACGATACGCGAAGAACCTTACCGGGGTTTGACATCCCAGGAATCTGTCCGAAAGGATGGAGTGCTCGTAAGAGAACCTGGAGACAGGTGGTGCATGGCTGTCGTCAGCTCGTGTTGTGAAATGTATGGTTAAGTCCCGCAACGAGCGCAACCCTTATCCTTAGTTACCTCCGTAAGGAGGATTCTCTAGGGAGACTGCCTCGAATAACGGGGAGGAAGGCGGGGATGACGTCAAGTCCTCATGCCCCTTATATCCCGGGCTACACACGTACTACAATGGTCTGTACAATGGGAAGCAAGACCGCAAGGTGGAGCAAATCTCAAAAAGCAGACCCCAGTTCAGATTGAGGGCTGCAACTCGCCCTCATGAAGGTGGAATCGCTAGTAACCGCAGATCAGCTATGCTGCAGTGAATACGTTCCCGGGCCTTGTACACACCGCCCGTCACGTCAGCTGAATCGAATGTACTCGAAGTCACTATTTTCCTTTTCGGAGAGCAATCTTTGGAAAGGGGAGAGGTGCCGAAGGTATGTTTGGTAAGGAGGACGAAGTCGTAACAAGGCAGCCGTACCGGAAGGTGCGGCTGGATCACCTCCTTTTAAAGGAGTGAATATAATGACCTTGCCTTACACATCCTTATTTACGGTAAAGCCCAGACTTAAAGATCTGGGCTTTACTTTTTTAACAAAACAAATTATAATTATTGGAAATTCGGGCGCATAGCTCAGCCTGGTTAGAGCACTGTCCTGATAAGGCGATTTGGACAAAATCAGCAAATTCAACAATAGTGCGGAAAAGCAAGTGATAGCAAGCTTCTCCGCCATTTTTTTGTCTCCACCAATTTACATCAATTTACCCCATTTTATACCTCTAACGGACACCAAAACGGACACCAAAATTTAAGAGGGGGGATGTAGGGGCAAATTGACTTATCATTTCCAAAAAGAGTTACCTTATCCGAGAGAAATTGTATCATAAAAAACTTTTTGATTTTTCTTCTTGTTAATGTTATAATTTTCTTAAAAGGAGAGGAGAATGCAAAAAACAAAGTTTAAGGTCTATTTAGAGTATGACCCTGACTATCAAGGATTTGTCGCTGATGTGCCTTCCTTACCGGGCTGTATGTCTCAAGGAAAGAGTGAAGAAAAGGCTCTAAAGAATATTCAAGAGGCAATTAAAGGTTATCTTAAGGTTTTACGGGAGCATCACAGAATTGTTCCTTCTGAGGAGGTTCGCTTTGTAGAAGTGGGAGTCTGATGGGGAGGCTCTCCAATATCTCTGGAAGGAAAGCGGTAAAGATATTCTCTAATGTTGGTTATTATTTGGAGCGCCAAGAGGGAAGCCATATGATTTTGTATAATGAACGGCCCGGTCTTCCGATTCTCGTAATTCTTGACCATAAAGAAGTAGCCCCTGCTCTCCTTCGAACTCAGATTAAAAGAGCGGGCTTAAGTGTTGAAGAATTCCTTAAACTTAAAACTAAAAAATAAAAGTTCTTTGAGAAAAGCAACACCTTTAGCCTTTTTCTTATAAGATAGGATAATTCCTACTTAACCCGTCAGCTCCCCGGATGGGACGATTATAGAACCCTAAACTGGAGAGAAATCTACAAGTATCCCGAAGTTATTCTATCACAGATTCAACAACTATTGCACCCAGAAAGACAGTTTTTCAGTGTCAAAATTTAGGTTTTAACCCAGCCTGCTTGCATAATTCGTTTGCTGTTATCCTATCAATTTCTCGATGCCTTTTGATTGGTATTGTCTTTATATCATTTGTGTAGATAGAATGCTTCCCACCTTCACGTAATAAATAAAACCCGCTTTTCTCAAAATACTTAATTAAGTCACGACGTTTTATTGACATCCTAAATCTCAACTGGCACTTGCTCTAAGATAGCTCCACCGATTGGAACTTCTTTACTTTGTTGGTGATAGGCTATCACCATTTCGTGTAAAGCATCCTTGAGCATTTCCCTGCACTCTTCCAAGGTTTTTCCTTCTGTTATTACTTCTGGCCACTCTACTAATTGTCCCATATAACCAGAACTTATTTTTGTATATTTAGCCGTATAGTTACTTAACATCTTCTCACCCCCTATTATCTCTATACCTAATTCTAATAACCAATTTATTCTATCACAGATTCAGGGATTATTGCAACCCACCCGACATTTCGGGTAAGGTTATCCAAACTCTTATTCTACCAATCATTTCTGACTGTTTCATCCACATACCCCACCTTGCTACTCACTATTTCTAAGATAGGGGTAGTGGGGGGCAAATCAGTTCGGCATTCCAAAAAAGGGTTACCTTATCCGAGAGAAATTGTCTCATAAAAAACTTTTGATTTTTCTTCTTGTTAATGTTATAATTTTAATAAAAGAAAAAGGAGAATGATGAATAAAAGAAAAGAAGTTTGTGATTTTACTAAAGTTTTTAAATCCTATCAGGGTAAATGGGTTGCACTTTCTCCGGCTGATAAGAAGGTTGTAGGAAGTGGCAACTCTCCAAAGGAAGCCCTAAAGGAATCTATAAAGAAGGGAACGAAAGAGCCTATCTTCTTAAATGTCCCTTCTACCGATAGAAGTTTCGTTCTCTAAATGAAATTTTCATACTGGGATAGGGAAGGGAGGAATCAAAGCCTATTTCCATAATGTTATGATTGAAATTGGAGGATGGAGACATAATTGCTATGTTGGTTTCTCATACGAAATACCTTTGAGTTTTCTGGGTCAAAACGGTTTCTTCAATCTTTACCGGATAGAATTTGATTTAGAAAAAAGAAGAATTGAACTTAAAGAAAGAAGATTAAAATAATTGTTCTTTGAGAAAGGTATTAGCCTTTTTCTTATAAGATAGGATAATTCCTACTTAATCACGAGGAAAGAAAGAGGTTGGAAATTCGGGCGCATAGCTCAGCCTGGTTAGAGCACTGTCCTGATAAGGCAGGGGTCGATGGTTCGAGTCCATCTGCGCCCACTATCTAAAACACACGCCGTGTTTACCTTATTGTCCGGAATTTCAAAGTTTTGCTTAAATAGAATTGAGCAACTTTGTCCTCTTAGGCACAGCAATTACATTAAACCGCCTGATAAAGCAACTACAATTTTGTTAATTAAGAATCATAGATTCCTGCTTACACACTGCAGGAATGACAGGGGGAAGAGCAGGAATGACATAAAGAGGTTGTCATTGCGAAGGAGCGGTAGCGACTGTGGCAATCTCTCCTTTTTGTCATTCCCGAAATGACCCACCCCTAATGTCATTCCCGAGGTTAGCCTGCCCCTGCAGGTCGTAAGCAGGGGTTGTAAATAATGGCCGTAAGCAGGGGCAGAAATGACATGCTCACTCATTTGGGAGATATTTAATGTATTTGGATAACTTGAATAACAAGGGAATAGCAAAACTAGCTATAATAATCTGAATTGCAATAATAGCAATTAGAAGTTTTTTTCTTAAATTCCCTTCAAGTAAAATTGATGCAGAGGAATCTTCAATTTTAGCATTTACAGATTTATTAATGTTATCTAATTTTTCATCTATAAGTCTGCTTTTTTCTTCAACCTTAGAAAGATTTTGTTGCACCGATTCAAATGCAGATGAGGTAAAATTCTTAAATTCACTAATCTGTTTTTCAATATTTTGTGTAGATTTTAGCATACTATTACCTATTTCCAAGAGATGTGACATATCACTCTGGATGTCGTAATCTCCTATCCTTTTTACAATTTCAGTTCCTTCTTTCACAAACTCGCCTGTCCTCGTTATTATTTCATTACTAGCTTTGATTACGGCTTCAACTTTCGTCTGAGCATTATCCAGAAGTTCAGCTGCGTTTTTCATACGCCTTAATTTGCTACTTATATCTTGTATCACTTGTTCAGCTTCTAAAACTCTGTCTATATCAGCCATTTTTCTATCCCCCTTTTGACAATATTTGATAAAATTGACTACCTTCTGCAGCCTTCAACGCTTCGGCTGTTAACAAAGTTACCAACATTTTAATAATTACTTGATTCCTATATTCTTTATTTGATTCTAAAAATTTTCGCACAAAGTTCCTCGTCCCTATTTCACGTAGAATCATTTCTATTACGATAGACGCTAAATCAGGCCTACATTTGTCTATCTCATGAATAAGTGCAAGTAATATTTCTTCGGGATCAGTCAATCCCCCATATTGATTATCTATTTGTATGATTAATGTCCGGCTTTCCTGTTGAACACTTGAATCACTCTCGGTAGCACTTCTTGCTCTGGCGCAGGTTGATAAGTATCTTAAGCCTATGTTGCTCGGATCTTCATCCAACACTCTACGGGTTGTACCGACTAGTCTTTTGACTTGCTCTAAGTCTTGTACTTTTTTTAATACTTCTTGAATTTTATCCAAACCTATTTGGTCAAATGGTAAGTTAACCCATTTTTTCAAAATATCAGAGAATTCTGACTCCTGAAGATACGCCAAAATACTATCACGAAATTGTTCACTAGATTTGAATGACCGGCAAAGTTCTGCCATTGTACGTAGTGCCTGTTTCCGTTTTGTAACTATCTCATCATAGACGAAATCAATCAGTTTATCTAACGTAGATTGCAAAGCAAGATTCTGGGAATCTAAAGAAATATCTTGTGTTTTAGCCTCGACATATCCTTCAAACTTATACTTCTTTAAATACTCTTTTGAATGTTCTTTAATCTCAATCGGTGTAATATTCTTTACTTGGACCTTAAAGGTTTGTAGTCGCCAGTCTACAGAATAGTCTTCAACAACTCCAAGTATCACCAATCTAAATATTGCCTTTTCCCTCTTTACTCGTTCGTCATTCTCTCCAAAATTGAGAGTTACTGTATTCGTAGCGTTTATCTTCATCTTAGCCACAGCAGGATATAAATCATTAGTCCATAGTTCATATGCGTAAAGTTTCTCATCTTCACGATCCTGGTATGTCTTGAAGAACAACCACATTTGAACCAAAAGATCACCCCTGTCATTTCGTTCAATCTCATTTATTTTTTGAGAAGATATACGGTGATCAGGTTCGTTCAGAATATCTTCTGCTGTTTCCCAATTGTTATCACTGTAGATAATAAAACAATGAGCCGAGTTTGGAATTCCGTCACGTCCAGCCCTACCTGCTTCCTGATAAAAAGCTTCAACAGAATGTGGTATGTTATAGTGAATAGTATACCGAATGTTTGGCTTATCTATACCCATGCCAAAAGCTTTTGTAGCAACAATCTCTTGAATATGGTTATGCTTGAAGTCTTTCTGAACTCTTATTTTATACGCCCTATATTCATCTTCTTTAAACTTAGGCCATTTGGGCGTTTTTCCAGAATAAAAATGGTTGTGACCCAACACGCTAGCTATATAAACGACACCCATTTTACCGCTGGCATGTGGACAAAATACCAACCCGCTGTTGGTACGATCACCGTGAAGATCAAAGAAAGTTTGCGGATTTTTTCGGAATATCCTTGGTAATGATTCTTTAACGGTTTTTAATCTTGACAATTTTTCTTTCGTATCAACTAACTCAACATGAAAAACAAATTCTTTACGGTCAAATGACTTGGGAAGTACAATAGCCTCTTCCTCCTTAATACCTAGCTCCATTTGAACATCAGTAAGCACAGCAAAGGAGGCTGTCCCTGTAAGACCGACCAGTGTGGGAGGATCATTGCCTTCTCGTGTACAATATTTTTTAATGTTTCGTGCCAGATGCAAATAGGAGGGTCGAAAATCATGTCCCCATTCTGATACGCAGTGCACTTCGTCTATGACTGCTAGGGAAATCGGGAATTGGGCTACCAAAGTCTTTAACTGTCCACGGAACTCTTCCGTTTGCAAACGTTCAGGGGCAATAAACACATAATACATCACTCCTTTAGCCATATTATTAAGTGCGATGTTCTTCTGGTTAGTATCAAGAAGGCCAGAAATTGATCCTGTGCGGTCAAACCCCATAGTTCTTAAATTGTCCTCTTGATCTTCCATTAAAGCGACTAAGGGATCAATAACAATTGTAACACCGGGCAGTAGTAAACTAGCAAGTTGGTATGTTAAAGATTTACCTCCTCCAGTAGGAAGTAATACAATAGATGTCTTTCCCTGGAGTAATCTAGAAATGACACGTGCTTGTCCCTCCCAGAAATCATATTTACGAAAAATCGTCTGTAAAAAATATCGTAGAGCACTATATTTATCTTTAGAAATTGGAAGCAAATTATCAGCTGATTTCGATATAAGGGCCTCTTCTAAATCTTTTAGCTCATAAGTTAAAGGTAAAGACCATTGTAATTTTCTAAATTCATAATTAATAGGCGCGGTTCTTACTTCAACTGTCTTAGCAGTCATATTCTTCAAAAACTCTAATTGCTTAACACCTTTTTGGCCGCTGAATAATGTAAAACTGTGGGAAATGATAAGGTCATAGTCAATATCAGGTTCCTGTCTAAATTCTATATTGAGATTGTCTATCTTAGGTATAGCAACAAGCGGTTCACTCCCGACAAGATGAAGAGTAATATTGGAAAGCGGAGGTAATGTTGGAGAAAGAGTAGAGATATTTTTCCACAACTGAATTAATTGATAAATGGCTTCTGGAATAGCTACAACATCTTCCTCAATGACTAAAATTTTAACTTTCTCTTTTACAGGGAAAGATTGATACCGAAGCATTTGAATAAGTGCCCGTAAGCAACGGTGAACGATGTGCGGTAATAGTATGGCGGTAAATGCAGTGCTTTTTAACTCCTTGTTCAGTGTTGTTGCGTCCATACGGGATAGAGTTTCTTTGTCTTCTGAAGATAATGAAAATTTGAATGAGTTGAACCAACTGGTAAGATTTTCGCGAACTTTCTTGGCAGGAATTCTGAAAACTTGCCAACCATTGCTCTCTAAAATACTATCACGTTGTCGATCATGTTGTTTTTCTTGTTCGTGTTGCTCTCCATCTATTTCAAATACCCACTTGATATTTTCTATTTGTAGTGAAAAATCAACTCTATTATCTTTGATACTCTGATCTTCATATCCTACAAGATGGCTTATTAATTGCTGTCTTTGTAAATACGCTTGAAGGCCAATTGAGAAGAATTTCTCAAATTTATCATAAAATATCTGCTCCTCTTCGCTACAGATGCTTTTGAGATTTTCGTCAAGTTTTAATTTTGATTGATGTTGAACATACTCTTTTGAATAATGCATGTACATTTGCTCTCTAGCATCAGTCAAAAGTTTTTTAAGATTTATCTTTTGCGGTAACTCAATCTGCCTGCCCACAAGTCGATTACCGGTTTTAGCAGATAAATCTTGAGTTTGAATTTCCTGAAGGTTACTGGACTTCAAAAGTCTTTCTTCGAAATTCAGATCTGCTAAGGTTGGATTACCCCGGGAAACAATTTTGTCTAAAACCGCTGTGAGTGAACAAAGTTTTTCGTCCTCTGTCTCATAGGGTTCGCCACCTGGGAATTCAATACTTGCGTGTGAATGTTTGTGGAGTAATTCTGAAAGACTGCGGATGAACTGCTCACAATGAGGATTCTTTAAAGTTTCCCAAAGTGATAATCTTGCAGATGCGCTGAGATATATTCGATTCATACTGTTTTAAAATATTCGATATTGTAACCTGAAAAACAAGTCACTCTTTCAGCTCAATTGGCAATTTCTTCTTTAGTCTTTCAATGTTTGCTTCGCTGTCTGATATGAATTCTTTTATTGTCTTTTTTTCTTTTGCGTCTTCGGTGCTATCAGATTTCTTTTTAGCCACTTCGATACCCTTCTCTAATTGGGCAATTGCTTCCTCAATTTTACCTAAAGTTTCGTAGCTATTAGAAAGATTAAAATAGACATCATAATTATTAGGTTTAAGTTCTATCGCCTTGTTATATTCTGCAATAGATTCATATAGAGAAACAAAAGTCTTGCAATAATGAGCGTAACCTAGCCAATAGTGAGCTATATCAAACCAAGGACGTTCTTCTACGATTTTTTTGAATATCTCTATAGCCATATCTGGATTATATTTTGCTTCGTCATATGTAGGTTCTCCAACATAAGTTTTTCCTATTTCAATCTGCTTAATGATATCTGCTATAATTTCTGCCAAACGCTTTTCGATATATTCCTTGAAGCTCCATTTAGGAATAGTTAAAATCATCGGTTTAGCGTAGTTAATAGGAACTGCAAAATTTAAGTTTTGTCCTTCCTCAAATAAACTGGTAACAATTCCAATAACTTCTCCATCCATATTAAAAACAGGAGATCCGCTACTACCCAAAGAGATGGGAGTAGTTATTTGAAAACACTCATATCCTAACTCCCGTCCTTGGACAGAGCGTCTTCTTGCGCTGATTATACCTTTAGAAATTGAACTTTCTAAACCTTCAGGATTTCCGATTGTAAAAACTTGTTCTCCAGTTCTAACCTTGTCAGAATCTCCTAATCTCACAACAGGGAGATTCAAAGCTTTGATTTTAATAACAGCAATATCTCTTTTGTGGTCAATGTCTATAATTTCAATTCTATCATTATTGTAAGTATCACCGTTTGAAAGTTTTATTTCAGCACCTGAAAAACAATCCTCTAATAAATGATCGACTGTTAAAATAACTCCTGATGGATTAATAATAAAACCTGAACCTTGAATGCGTTGGGAGGGGTCTTCTTCATCCCGTACAGTTATATAGACTACAGCTTGTGCTTGTTTTTCATATGTCTTTTCAATTACTTTACTTTCGATAGGTACTTCATTTTCTGCATAAGCCTCGTTGATGGATAAAGAAAAAAAGATCAGGAAAAGAAAAATACTCATTAAAAAGATACACTTGCCAATATTCACTTTCATAAAACTTTTCATTTTTCTCCTTTGCCCAATAAAAAAGGGGCTAACAAATCCCCCTACCAGTAACTCACAAGTAAACCTGATAAGAAGACCGTAACCTCTTGCTATGCTTTCGCACAACGGGACTACAGCCTTCTTCTTACTCGTGAGTTAAGCAGGAATTATCCTATCTTATAAGAAAAAGGCTAAAGGTATTATCCTCTCAAAGAACAAATACTATATAGAGCTGATATGTTTTGCTTGTGGATAAATTATGTAAGAGGGGATTTTAAAATCTTTTCTTGTCTGAGGACTCAATTTTCCTAAAATCTCACAGATTCTCATTATCCTCACCTCATCAGTAATAAGATGCAGATTTCCAAAACCCAACATTCTTACCAATTCAATCCCTGCTGAAATAAATAAAATATCAAAAGTGGAGAGAAACCATTGTTTCTCTTCTCCTTTCCTTTTTCTGATTAAGTAATATTGATGTTCAAAAGGGACAATGTAATCTGCATTCAAGATATGATACCTATTAAGTTCATAATGATATATCAATTTAGCATTGTGAATAGCATCTTTAAATTCTTCACGGCATTTTTCATACTCTTTTTGAGTTATATTCCTGTGGTCTGTATATCTAAAACGGTATTTAGCAAAGGCATTAAAGACTTCAGCAATGCAGAAGTTGGTCATAAATAGGAAGGCTTTTCCCTCTTGTTTTTCTCGAATTAAACAATCAATTTTAGAGGTCTTACGAGGATATTCGGAAGGAATGAAATGGTATATAATGGCACTGCTATCAATTAAGTAATACTTCATTCTTCTTTGCCGTGCCTCATTTCCAAAATCATTTTAGAGGCTTCTTCGCCAGTGATTCCTCTGGAAGCAAAAATTTTCCTTATCTCTTCTACCCTTTTCTTCTCCTCTTTAATTTCCTCAGGAGACCATTTAGGACTTCCATTAAACTTTTCTCTTTTTTTCACTTCTCCCTCCTTTTTTAAAATAAGCATAACATTAACAAATAAATAAGTCAAAATATCTGGTGTCCAAATAGTGTCCAGTCAGGGGTAAAAACAGGTAAAATTGAGTAAAAAGGAGTAAAAAGAAAAATTAGCCGAAATGCTTGCTATCTCTTGCTTTTCCGCTCACTGCTTGCGTTTTGAGACTTTTGCTTTTTTGGTCTGATAAGGCAGGGGTCGATGGTTCGAGTCCATCTGCGCCCACTATTGGACCAACCACTTGTGTTTTATTTTTGTAACCAACCCTTATCTAACCAGTATTGATACTCTTCTATCCACTCATCTTTTCTCATCTGGATTATTTTCTTGAAATGCTCCTTACCTTGATCAATAATTTTTATTTGCTCGGGGAACATTCTTTTTTCTTTGATATCTAAAACTGACTTATTACCTAATCTTGAAATCACAGAGATGGATAACTTCGGTCTTTACAGAATCAGAACATCCTTTTAATACTTCTTTAGCTAAAAGAAAAGTCTGACTTTTTTCTTTATGTGGGCTTGAAGAAATAAGCATTATCTTCATCTTTCCTCTCGCATTTATTAAATCTTCCTTACTTAACGCAATTAAAAAAATCCCCAATCTGACTAAGTTTTAGTTAAATTGGGGATAAATAACGCTTTTGGAAAGTCGTCATTGCAAAACTCATATTAGCACAAATCTTATTGTTTGTTAAGCAGAGACGCTTTGGCAAAGAATTTCCAGACATACTAAATCCTTATCTGAAAGAGATAGCCGAAACGGTATATTGATTTGAGGATTTAAGGGGTATTCTGAGAGAGTAGGGTGGATTGTAGTAACCCCTGAATCTGTGATAGAATAAACCAAGATATAAACAAAGTAGTTCGGATATGAATAGTAGAAGGTTTCCAAATTAATATTGCAGTCCATGCTGTCATTGCGAGGAGTGAAAACGGTTGCGAGGCGAAGCCGAAGCAAACTCGGAGATTCCTCGTTTCACTCGGAACAAGCTCCGCAATCC
>Ga0210031_1000176_pt1 | contig 35388 bp, 37 predicted proteins | sample CryGeyCG2014_080_FD_185455 | JGI IMG/M metagenome (GOLD analysis project Ga0210031, IMG submission 185455) | Groundwater microbial communities from aquifer - Crystal Geyser CG03_land_8/20/14_0.80 (SPAdes) (version 2) | ecosystem: Environmental > Aquatic > Deep subsurface > Groundwater | place... | reverse complement strand
ATTCATGTTCGTGGTGTCGTAGTCTTCCTCTATCTGCTCCGCAGTTTTTGCGCCAACCACCTGCCAGAACATTGAGATGAGAAGAATCCCGAGCAGAATGAGCGCAATACCCATAATTACTTTACCTATCTTCATATATTCACCTAATGATATTAAATTGTGCTACCGCCTTATAAACATTACTCATCCACATCCTCCTCTATCACGAATGCGCCAATGTAATCACAGTCCTTGCAGTGATACTTGTATCCTGTGATTAGTCCTGCCTCATAGTAGAGCTCATGACCCCCGCACTGAGGGCAGGTAAGACGTCTTCTATTTTTTCTTTTCATTTTCCACCCCTTTTTAGTAGTAGCCAGTAGTTAGGAGCTAGGGATTAGGGAAATACTGTCCATAGCCCCTATCTACTAATCCCTAACTACTTTTTCCTCTCCAACGTTATTAACTGTCTTTGAAGGAGTATTTGTAAAAAACCAGAAACCCTTTGCGGAACAGGCTCCATTTCCTCCTTGTATTTTTCATTCATCACATCACAGATGTCTTTTACGCTATGTTTTCCATCGCAGAGTTCCCAGATGTCAGTTCCCTGCTTATCCATCCTTAATCTTATGTTCTCAGGTCCTTTCAGTATTTTCTGCAAAAGTTTTTCAAACCTGGTAAAGTTTTTTTTGAATGTGACAACAACAACACCGTTTTCCTTTTCCCATTTCACATCAAGCCTTTTAGGAATAATTGTTTCCAGTTTTTTTGAAACAGGCGTTCTGAACTTCATAGGTAATCCCATGCCAGAATCATAAACGAAACAGTAAATATTACTGCAAGCAATGCAAAAAGTTGTGTTCTTGTTTTATTCCTCCAAACATTTTTTGCAATCCATGTAAGCCATCCGAAGATAAATGCGCAGATGAAACACACATATAATGGGATCATATTGTAAGCCATGATAAAGAATTACTTTGATAATACTTAAATATTCACAACGACTTTACTATTTTAATGGGGAAAGTGAGAAGTTTTGCTTACAGACGTGATCTAACTGCAAGAGGGATTGAATCAATAGAGAAAGATCAGATCCAGCCTTATGATATTGACATATATGCAAATTTTAATACTGGTGTGCTTGAGCAGTATCTTGATGAAAAATACAGGGTAACTTCTTTTAGGAAAAAGCAATGGTTCTGGAAAAAGGTTCTTATCGGCCTTATTATAGGTATGCTTTTTACAGTAATCAATCAGTATGTCGGTCTTAGAATAGGGATGATTGTTGGTGGAAACTGGTATATAGTATATCTTTTAGGGCTCGCTTTGAAATGGAAACCTGAAGAGATAAATATATCTTCAGGATGTAGTACTGCTGCGTCTGCTACATGCACAGGATTTGTTTTTACATATCCTGCAATCTTTTTGCTTGCATATCATACAGGCTATCTTGGCAAAGGTGGTGTGCCTCTAATCGCAGAATCAAGTATTCCTCCACTTTCATTGGCTATAACTGCAACAATCATAGCAGGTTTTCTTGGCGTGCTTTATTTCACTATTTTCAGAAGAATATGGCTGATTGAAGACCCACTCCCAATGCCAGGATTTGAAGGCACCGTTAAAATGATGGATATGTCCTATGATATCTCAAGAGGTGCTCCAGGGAAGGCAATGCAGACCCTGAAAAAGTTTGCTAAATGGTTTGGCATTAGTTTTATTTTTGCATTCATAAAAGATTTCCCGCTGTTGCCTGCAGAAAAAGTTGCTGCTTATGCAGATAATACGGTAGAGGTTGTACCAAGAATATCTTTGTTTGATAAACTATTGCTGCATAATAAATGGTACTTAAAAGGGGAGGTTATGCAGCCCTATGAGACTGATTTATATACTTTCACACATTTAGGACTTGCGCTTTCACCAATGATGTTTGCATCAGGCTGGTTTATGAGGTTCAGAAGTTCTTTTATCCTTGCCTGCGGCTCATTTCTTGCATGGTTTGTTATTGTACCACTTGCTATATATTTTCAGGTACCGGTATTTATACCAAGTGCCGACCCTCTCTTTGAGGGGTATTATGCAGTATCTAATATTGCACTATTTTTTAATCCTTATGAATGTGTAACCCCTGCTGCAGTAGCACATTCTAAGGTTGCGATACCCATAGGGATAGGTGTAATTCTTGGCGGTGGTATTACTGCAATTCTAAAGATGTCGCATATTTTCAAAACTGCTGGACAGGATATCCTCAAAATGAAAGGAGGGGAGAAAAAGGATTTTATTAAAGGTAAAGGCTGGTACGAGTGGCCTTACTCACACATACCTCTACTTATGATTATCACCTTTCTCGGCATTGGCACACTATTCACTTTGTATGGTTATTCTGCGCTTCCATCGTTTGCACTTTCGATTGTATTGGTAATAGTAACTCTATTCATTTCTGCGATTGCGGTGAAAACAATGGGCGAGATAAGATCCACACCTGTTTCAGCCTGCTCTTTTATCACCCTGCTGCTTCTTGTAGGAATATTTACTGCTTTTGGAGTTGACCCGAAAATCACAATTGTAATGGCTCTCTTAGGCACATCTGTTTTTGGCTCTGCAGTAACTCTGTCCTCAGATATAATCAATGATTTCAAGGTTGGCATGTACTGCGGCACAAAACCCTATAACCTGATGAAAGGTGAGTTATTGGGTGTAATACCTGGTGCAATCATTGCTGTAACCGCAGCAACTATATTTTCTATAGGGTTAGCTAAAGGTGCGCTACCATTAATTGCGCCTCAGGCAAAGGCGTTTGCTGGTTTCTCACAGGCATTAATGGGTGGTGTAGCACCATGGAATTTCATCATACTCGGCATTTTTATAGGGGTGTTTGCAGAACTTATTACTGGCATGGGAACATCATTCGGTCTTGGGCTATATTTTCCGCTACCTGTATCAATCACGATATTGCTTGGCGGCATAATGAGACATATCTGGGAGAAGAAATGGCTTGAGCCAAAAGCAAAAGCAGAGAAATGGGATGAGAGAACCAAAACACTGAAACTGATAGACACATACATTATATGCATAGGATTAATTGTGGGTGAAGCCATACTTGGAACAATAGTTGCGATTTATTTTGTACTCCCACTGATTACTGGTGGATAATTTTAGAATAATTGTTCACAGGTGGCTAGGGCCAAAGCGGAAAATAAAGCTCACCACCGCATTTTGGGCAAACATTGTTTTCAACGGATTTCTCTTTTTTACAGCAGTCAGGGCAGATAAATATTCTGCATTTCTTGCATTTCATAACATCCATACCCTTTGTAATTATTTGCGCTTTCGCAGCCCAGCCTGAATACTCTGTATTGCACACACCGCAGGTGTAACCTGTTTTACCAATGATGCTGCCATCAATTTTTTCCAGTGTCTCAGAAACCTTCTCAACCTTCTCCCACGCCTTTTTTGTTGTTTTACCCATGATTACACCAGCAACCTATTGTTTTGTTCCATTATTATATTTTTCTGCCTATTGCATAGAAACAGGGTGTAAAAGAAAAACTTAGACCGTTTTCAATTCTCTTAATTTCCTCCGTCTTATATTTTTTTATCTGTTCCTTTGTCCAACCATTTTTCTGAAATAATTTTTCCAACACCCAGAATTGGTTTAAGAACATGTCTAAACGTTTTTTATCGCCTTTAAGTAAAATATAATCACTCTCGGTATCAATTCCAAACTCGGTTTTTAATCCTGCCTTGCTAAATAGGTATTTCAATTTTCGACCAGTATACAGATCAGCACCAATCTCTTCCATGTTTTTTAAAATTAGAAGTGTAGCAGGATTTTCTGGATAATCGATTCTGCCTGCATAATCTGGTTCTAATGTAGCGAGAACCACTCCATTCTTCCGGGTTACCCTTGCCATTTCGTTTACAGCCTTCTGCTGATCTTTAATATAAACCAGGACAATATTAAACGTAACAAGATCAAAAGTCTCATCCTCGAAAGGTAAATCCAGAACATTTGCTTTCATCGGCTTGTTGTTTTAATTTTTTTACCCAATCCTCTGTTGTCCAATCATCTTTTTTAACACTTGACATTTCATCATCCCTGCAAATATTGGTTTCCATATACCTCTATGTTACTATAAATATATTTATATTCTCTAAATAGAATACATTATCTCTATCTGCAGTTGCATGAAACTCACAAATGTTCGTTCCATTTTCCTGCGGGGCTGTGGGGTAGATTGGTCAATCCTACGGGCTTTGGGACAGCCCTTTTCTTTTCTCAAGGAGAAAAGAAAAGCGTCTGGCGGAAAAGAAAAGAGAGAATGGGTTGCTATGCAACCCATTAATCCTTTCCTCAGAGAGCCTGAGACCCCGATTCAAATTCGGGCAGCCCCATTTTTAAATTGTGAGCAGAGCGAACAATTTAAAAATACGAGGAATTTTGCGTTAGCAAAATTCCGAAGTATTTGAAAAATTGCTGTCGCAATTTTTCATTATAGACGAGCGTAGCGAGTAATCTAAAATTCATAGGAATCAAAAGATTCCTATTCTCTCAGAATTTCCTTTGGAAATTCTTCGAATACGAGGAATTTTGCGTTAGCAAAATTCCGAAGTATCTACAAAAATGCAGAGCATTTTTGTAGAGAGTAGGAAAACGAGGTTTTCCTATGTATCACGAAATTTCTGAAAGAAATTTCGGGAGAGCAGGAAGCTTTGCTTCCTGCGAATCAGCAAATTTCTGAAAGAAATTTGATGCAATAAAGATTTGAGGCTGTGTTATGCAAAACAATGTTGAAGTCTGTCATGATAAAATAGCAGAGAACTATGATGCAAAGTGTGATAACGATTTGTACATGAAGTTGTATGAAGATGTTACCTGGGACAACATAAAAAGATTTCTTCCAAAAAACAAAAATTCTTTGATATTTGATGCAGGCGGCGGTACTGGCAGATGGGGAATAAAAATCGCAAAATTAGGGTATAATGTGGTTTTGACAGACATATCAAAAGGCATGCTTAAGGTTGCTGAAAAGAAAATAGATGGGAATAATTTATCGAGGAACATAAATGTTGTTAGAGCCGATATTAAAAACATGAAAATGTTTCAAGATGAAAAATTTGATTTGGTCATGTGCGAAGGCGACCCTCTTTCATACTGCGGTGACTATAAAAAAGCACTGAAGGAACTAACAAGGGTTTTGAAAAAAGAAGGGTGCTTAATTGTGTCTGTTGATAACAGAATCACTAACATTTATCATTTGATTAAGCAGAAAAAGTTTGACGAAATTGAAAATTTTTTGAGAACAGGAAACCTGGTCATTCAGGATTCATCTTCTTATATAGATTTCCCAATCCATGCGTTTACACAAGAGGAGTTAAAAAATTTGTTTACAAAAAACGGTCTTAAAGTTTTAAGGGTTATAGGAAAACCTGTTATACTACACAGACTTATTGATGAGATGTTGAAAAACAAAAAATCATATAAGAATATTCTAAAACTGTGTATCAGGCTGGCGGATAATCCTGATTACATCAATTTTGCAGGACATCTTGAGATTGTGGGATTAAAATGATTTCCGTAGGCATAGACCTTGCAGGCTTGGAAAAAAACAAAACAGGTTTCTGTATTTTGAGAAACAGGACTGTGGAAACATTTATTGTTCACACCGATGATGAAATTGTTGAAAACGTGAAAAAAATAAAGCCTGATGTTGTTGGAGTGGATGCGCCTCTTATCTATCCACCAAAAATCAGGAAATGCGACAGACTGTTAAAGAAATACGGTGCGATGCCTCCAACCATGAAAAGCATGGGTGTTTTGTCAAAAAGGGGTTTTTTCCTTGCGAAAAGGTTGAAGGATTTTAATGTTATAGAGGTTTTCCCGACAGGAAGCGCGAAAATACTTGGGATATACAGCAGGGATATTGAGGTAATGAAAAATGGGTTGTTAAACTTTGGACTGGTTTTTAAAAACAGTATTTCAACAAAGGACGAGGTTGATGCGTTACTTGCAGCATTAACAGGGCTTCTGCATTTGCATGAGCTAACAGAAGATGTTGGAGACAAGGAAGGGGTTGTAACCTGTCCGAAGGCAAACCTTTTATTCTAAACAAACATTTCCATAATCCATGTTCTGTCCAAAATGCAAATCACTGATGTATCCGAAAAACGGGAAACTTGTATGCAGAAGATGCGGCGCTGAAAAGGAAATGAAAAAAATATCTGTTATACGGGAAACACCCCACAAGGATAGGGATATGCGGTTTGTTGAGGATGAAGCCACACTGCCGAAAACAAGGGTTGAATGTCCAGGATGTCATCATAATGAGGCTTATTGGAGGCTCAGGCAGACAAGGGCATCTGATGAGCCTGAAACAAGGATTTACAGATGCGTGAAATGCGGGCATACATGGAGGGAGTATTAATCAGTACTTGATTTATATAAAAGAGAAACCGCTTTCCGAAAGCAATAAATACAGTTAAAGTAATAAGGGGTATTATGTTTGAAGCAACGGTTAGGGCAAATGTGCTGAAAGAGTTTGCAGGAGTGATTTCCACACTCACGGATGAGGCAAAGTTCATCGTAAACCCAAAAGGCGTTACTGTGAATGCTGTTGATCCAGCACATGTGGCAATGGTTGATTTAACCCTGAATGCGAAGGCTTTTGAGAAATATTCTGCTTCTGATATGGAGATGGGTGTTGACATAGAAAAACTTGGTGAGGTTCTCAGGCTTGCGAAAGGGGATGACCAAATATTCTTGAAGTTTGATGAAGAAAAAAACAAACTTATAGTTCAGGTTGAAAACATAACAAGGAGGATGTCCCTTGTTGACACTGCAGGTATGTCAGAACCAAAAATTCCAAATCTGAATCTGCCTGTGAAAGTTGTTGCGAAAACAGCGGAACTTGAACGGGGCATCAGGGCATCCGAAGCGGTCTCTGACCATGTTGCATTAATCGCATCACCGGAGGGGTTTGAACTTGTCTCTGAGGGTGAGATGGATTCTGTGAGTTTGAAGTTACCAAAGAAACTGCTTGTTGAACTGAATTGTAAGGAGAGGGCAAAAAGCCTGTTTTCGCTGGATTATTTTTCAAAAATGATAAAAGCCGTTATTACATCAGAAAACGTTGTTATGAATCTCGGAACAGATTACCCTGTGAAAATGGAGTTTGATATTGCAAAGGGAAACGGGCATGCAACATATCTGCTTGCACCAAGGATAGAAAGCGAATAAAACTTAAACTCCGCAACATTAGATTTCAACGTGAATCTTTACCGATTTTGTTTCGGTTGCGGAGTTTACTATTTGCCCATTGACCATCTGATGCTTCTCATTGTGATAACCATTTATAAGACTTACCATAGGTTTAAAATATGCAAACCGTATTTATTGTTTAATGTCTTTGTCCATGCTTGCTAGATACCCATTTCTGCCCTCGGCGGCTGGGTATGTTAAAAAAAACGGTCCAACATTAAATGAACTTATGAAAGAGGTGGTGTATGGGAGGGCAAGAACCCTTGGGAAAATGAGGGTGGAAGAGGCGCTTGAGTACGCGGAAATAAAGGAACATGATTTTTCAACAGAGACAAACCAGTTAATGGAACTATTATCATATATTGTCGCAAGAATCCTTGTTTCCTGTGTAAACGATTCCTTTCTGATAAGGAGATATGCATTGGCGGAATCAAAAAGAGCATACATCAGGCTTCAGGCTGAGAATGTTGATTTTGCTGTCAATACCGGTAATGAGTTTGGGTTGGGTGCTGAAGCAGAAGGAAAAAACGTGAAAATACATTTTACAGATTACCTTAAGCATTCATCTAATATAAAAAATATCGAGTGGAAACTTGTTAACAGGAAAATAGAAAAAGGATATGCAATACTCAGGGAAAAGGAGTTAGAACGTCTTATCCAGGAGGCATTAAGAAAAAGGATTGAATCAGAACTGCCACTGCCTGTGAACGACGAGATTCTAAAGACTTTTAAATCAGAGATTGTTGAAATAAAAAATACAACAGATGCAAGAAAAAAAGCATTCATGCCAAAAACGCTTGGGAAAATCAGCATAATGAATTTCCCACCATGCATGAGACATCTGCTTGGGATGATGCAGGAAGGAGAGAATGTGAGTCATTCAGGAAGATTTGCATTAACAACGTTTCTGCACGCTGTTGGGATGGATGCTGAGCAAATCCTTTCATTATTTTCCTCTGCACCTGATTTTGATGAGCACAAATCAAGGTACCAGATAGAGCACATCACAGGAAAAACCTCTGGAACAGAATATACGCCCCCTGAATGCAGAACAATGAAAACGTATGGGATTTGCGTCAATGAGAATTCTCTTTGCATGAGGGAATGGATGACGCATCCGTTGAAGTATTACAGGACAAAGGAGAAAGAGGGGAGGTTAAGAACTGGGAAAAAATTGGATATTGGTTTAAAAAAAGCAGAGGGAGAATTAGAAAAGAATAGAAAAACAGGGTGGAGGTAATGCTTTGATGGATGAAACAATAGATTTTCTTAAACAAAAGTTTTCAGAATACTACAAAAACAATGAATTGATTTATCCTGACAGGTTTGGCAGGCGCGAGTTTGGCTTCATGTTTTTTGACAGAGAGGGGATGACAAGACATATAGGGTTTAACACAAGAAACGAGATTAAAAGTTTTCTTGTAAAAAATGCTCCAATGCATGTTTATTATTCATCAGCCTACTATGAGAAACCGGATGCACCAACAATGGCCCAGAAGAAATGGCTTGGAGCAGACCTCATATTTGATTTGGATGCAGATCATATTGAATCTGCCAAAGGATTAGCATATGAGGAGATGCTGAATGTTGTGAAAAAAGAGACATTGAAACTCCTTGAAAACTTTATTTTGGACGATTTCGGTTTTGATGAAAAACATGTTTCTGTAAACTTTTCCGGTGGTAGAGGATATCATATACATGTTACAGATCCAAAAATATTTTCCTTGGATTCATCTGCAAGAAGGGAAATCGTAGATCATGTGGAAGGGATAGGGCTTGACGCTGAGAAAACGATATTTGGTAGGTCATATAGGGCGCATGACATTGACATGGGAAGCAGAAGCAATGTAAAAATTGTAAAAATGGTGGATCCAACCGCAGGTGGTTGGGAAGGAAGGTTTTGTAGGGGAATGATCAAGTTTGCAGAAGAGATGGAGAAAATATCTAAAGAAGAAGCAATAAAAAAATTATCCTCCTATATCAAGAAAAAAACTGCTAAAAAAATTGCTGAGGGGATATATGAAGATTTATTTGGGGTGAGGGCTGGGGATAGAGGCATTGATAAAATAAAGAAAGGAAATATAGACATCTTTTCAAGAGATGTTCATTTAACCACATTTAGTGACATTGTACTAAATAGAGAAAAAGTGACTATTACCAACAGGAGTGGGGGCAAAGCAGATGAACCCGTAACATCCGACATTAAAAGACTTATCAGGATGAATTCATCACTGCATGGTAAAACAGGACTAAAGGTTATGCCTGTAAAAATTGATGAGTTAAAAAAATTCAATCCATTAAATGATGCCATTGTCTTTTCAGATGAGTTAGTAAATGTTGAAATAGTTAAACCAGTAAAAATATCCATGTGCAAAAAAAACTTCAATTTAAAAAAAGGTGAAAACACAGTACCGGAGTTCCTTGGCATATTTTTAATTGGAAGGGGATTGGGAGTGAAAAAATAATATTAACCTAACCCCATGTACCCATGATGCCCAAGGAAGAATTAAACTGTGAAAAACTCAGACAGATACTGGAAATGGAGAGAATGGAGAGGATTAGAAAAAACAGGGGACTCACAAAAATTGATCCTGATTTTTACAGCAATCTGACAAATTATTTAAACGGGTTGCAAAAATCATTTGAGGAGGAATATAAGATTAATCCAACATCACCAAAAACAATTCTTCTCAGGGATGAACTTAACAGGGCGAAAAATCTGAGTGAAAATATTTTTGATATCAGGGAGGAAAAAATAGTAATGGCTTCACTTTCTACAATAAAAGGTGGGAACCCTGATTTAGGTCTAATGGTGAAAGAGGAAAAAACAGTGTATAACTCCCTGTTAAAACTTTTGAAAGAAAGCAGGGAAAAAATGTTCAGCACCAAACCAGGGACAGAGGAACTTGGAAGTTCGGAGTTTACTACCCCATTGGAGAAGCATAAACCAAAAGCAGGACACATGATTGTCAGGGCACTGGACAGCATATCATTTGTAGGCTCTGATGAAAAAGAATATAATTTAACACCCAATGATGTTGCATCGCTGCCAAATGATACAGCACTGCTTTTATGCAAAACAGGAAAAGCAAAGGAAATAAATATATATTAGGAGCAACATAATAGCATACATTGTAGGAATTATGGCAAAGTAAATATATCCAGAATAATATACCATTACTCCTACATTAAATCGTTTATGCACCCGGCAACCTTTTTGTCGGGGAAGTGGTATAGCATCAAATGCAATGATTACCAACCTATACGCAACCTGGACTTATGTTGAGTCAATAGCCGTGGCTACATGCTGTGTGGGGAATGGCTCGGCTCAGGCGCTGATGAAGGTCGTGCCAAGCTGCGATATGCGTCGGGTAGGTGCAAGGAGCCTTTGATCCGACGATAGCCGAATAGGACTTCCTACTTCGGTGATGAGTAATCATCAGGAACCCCCTGAATTGAAGCATCTTAGTAAGGGGAGGAAAAGAAACAAATATGGATGTGGTTAGTAAAGGCGATCGAACACCACAAAGGGCAAACCGAATTCCTCTTAGAAATAAGGGGAAGATGTGGAGTTGCAGGACCTGTTACCTTTTAACCAATTAACCTGAAGTTCTCTGGAAAGAGGCGCCATAGATGGTGATAGCCCAGTAGGGGTAAGTTGGAAAAAGGATTGCAGGAATCCTTGAGTAATGTGCATTGGATATTGCGCGTGAACTGGGAGGCATTAACTTCCAACCCTAAATACGTCCTGAGACCGATAGTGCAGTAGTAACGTGAGTGAAAGTTGAAAAGTACCTTTGACGAGAGGTGCAAAGAGCCTGAAACCATACAGCACCAAACTGATACGGCATGAAAGCGTAAGCAGTGTCGTATCTTCCGTTTTGAAAAACGGGCCGGGGAGTTCTGATCAATGGCGAGGTTAAGAAGTTTATCTTCGAAGCCGTAGGGAAACCAATAGCCCGCAACCTTTTTGGTGAGGGGCAAGGTGTGCTCGCCTGAAGTCATTGGTGGGAGACCCGAAGCCAGCCGATCTATGCGTGGGTAAGTTGAAGCCTGGGGAAACCTGGGTGGAGGACTGAACCGGTTCTGATGTGCAAATCGTTCGGATAACCTGTGCATAGGGGTGAAAGTCCAATCTAGACTGGGAATAGCTGGTTCCCCCCGAAACTACTCGCAGGTAGATCTCAACTGAGGTAGGTAATGGTGTAGAGCACTGATTGGATGTTTAGGGGGCGAAAGCCCTCGGCATCTTGTCAAACTCCGAATCTGTTGCCGCCGTAGATGTTGGGAGTGAGGGCATCCGGGGTAAGCTTGATGTCCGGAAAGGGAAACAACCCAGCCTAAGGTTAAGGTCCCTAAGTACCGACTAAGTGTCACAGACAAAGGTTGTTCGTGATCTAAAACAACTGGGAGGTGGGCTCAGAAGCAGCCATCCTTTAAAGAGTGCGTAACAGCTCACCAGTCGAGATTATGGGCGCCGAAAATGGACGGGGCTAAGTCGGTCACCGATACCTTAGAGTGCCGAAAGGCAATCTGGTAGGGGGGCGTCGTGCGTGGGTAGAAGCAAGGCTGTAAGGTCTTGTGGACCGCGTTCGAATGATGATCCCGGTAAAAGTAGCAGCAAAGATAGGTGAGAATCCTATCCGCCGAAGGGGCAAAGGTTCCTCGACGATGTTCGTCAGTCGAGGGTTAGTCGATCCTAAGACTGCTCTTAACCTAAGCAGCCGAAAGGGAAGCAGGTTAATATTCCTGCACCATAAGGGTTTTGCTCAATGTCTGACGCATCAAGGTAGGTTTTGCATGTTTGCCTGCATGTCCAAGCACCTAAATCTGGGGAGAATCGCAATGATGAGAACCGGATGAATGTGTGATGGGGAGGGTCGTATGACTCTTTTAACTGATCCTCGGTGCCAGTGAAAAGGATATTGAGGCCAACCTTGTGTTCGTACCAAGAACTGACACAGGTGCCCCTGGGTGAGAAGCCCAAGGCGTGTCGGCTTAATTCAAAGTGAGGGAACTCGGCAAATTAGTCCCGTACCTTCGGTATAAGGGATGCCAGATGTGCAAACGTCTGGTCTCAGTAACAAGGGAGCTCCGACTGTTTAATAAAAACATAGGTGACCGCAAGACTGAAAAGTTGAGTATGGTCGCTGAATCCTGCCCAGTGACGGTATCTGAATCTCCCATTCAAGGGAACGAAGGACCGTTAAACGGCGGGGGTAACTATGACCCTCTTAAGGTAGCGTAATACCTTGTCGCTTAATTGGCGACTTGCATGAATGGTCCAACGAGAGCTCTACTGTCCCCACTTGAAGACCGGCGAAATTGACTTACTGGTGAACAGTCCAGTATCTTCCAGCAGGAAAAGAAGACCCCGTGGAGCTTTACTGCAGCCTGTTGTTGTGGTATGATTTTGAATGTGTAGTGTAGGCGGGAGACGTTATCAGGGAGACATCGTCAGGTGTTTCCTGAGCCAACGATGAAACACCGCCCTTTTGAGGTCGTATCACTCACTGCTTCGGCAGGACACCAATAGGTGGGCAGTTTGGGTGGGGCGCCACGCCCTCGAAAAAATAACAAGGGCGCCCAAAGGTCGGCTCAGACAGGTCAGAAATCTGTCGTAGAATGTAAGGGTAAAAGCCGACTTGACGTGGTTTGTGCCAATACCAAACCACGATGTGAAAGCAGGGCCTAGCGAACCAATCAATCCTCCTTAATGGGGGTGATTGATAACAGAAAAGTTACCCCGGGGATAACTGAGTTGTCTCCAGCAAGAGCCCGCATCGACCTGGAGGCTTGCTACTTCGCTGTCGTCTCTCCCTATCCTGGTGGTGCAGCAGCTGCCAAGGGTGGGGTTGTTCGCCCATTAAAAGGGATCGTGAGATGGGTTTAGACCGTCGTGAGACAGGTTTGTTTTTCTCTTCTGGAAGCGTTCGGTGTCTGAGGGAAAGAGTCCTTTAGTACGAGAGGAACAGGGACCCGCAGCCTCTAGTGCATCAGTTGTCCGGTAGGGCACGCTGAGCAGCCACGCTGTAATAGATAAGGGCTGAAAGCATCTAAGCCCGAAACTAGTCCTAAGACGAGGCACCGTTAGGACTCTCATAAAAGATGAGTTTAATAGAACTGGGGTGTAAGCACGAAGCTTCGGCGACGTGTTCAGCCCGCAGTCACTAACCGTCCAAGCCACATCAGCTTTGGCTCAGCAGTTAAACAGGTTGCCGTATAGTCCTTTTCTTCCTCATCATACGAAGTATGTGAGGATGCGAGGAATCTTTGATTCCGAAGCATTTTCTAAAGAGAAAAGAAAAACGTTAGCGAAATCTACGGAATGCCAAAGCATTCCGTACGAATTATGGAATGTAAAGCATTCCATACATTCCTAGGAAAAAATGCGATACATTTTTTCCGTCGGATGCTAGGAAAAACGCAAAAGCATTTTTCCGTCGCAAAGAAAAGAGAGGAGGGGTTGCTATCGCAACCCCTCAATTACCTACTTAGCAGTAGGTTTAGCGATTTGTAAAGCAAATCGCATTTTTGTTTGTAGATGATACATAGGTTATTATTTTAGAAAAAAATAGATGTTGTAGAAAGATATATTGAGTCTCAAAAGGGTATATGAAATCAGAGATTATGAATAAGGGTAAACTGCCTCTTTCATGGGAAGAATGTGAGGCGTACAGAAAAGCTGTTTTCAAGGAGAGATGGAACTCTGGCATAATGTTTCGTTGTGTATTTGTACTTATGTCGTTATGGACCATTCTGGGTTTCCTCATAGTAGTCTTCTTTGCATCATCTCAAGGGTGGAGTTTCTTTGTTACATTCCTTCTCCTTGATCTAGTTTTTGTCGGCTTTTATTGGTACTTAATCCCAACAGGAATAAAAGAATGGAAAGAGAAAGGACTGGTGAGTACCCCCCTTGGGATGATATGTTTTTTTGTCCTTTTGATTCTCTGGGCACTTGTAGCAACCAATGGTTTTCAAAGTCTCTTCCTATCAGTTGCTAACCTCTTCCTCTTTGTCTTTCTCGCTGTAGGACCCTTTGGTTTGGTGGATAGAATCAGGATATGCCGTGCAAGGCGCAAATACCTTTCATCTTTACCTCTTGCCCCACCCATAAGTAGTGATTCTTCAAATACAAAAGACATTTACAACCCCAAATAAAAACCTATTTATATACATATTCTATTACCCTTTTGTTGACGGCCATAGCAGCAGGGTTCACCCGGTCTCATTCCGAACCCGGAAGTTAAGCCCGCTCACGTTCCTGTCTGTACTGTGGTGCGCGAGCCCACGGGAACACAGGATCGCTGTCAACCAGCCCTTTTCTTTTCTCTAAAGAGAAAAGAAAAGCGTCTGGCGGAAAAGAAAAGAGAGGCGGGGTTGCTATGCAACCCCTAAAAGAAAAGCCTCACAGGAAAACATGTTGTGTTTTCCTGTTTGCCTCAGAAAACCAAAAGGGTTTTCTTCGGGTTGATGGAAAAGAAAAAGAGGAAGGGATTGCATAGCAATCCCTTAAAAAAGAGAAAGCGGCTGACGGGAAAGAAGAGAAAATGGCCTACTTAACAGTGGGCTTAGCGATTTACCGAAGGTAAATCGCATTTGTTACAGGCCTACTAGCGTGAGGGTTAGAGAGATATACGGTTTGAGAGGTAAAATTACTATGAAAAGGAGATGCAAAAAGATATCTTCATTGAAGAAAACTGTTTTATTTTTTGCATTTACAATAATATTAAGTACATTTCTACTTTGTGCAGTGGGACAATTTTCAGCAGAAGGTATCGAAGTACAGAAAAATAGTTATTGGTCACGGTTAATTTCATGTACAAAAGGTGACAAAATAAGGATAACTACCAGTTGTGATATGACATTCGATATCTTGTTCATGACAGAAGAAGAATATGAAGAATATAAAGACGCTATAACAAATGGTGGATCATTTACGTATTATATAACAGGATCTAGGTTATCTGTTGCGAGTACCCAATATGAATTTGAAATTCCAGAGAATGGTGATTATTATATTGTTATAGACAATACTGATCTTCCACTTGGAGGGGCAACCCCGCAAGGAGATATCGTTTTAGGTTTAGGTGTAAACCATGAAAAATCATTGCTTGGATCAACGTTTGATTTTGGTGATTGGATATTTATTGGGATAATAATTATAGGTTGTGTCAGCGTAGGAATAATAATCGGAGTAGTAGTTTATGTTAGGGGTAAAGAACAAGAGCGTTACGAAGATTCCATTAAAAATTTAGATAGACAACTTTCCTCAGGAAAAATATCTGAACAAACTTATAAAGAACTCAGGGAAAACATTGAAGATAAATACCATAAACAAATAAAGAGAATGGGACTCTAATAATGTCCAAATGCCCCCGATTTTCAGTACAGGATGTGACACACAAAATTTGGTAAGATTGGTTGAGACCATGAACATTAATCTGGCAATTATTGGTGTAGTCATTGGAGTTGCTGGAGCCTTAATTCTGTGGATCGATTGGGACCCTTTTTCTTGGTATAAACGAGGAAATATGAATTTTAACTTTGATGAACTTAGAAAAACCTATCCGGACATCCAAGAGGAATACCTTAGAAGAGATTGGAAAGGCAAACAAAGACTTTATTATGAAGTGCATAATGTAAAATTTTACCAAAGAATGGATATGAAACTTATAGGAACAATTTTTGTAATAATAGGCCTTATCATTGGTTTAATTTCTGTTCTATAATTGATGACAACCGTTTTTGTCACTTACCACCTAGAACTTCTCTTATTTTCTTTTTTGCAATTTTTATTGCATCTGAAATATTTCCTTCTAGAGGTCCTCCTCCTTGCGCAAAATCCTTGCTGCCTCCGCCTCTGCCTCCGATGAGTTTAACAGCATCCTTTATAATGGATGAGCAGTCTATGTCCACATTTTCACTTCTGGCTATAACAATCTTACCGCCATTCTTATCACTGCCTAAAACCACTGCCATGTTTTCTTCCTTTATCAGGGTTTTTGCCAGGGCAACAAGCTCATCCATATCTGATTTTGAAACATCTGAAACAATTTTCACGCCCTTGACGGTCTCCACATCCTTCATGATTGTTTTAACCTTGAGATTCGCAGAGCGTTCCTTTTGCTCATCAAGTTTTTTATTAAGGCTTTTCCACTCCTCAAAAAACCTCTTAACCGTATTTGGCAGCTGGTCAGGCAGTACACTAAGAATGGAGCAGGAGTTTTTCAGGGTTGTCTCCATTTTCTGTATGTTTTTCAGGGCAGGCATCCCTGCTGCAAACTCAATTCTTTCCACACCATCCTGAATTCGCTCACATCCAAGTATTTTTACAGGACCAACCTCAGATGTGTTTTTGCAGTGCGTACCCGCACATGCCTCAACATCAAAATCTGCGATTCTCACCACCCTTATTTTTTTACCAGGAGGCACACCCCCCTGATAAAGCCTGAAACCATATTTTTTTTCTGCCTCATCCCTCTCCATCCATGTTGTTTCTATCGGCATGTTTTCCATAACAATGAGATTTGCAAGCAGCTCAATTTCTCTCAATTCCTGATCAGTTATCTTTGCGTAATGTGAAATATCCACCCTTGAACGCTCAACACCTTTTTGCGCACCTGACTGCCATACGTGTTTCCCAAGAACTGTCCTGGCTGCTCCAAGAATGATGTGTGTTGCGGTATGGTGTCTCATCAGCGTTATCCTTCTGCCCCAGTCTACCCTGGCATGCACAACCTCCCCAATATTAATTTTTCCGTCTACAGTATGGACTATTGCATTTCCGATTTTCTGCACATTTGTAACATTAAATATTTTATCTTTTGTTGTCAGCACTCCCATGTCCGATGGCTGACCTCCACCTTCAGGGTAAAATACGGTTCTGTCCAATACCACATCTTTTCCTTTTACATATAATATAACTGCGTCAAATTCCTTCAGATAAGAGTCATCATAAAACAACTGGATTGTAGGAGGCTGGTCTATTTTTTGCTCCTTTTTTTCCTGTGTTTTTTCAGGCTTTGAATGTCTTTCAGCAAGCATGGAATGGAACGCATCAGGGACATGTATTTCAACCTCGTGTTCTTTTGCTATTTTTTTGGCAATTGTTGGATGAATACCGTACGTGTCATAAAGATTTACTAATGTCTCAGACGTGTTTTTATCGAGTTGCTCTAACGACCTTGTTACAATCCCAGAGCCTTTTTTTATTGTATCCTTATATTTTCCTGTTTCTATATCCAGAATTTTTATGATTGTTTCACTGTTTTCCATTAACTCCGGAAAATCCTTCAGCATCTCTATCTGCTGCATGACAAGTTCACTTAATGTTGCATTTATTTTAACCTCATTCATAAGTCTCAGCATTCTTCTGATAATAAGACGTGCAAGATATCCTTCCTTGATATTTGAAGGCACGATGCCGTCACCAAGCATGAATGCAAGACATCTGGAATGATCAGCGATAGCATAGATTGTTTCTATCGGAGTCAGCGTTTTGACAAGTTCTTCCACAGTTATACTATATCCTTTATCTTTTAGTCTTTTAACAACATTTTTCCTTAAATCAGAAATTTTTGAGATTGTGTCCATCTCAATAATGCCTGATAGTTTCGCATACTCTGATAGCAGTTTTGAGTATTTTGCATCCTTCAGCTCATGTGATATGCCGCAGCTCTCAGTGATTTTCCTGATAAACTCTGGATATATTGCATCATAGATTGTAGGAGCCCCGTTTGAAAGCCATACAATCCTCTCAAGCCCGTATCCTGTGTCCACAACATTGAGTGGAAGGGGCGAATACTTAACATTGTTTAGATTCACCTTCCCGTTTTCATCCTCCTTAAGATTCATGAATACAAGGGTTGCAACCTCAAGTCCACCTATGATCACCTCAAGTGAAGGACCAGCATTTCCACCGCCAAACCATGGATGCTCCTTGTAAATTATTTTCTCCTTATTCACCCCTAAGGCGTCTGTGAAAAAATCGTTGCAGTATTTCAATGTTTCTTCTTTCCAGTAAATTGTTTCATTTTTTGAGTTGAATGCATGATGCCCCATCATCTCAAATGTTGTAAGATGCTTGCCTGACCTGCCTACAAGGTCAACATCCGTGAGGCGTATGCACGGCTGCGAAACAACAAGTGGGTTCGCAGGCGGTTTTATTAAACCTGATGTTACAAGCGGCTGAAAATCATAAATGGACGCATTCACAAGAAATACATCATCCCTCCAACGCGCAACAACAGGATACCTTTTCACTATGGAATGTTTTTTAGATTCAAAAAATGTGAGAAACCTTGACCTCATACTCCCCATGTCATATCTTTTTTTTGTAGGAGGATTGCCTATGAATGCGTATTCTGTGCATGGCGTATCACCGCAGATTTCATTCTCTGTTAAACTCCAGAATCCTGAGCCGCATTCCCTGCAAATTTTTCGTTTATATCCGTTTTCATCAAAGTATTTCAGTTGGTATTCTTTCTCAAACATCAGATGTTTATAGATGAGGATGTTTATTAAACTATCCATTATATTATATGAAGGAAACATTTTTTAATACAAAACAAATACTGCATGTATGGAAATAGGCATAGTTGGAAAGCCAAATGTTGGAAAATCCACCTTTTTTTCTGCTGCAACGCTTGCAAAAGCAGAGATAGCTTCATATCCTTTTACAACAATTGAGCCGAACAGGGGCGTAGCATATGTCAGGGCAAAATGCCCTCATATTGATTTTAATGTGAAATGCAGCCCAAAAAATGCTAAATGCGTAAAAGGCATAAGGTATGTTCCTGTTGAGGCAATTGATGTAGCGGGTCTCGTTCCAGATGCGCATAAAGGCAAAGGACTTGGGAACAAGTTTCTTGATGACCTGAGGCAGGCATCTGCTTTGATTCACATTGTTGATGCATCTGGTGGTACGGACTTAGAGGGCAATCCATGTAGTATCGGTAGTCATGACCCTGTTGAGGATGTTTTGTTTCTTGAAAAGGAACTCACGTTCTGGATGAAAAGCATCCTTGCAAAGGGCTGGGAAAAGGTTGCACGACAGGCAGATAGTGAGAAGACAAAGATTGAAACTCTTCTGGCTGATAGGCTGACAGGGCTTGGAATCACAGAGCATGAAGTCAAACTTGCAATGCGCAACTGCGGACTGCCTGAAAACTTCAAAGAATGGAACGAAGAAAACCTGTTTTCTCTCACAAGTAGCATCAGAGAAATCAGTAAACCAATAATCATTGCTGCAAACAAATGCGATATAGCATCAAAGGAAAACCTTGAGAAGCTGAAAAAGCTTGATTGCACTGTTATACCAACAAGCGCTGAATCCGAGCTTGCATTAAGAAGGGCTGCGAAAGCAGAGCTTGTAGACTATGACCCTGGTTCTGATGACTTCAAAATAATAGAAAAGGGGAAACTCAATGAAAAACAAATCCATGGGCTGGATTTTATCAGGGAAAAAATGAAGGAGTTTGGTGGCACAGGCATACAGGCGTGCATTGAAACAGCGGTTTTCAAACTCTTGGATATTATTGTTGTTTACCCTGTTGAGGATGAAAACAAATTAACAGACAAGGATGGAAACGTTTTACCAGACGCATACTTGATGAAGAAAGGCTCAACAGCAGGTGAACTCGCATATAAAATACACACAGACATCGGCAAAAACTTCATCAGGGCAATAGATGCAAAAACAAAAAGGATAATCGGCGCAGACCATGTATTGAAGGATGGGGATGTGATAAAGATTGTGGCGAAGGTGTGAAAAATGAAAAAACCAAGTAATTTACAGTATTGATGGTTTCACTGCTGTCAGCAATTCTCCGAAAAAGAAAATATAGGTGTAGAAAAATGCAAAATAAATGGCAGAATAAGGTATAGGGGGTCCTAAAGAATAAATGAAAACAATAAAAGATATAAAAATGGAGGATGTGCAGAATTTATTTGACAGCATCATATTCCTAAGAGGAGAAGAGTACTTTGAAGAAGGTTGTGTAAGGTCAATAGAACCCATTAATTCCTGCACAATAAGTGGAATTGTCAGTGGAAATCAAAACTATAATGTGTCTGTTTCAGTTGATGCTGAAGGTGATATTATCTGCGACTGCTCATGCCCATGTGACTTTAACTGTAAACATGCTGCTGCCTTATTATTAAAGTGGCTTTCAATTAAAGACAAATACAACAAAAAGTTAAAAGATATTGAACTGTTTAAAAAAGAATCAATCAATCAAATACTTGCTAAAAAGAGTAAAGAAGAGTTGATTGAACTTTTAGAAACATTTATTGATAAGCATCCTGAACTTAAATCGTTAATCAGAACAGAGGGAAAAGAGATTATTTCAAAAATAAAAGCATTGTTTTCAAATTTTTGGGATTGGGATGAAGTAAATGACCTTATCTCCCAATTGGAAACTATTCTTGAGGGGATTAGGAGAAATAAAAATTTATGGAATAAAAACTTGTTAAATGATATGGATGCTTGTTCTCACATTATGATTAATAATGTTGAGAATGTTCATGATGAGGGCGACTTAGGATTATTTCTTGAAGATTGGTTTGAAACATACGGAGATATGTTTTCAGCAACAAAGCCAACCATCAAAGAAAAAGGATTGTTCATACAAAAAATTGTTGATTTGATAAATATGGATGAATACGGGCTTGATGGTAGTTATGAAAAAGCATTACTTGGGATGTGTAATACCAAAGAAGATATCCAACTGATTAAAAAGGGGATGAAGCAGATAGAATCTAAATATCCTTATGATGAAGACCACTATAAAGAATTCTATCTTAAATTATATGATAAAATCGGCATGGATGACAAATACATAGAAGTTGCCGAACAATCAGGTCTAACCCACATTCTTGTTGATAAATTAATTTCTCTTAATAGACTAAATGAGGCGTTGGAAGCATGTGAAAAAAGTAATAAAAAAGAATTTTCAGAACTGATTGAAAACAAGAAAATAGAAATTCTAAAAAAGTTAGGCAACAAAAAGGAACTTAAAAAAAGTATATTCAATCTTCTAAAAAGGACAGGAAATTTCAATTACTTTTTAAAATTAAAGCAAGAATGCTCAAAAGGAGAATGGAAAAAATATCTTAAAGAAATCGTATCCCACTCAAAAAGCAACAAGAGGTATAGCCTTCTTTCCAGGATTTATTACAATGAAAATGATTTCAAGGACGCTTATGAATATTCTAAAACCATGACTGATTCTAATTACTTAGAATTATTAGCAAAAAAACTAAGCAAGGAATATCCTGAATTAGCGTGCAATTTATTCAAAAAACTATGTCTCAATTGGATTAAAGCAGGTTCAGGGTGGCCTTACAAAAAAGCAGGTAAGATGCTTGAAGTTATTAAAAAATTAGATAAAACAGGAGATTTTTTTAACAAAACCAAAAAGGAGATAACCTTAGCTCATAAGAAAAAATATTCTCTTATGCATATCATAGAGGCGGTTTGAATGAAAGAAATAGATGGTAGAACAAGGTATTGGGTTCTTAAAGAAAAAATGAAAAAAGAAAAGCGTGAAAAGAATGATAAGACAACAATTTTTTTGGTGTATTATTTAGGACAGTGTGGCTGTGGATTTGAAAGAGAGGTTACAAGAAAAATTGAGTTAAAGGAAACACAAACACTTGATGATTTACATGAAGCAATTATCTATAAGTCATTTGGTTGGGATGATCCGCACATGTATTCCTTTTTCTTTGACAATATCCCATATTCAAAAAACAGAAAAAATGAATATTCCTGTCATCCTGAGTCTAATTTTGATGGAGAAAAACCAAAGTCATCAAACATAAAATTAAAATATTTGAATCTCAGAAAGAACCAGAAATTCCTTTTCGTATTTGATTTCGGTGATGATCATCAGTTTGGCATACAAGTTGAAGGTTTTGGGAAAATTCAAAAAGGTAAAAAATATCCTTTAATCTTAGAAGAAAAAGGTAAAGCGCCTGAGCAATACCCTGATTATGAGGAATAAGATGGAACATGAGAAAGCGCTAAACAATTTAGAACAGGAACAGAACATATATGCAGAGGCCCCTGCTCTGCTAAATGCCTGTTTGATTCTCAATATAAATGATAAATAAAAAAGATGCGGAACAATCCCAAGAAGGATTCTGCAAAACCAATTTCTTCATGCCAAACTATTTAACTGTTGAACCGTATAACTGTTAAACGGTGATAAAATGGAGTTTGTGAGAATGTCTAAAAAAGGGCAGCTTGTGATACCCGCATCTATACGAAAAATGCTGAAACTGCGCCTTGGGGACAAATTTATAGCCTACGGCAAGGAGGACTACATAGTTTTCAAGAAAATAGAACTTCCAAGCCTGAGAAAAGAGTTTGAGGAAATTGCGGCGTTAACCACAAAAATTGCAGTAGAAAAGGGGATAACTGAAGAGGATGTAGGAGAGGAAATAAAGAAATATAGGAAGGAGAAAAGGAAGGCTGCAAAATGATCAGGGCAGTCATAGACATAAATGTGCTCATATCAGCATTCATAGCATATGGGAAACCAAGAAAGGTTTTGGATAAAGTTTTCACAGGAAAAATCAGGTTGTTAACCTCACCCACCATACTGATGGAGTTTGAAGAGGTTCTTTCAAGAGAAAAATTTGGGCTTACGCGAGCTCAAGTTCAAAAAATAGTATCCCTCCTATAGTGGAGGACAGAAGTCCTCCACTATTAGTGGAAGACATGATACATAATCAAAAACTAATGTCTTCCACTATAATACGTTCATCAGAGGTGATAGAGTCAAAGACAAAAACAACTCTCATAACTGAAGACCCTGATGATAACAAGCTACTGGAATGCGCGATTGACGGCAGAGCAAAATACATAATTACAGGGGACAAACATCTTCTGAAAATTAGAAAATATAAAAATATCAGGGTTGTTAATCCTAATAGTTTTCTAAGAAAATGGTAAAATGATGTAATAAAGAGATTTAATATCAGGGACCTTCATTTGTTACGGAAAACGCTTTCAGCGTTTTCCTAATATGCGACGGAAAAGTGCAAAGCACTTTTCCTAGCATCTTAGGAATTTGCTCTGCAAATTCCGTAAGATTTCAGGAAAAGCCCATAGCTTTTCCGTGAAATTCAACCGATACCGATATAAAAGCGAAACTCTCTTTAACCCAAAATACATATATTGATAATATGGATTCTTATGATGTCAGGCTTCTGACAGCATCATACACAAAAGAAGAAGATGTTGTTGTTGAGCTGTTTGGGAAAACAAAAAATGGTGAATCAATCACAATCAGATGCTATGATTTCAAACCATATTTTTATGTTGCAGAGCCGACAAAAGAAATTATTAAAGATTTGAAGGAAAACAGGGATGTAATAAATGTTGAGGAAACAGAACTTTTTTTTGAAGGGGAAATGAAGAAATGCGCAAAAATTACTATAAAGTATCCCTGGCTTGTTCCTGATTTCAGACATAAATTAGGAACTGGGTTTAAAGTTCTTGCAGCAGATATTCCCTTCGGGCAGCGTTTTATCTACGATAACGATATTGGCTCTTGTGCAAGGGTTTTTGGTGCTGAAGAAAGCAGTGAAATAAAAAAGAATTATATAACAGATATTGTGATAAGGGCTGAGAAATTTGAGGAATGTGTGCCCTTTAAACCTGAACTGAAAATCCTGAGTTTTGATATTGAGAATTCTATAAAAACAGGTGAAATTTATACAATATGCTGCGCTGTAAGGGAAAATCAGGAAATAAAAAAAGAAAAGATTGTTGGTGAGGAACCTGAGATTATAAAAAAATTTGTTGAAACTGTGAACAAACATGATCCTGATATTATCACAGGATACAACATTGAAGGATATGATTTCCCTTTGCTTTCTGAGAGAGCAGAAAAGCATAACATTGAAATAATCATAGGCAGGGATAAATCTGCTTTAACGAGTACTAAAGGCAGGTACTGGAGGATTCATGGGAGGCTGAGTGTTGATGTATGGCTTGCTGCGAAAAGGGAGCTGAGGCCAAAAAGGGAAACACTTGGTCATATAGCAAAAATTGTTCTTGGTGAAAAAAAACTTGATGTTGACCCCTCAAAAATTGATGAGGAATGGGAAAAAAATCCTGAAAAGGTAATAAATTATTGTTTGAAGGACGCGGAGCTTGCACTGCGCATTCTTGAGAGAATTGCTGTGGTAGAGAAAGCAATGGACATGGCAACGGTCTCAAAACTCCCTCTTGATGATGTTTTGAACGGCAGAACCTCAACATTGATAGACTCTATATTAATCAGGGAGGCTGACAGGAAAAGAATAGGTGTTCCATGCACCAAACATGTGTACGGTGGCGAGAGGATTATTGGAGGATATGTGCATTCCATTCAGCCAGGACTGTATCACTGGATAATTGTTATGGATTTCAAGAGCATGTATCCAAGCATTATCATCTCAAATAATATCTGCTTCACAACCCTGAATCCTGATGGAGAAATTGTAAGCCCAACAGGCGCAAGATTCATAGGTAAAGAGAAAAGAAAAGGGCTGCTGCCAGGTATTCTTGAGAGCCTCATGAATGAGAGGGATGATGTGAAGAAAAAAATGAGGGAGACGACTGAGCCTGAAAAAATTAATTATTATAACGGGTTGCAGAACGCGATAAAAATACTTATGAACGCATTCTACGGTGTTTTCGCCTCCGAGTTTTACAGGTTTACAAACCCAAAAATAGGTGGAAGCATTACTGCATTTGCACGAGAAAACATCAAAAATGTAATAAATATGTTGAGTAAGGAAGGCATAAGTGTGATTTACTCTGATACTGACAGCATATTCTTCCAGTCGCCCTATGAAAATCTAAAAGAAACTGTAATATTTGGGGGAAAAATATCTGAAAGATTCTCAGAAGGTGGTACAATTCTTGAGTTTGAAAAGGTTCTGAAAGCATTTTTTTCACACGGAAAAAAGAAAAGATACATTGGCAAAATCGTATGGCCGAAGGAGGATATGCTTGTCAGGGGATATGAAACAAGGAGAACGGATGCATTTGATTTACAAACAGAAACATTGACAACAATTTTTGATTTGGTGCTGAATGATAAAATAGATGAAGCAATTAAATTCTCAAGACAGGTGATAACTGATATACAAAATGGAAAAATACCTGTTGAGAAACTCACCATATCCAGAACTGTAAGGGATGAATCAGATTACAAGATGCCTAGCACCCAGGCAGGTGTTCAGGCATCAAAAAAACTGATGAAAATGGGATATGATTTTGTTCCAGGGATGAAAGTTTCATGGATTGTAACAAACAGCAGGGTTACACCCCAGACAGTGGAACCATACATTGATGGAAGGGAGTTCAATCATGCCCCTGACATGGGCTATTATGCAGAAAGAATTGCTTTGTCTGTCTCAAGGGTCACAGATGTTTTTGGTGTGGATGAAAAAAACCTGCTTACAGGAACAACACAGAAAACATTGTTCGGTGCATTTGAACCTAAACAAGGTAAAAAGAAGAAAAAACCTGAGAAAAAGGAACTAAAAATAACGGATTTTATGTAACATCTGAAGATTGCTATGCAGAACTTATTTTTTGAAAACATAAGCAAAAGGTATTTAAACCCAATAACAGATAACAATAGTGAGGTGATAAGATTCATAAAATAACCTATGTGCTGTTTGTTTCAATGATTATCCTCAGCTTGCTTCCAGTAAATGCCTCTGGTGAAGGAATAAAAAATGATAATCTAGAAAGTTCTGTGGTATGTGGTTACATAACAGAATCTGAGACTGGTGAGCCTATTACCAATGCAAACATATCCATTTATACAATCGGAAACATATCTATTTCTATAGGTGGTAGCATATCCAGAGATATTCCAGATTATCACGTGAACATATCTGATTCTACATCTAAATGGAATTATACATTTACAAATACTACAGGCTACTATGAAATTAACATAAGACCAGGTTCTTTTCATTTCCACACAAATGTAATAGGATATCTAAATTTTGCGGATAATTTTGTTGTCCATGAAAATGAGACGATGTGGTTAAATATTAGTATTGATAGGATTTTTTCAGATGGAAATTTTACCAACAAAACCAAATATAACGTATTTGTGTCAACATATCATCCTAGCACAAATATAAGTTGCAGTTTCAATTACACCATTTTCAACTCCACAGTAACCTTCCCATCCACAGCATCAACAATATGGCTTTCACCAAGTATTGAGGGCGGCATGATTATGGCAATAAATGGAAGTACATCATCCAGTAGTTTTGACATCTCATTGTTGTTGCTTAATGAGACAGAATTAAACAACGTCTCTAAAACTAATTGTTTCCCCTTATCTAATATTTTTGTAGGTAACAACACAAATACCAGTATTAGCATAGTTTTTAATAGTACAACAACAAACTATACTGTTTATACCATGATCGTAAATGGTGTTGTTATTTACAATATTACACCTGTTTATTCTCCCCTTAGCCTAACAGACATAATTATAACGTTAATAAACCAGCTTCAGCATCTTCCAACAGAGATGAACTGGACATATATATGTCCGGCAAATTTCACTGTCAATAATACATTTGTAATCCTTGAGAATGTCTCACAAGTAATATCTGTCAATGTTTCAGAAATAGTTTTTTCAGTGGAACTCCATTATATAATCAATGGGATTGAAAGAAACATCACAATGGAGTATGTGAATGGAACAACATACAAAGGAGCGATAGGTCCTTCTGAACCTGGTAATGGATTCTATTGGGTCATAGCAAGAGATAAAAATGGGAATGTTACCAACATAATACCACCCATGCCGCTTAACATAAAAGATACTACAAAACCAGAAATCATTGACTACACACATCTCACATCAATAAATGAAGATACCACGGCTGCAGTATATGTTAATGTTACAGATAACTATGAGAATGTAGAGAACCTCACAGTGATACTTTACATTGATTCCCAAGAGATATCCATGGATTATGTTTCAGGCAACTTGTTTAGTGCCGTAGTTGGTCCATTTGAACAGGGTGAAATTGAATATTACATTGGTGTGGTTGATTCTTCAGGAAATCACAACTACACAGAAAAGTTTTGTCTTGTGGTTAAGGATGTAACATTTCCAAGTGTAGCAATAGTAGAATTAGATCAAACAGCAAATACAAACACATTCACAATGCATTGGTCTACAGATGCAAATGATTTAAATTATTATGAGGTTAGAATTAATGATGGAGATTGGATAAATGTTGGCACAAGCACATCTTACACATTTTCTCTTTCAAAAGGAACAAACACTTTGGATGTGAGAGCTACAGATACAGCAGACAACACAGGAATAGCAGATTCAATAACAGTGACATACACGAAGAAAGAAGGAACCTCCAAAGGTTTCATACCAGGATTTGAAACAATTATCTTAATTGCAATGCTAGGTGTTTGTGCCATTTTGCTAAAAAGACGAAAGCGGTAACATATCATTAAGTCAAATTAAGTTTACAGAAACCATTAAATTGCATTAACATTATTCGTGGTTATGGAAAAATCTAAGGTATGCTCATCCTGCGGTGCCGTGTTACTCAAAAAGGGCAGCATGTCATTTCCATGTCCAGCGTGTGGTAAAACAATGATCGGGCGCTGTCCGCAGTGCAGGGACCAAGGTGTTGCATACAAATGCAGGGAGTGTGGTTTTCAAGGACCGTGATATTAATGGGGGTAGTTAGTAGTCAGGGATCAGGGATTAGGGGTGGACAAGTAGTTAGTAGTCAGGAGTTAGGGGTCAGGGGAAACACAGTCCCTAGTCCCTATCTACTTGCCCCTAACTACTAAAAGAAGGTGATGAAATGGGTGAGGTAATTGTTGGTTTAAAGGTTATGCCTGAATCACCGGAAACCGATATGGAAAAATTAAAAAATGATATCAGGAATGCAATCCCGGAGGGTGTAAAACTCAGGGGGTTGAGTGAAAAATACATTGCATTTGGGCTTAAAGCAGTTGATGTTACTGTAACAATGCCTGATTCCGAGGGTGGTTCAGAAAAGGTTGAGTCTGCATTATCAAAAATCCCTAATGTAGGCAGTGTTGAGGTGACTGGGACTGGTTTGCTTTAATAATCCATTATTTCTGTGGATTTCATAAACTCCCTGAGCAGGCATGTTGCATAGGAGCCTTTTAGAAGCTCAAAATTTAATGTAACAGTAAACTCAGCATGTGACGGAAAACACTTTGACGTTTTCCTAACATCCCTGGAAAAGCCTTCAGGCTTTTCCAGAGGAACCGAAGGTTTTTCGGTTGGGATTTCACGAGGAGGTTCCATGTTGCTGAGTTTAGTGCTGTCTTTTATATCATAGTCAATTTTTTTTAATGGTGCAAGCAGGTTTCTTCTAACCCCTTTTGATGTAAGCTCAGGCATTTTCGGTATGATAAAATCCTCCCTTTTGATTTTTTCATCCTCAACGACTTTTCTTTCAATCTCACCCTGTTCACCTTCTGCAAATTTTGTTTCAGAACCAAACACAACACCAGAGACAAATGCCTTATTTTCTTTTATCCTTTTGTTGATTTTTTCCTGATTTCTTTTTTCAACCATAATCGAATTTTTTTGGTCAGGCAGATCGTTTTTGTCAACAGGTAGAACAACATCACCAATCAAAGCTTCATTTAAAGGCAGTTTCCTCCTAATTCTTTCGCTGAGTATTTTATTGAAAATATAGGATTGATATGCGTGGACAAACATCATCAGCAGATTTTTCGGGAGTTCTCTGAGTGCGTTCACATAATCATCAGGATGTTTTACAAGGTAATGCATCATCGCCCTTTCAAAACTCAGCTGTTTCGGATACATTTTCAACGACTCTGCAAAATCGTGTGTTTCCTCCAGAAACTTTCTTGCGTTAAACGATTCTTTATGCTCCCCTCCTACTGGATTTCCAGTATACGTGAAAACCGCTGACTCAAAATCTCCATGAATTATGTGTTTGCCTACAATATGCGTTATCGGCCTGACAGCACCAAATCTCTGAATGCCGAAAAAGTTTGGGAAACCTCCGTATGATAGTATATGCTCTGCGGATTTTTTGAGTGTTGCAATTAATTCATCACCCTGCAGCCTGACATTCCTCACAGTAATCTCAAACCTGTTGCCAATCAGGCCCCCGATTTCCACAGGTTTGTCTGAAGAGTAAATCTCCAAAATTTCCACATCTGGTATTTCCATTTTTTTAACATTTTCTATTGGCAGATGAAACCCTATTAACTGGGTTGTTATCGCTCTTTTATCCTTTGTTCCTGCAAAGTATATCCTTTTTCTGGATATGCCAAGTGCTGTGGAGATATGTCTAATCAGCCTGTTTGTCTCCCAGTTTCTTGACCTGATTCTTGCTACAGTAAAATCCCCTAATTTCGGTTTCAATATTGAAGTTTCATCTACAATAAAATCCTCCGGGAATGTTTTGAGTTTTCCTCCTATCCCCTTTGTATCTGTAAAAAATACCTCAATACCTATCTCCTTTTCAACATATGATGAGACGTTCATTACTTTTCTGCCTTCTCAAATGATGTCTTAAAGGATTTTATGTCATTCTCAAGGTCCTTCACAGCCTTTGCCAAAACATCCGCAGGTTTTCCTTTTTTTACCCTAACAAATATCCTTGGTTTGTCAAGTAATGGATGCCCTGTCTTGCAGATTGCTATGTCGACATTCTCATTCAGCAACAGTTTTTCTTTCAGTGGATTAATGAATGTTTCATCCTTATCCATTTCTATTTCAATCGAATTTTTATCTTTTGACACAACCTTCAGTTCCATAATATCACCAACCCGTATTTGAATGTATTATTATAATTTTTGCCCTGCCATTCCGTAGTCATTTGCAAGCTTCCTTGACTCGGTTTTCTCACAGTTTTTGCAGACAAGTTTATTCCCATCCTTTTTCAGAGGCGTTCCGCATTCAACGCATACTGCCCTGAGGACACCAAATTCAGGCCCTACCATCGAAAGTTGAACAGAAGGTACTGTTTGTATAACCTTTGCCATGATAACATCATTCATCCTGCATTCACTGCCAATGTCCTTTACATATCCTGACGATATTTTTGATATGTGTATAGCTCCTATGTTTTCACCTGTGATTCCCCTGTTTTTTCCAACAACCTTTTCGATATCCACTATTGCCATCATACTTTTCACATCACGTACTATTCCTATCACATTGTCACCGGTCTTCAGTACAACAGGTGGGTTTTCCACTTTCACGCTCACACTTTTCTCTTTTTCATTGATTTCCAGTCTGCCAACATTTTTTGAGAATATCTTACCGTTTTCCTCGAATGTTCCTTCGCCTGGCAGAAACTCTTCTGATGTTCCAATCACTTCCCCAGGTAATACCAATTTTTTCTTCATTTTATCACCATGACCTTAAATACTGTAATCTCAAACTCTGTTTTTTCCTTTTTATGGAAGTTAAAGGTATGCTTTATCTGGAACTTATACTTTTTCTCAAAAACAACCCTTCCACCCAGATTATCCACAAATTTTCTCACAAAATCACCTGTTTTTGACAGATGCATGGTGTAAACAACAGAGCCAATCTCCAATGCCTTTTGAAGAAATATCCTGTCTGCATGTCTGGTTTGGGCGCCGAAAGGCGGATTCTGTATGACAGTATCGCATTTCTCATCAAAATCCTTTACATCCATAATCCTGTAATCAATCTTTAACCCCATTTTTTCTGAACATTCTTTTGCAGCATCTACGGTTTTTTCATCAATGTCTATGCCGACAACATTTTTTGCACCAAGCAGTTTCGCACCTACGCTGAATATGCCTGTCCCGCATCCAAGGTCAATAATATTTTTGCCTGCAATGTCCTGATATGCATTGAACAGTACGTCAGATGCAATATCTGCAGGGGTTGAATACTGCTCAAGATTTGGTGACGGTTTTGGAATCTTTGGTATTTTCTGCAGGAGCATTTCAAGTTCTTTTTTCTTCATTATTATCACTCAATCTGGTCAAATACATAATCCTCAAACCTTCTTTTTCCCAAAAGGATTTCAATCTCAACTGGCGTTAACACGGGTTTCTCATACATTGAATAATCATCAATTGCTATTCTTGGACATGCAGTGCAAACAAAACAATCATAATTTAGATACAAAAGATATTCGGGTTTTATCTCATTTAGCGAAATAAGATGCGCGTTTTTTCCATTTTTTTCCAGCATTTCCTTCAGTTTTTCTGCTGTTCCTAATCTTTTCTGTCCAGTTTTTCCTCCGACAACAATCCCGAACCTCTCCCCCTGTTTTGCTTTTTCAATCGCAGCATATCTCTGACGTAAAATTTTTTCCTTTAATCCTTCAAGCCCACTGATTTCATTTGAATACGGATCAGCAGCAATTACCTTTTTCTTTGTCGCAATAGAAACACCAAGAGGATGAAAATTTCCAGTTCCAACATAAAGATAACAGTCAACCTTGTCCATGATTGATAAAGCAGATGAGAAATCACATCCTAAAACCTGCCCAGGATACCTTATCCTCTTTCCGCCTTTGCCAACAAAAACATTTTTTCCTTTTTTTTCCAGGATATCTTTTATCTCCCCTATTTTGTTAATATGCTGCACAGTGGTGAGCACACCAACATTTTTCTCAAGATACCCTTCAGATTTTTCCACAACCTTCAAAACATCAATGTTTGACCTGCATTCAGCAAAAAAATATGGAATACCTGGCTCTGTAATCATTGAATGACCAAAATGAACAAGAAAATCAGCATCACCTTCATTGATGTCGCATGCACCGTAACAAGGCTCACCGGACAAAATCACAACAGCATCTGTTCCATTCTCAATTGTGCTAACAATTTTTTCATGATAGATTTTCAGTCCTTCAGGAATCTGCACCATTATTTTTCTGTATTTTTTTTCATTGATGATTTTGCATATTTTATTCAGTTCAAAATCGTATTCAGACATACTTTTCATTAAACACCAATCAGTCTTTATGAATATTTATATTTTTGTGCATTTTTTTACCTATATCTCACCAAACCTTCTGCAGACCTTTTCCAGTTCAGGAATAAAATCCTCAACAACCTTTTTTGTCACATGTGGCATGACGACAATTCTTATGCATTTTGGTTTTCTTGTCTTGGAAATTTTCCATCCTTTTTTATCAAGCATCCTGACAATACTGTCAGGGTTTTTTACTTTTGCGCAAACAATATTCATCTCAGGATCAATAGGAAGTTCCAAGCCTATTTCCTTGAATCTTTTTGAAAGATAAAATGTTACATCCATGCACGACCTAACAATTTTTCTGTAACCATCTTTTCCAAGGATTTTCATAGTGGCATACACACCAGGAACAGACGCTGAGCAACGCGTCCCTGAAAGGCATGCCTGCACACCTGTTAAATAAACAGGTTTTCTGCTGATGCTTTTTAAATATTTTTTTTCCCTTAAAAGTAGCGCACCTGCAGGAATACTCGCCATGCCCATTTTATGGGGGTCAACAGTCATAGAGCATACGCCATCAAGTTTGAAATCAAAATCAGGAAGATTATATCCCAGTTCTTTCAGAAATGGTATGACAAAACCACCAAATGCTGCATCAACATGCAAAAAATTTTTTTCAGCACATATATCAGACAGTTTGTCGATGGGGTCAACAGCACCAAACTCTGTTGTTCCTGCAACACCAGCAACGCATGCTGTATTACCAGATATTTTATCCTCAGCCTCATCAACCCTCATCCTGTATTTTTCATCAAGACCTATTTCAACAGGTTTTAAATCCATCAGATCACATGCTTTGTGAAAAGAAAAATGCGCACTCTCAGGAAAAATTATTTCTTTTTTCTTTGTGAGTTTTTTCGCAATCCATAGCGCTGTAATGTTTGATTCTGTTCCACCACCAGTAATATGTCCATAAGGATTCTTATTATGCAGAAGACTTCCAAGCATTTCAATGAGTTTTTTTTCAAGTTTTTTTGTTCCAGAGTAAAGCCCAGGGTTTCCAAGGTTTGATTCAATAAACATTGAATGCGTCTTCAGCGCAGCAGGATGTGGTTTCGTGCACATTGAGCCAAGAATTCTTCCATCTTTAAAATGATAGTTCTCATCATACGCGCTTCTTAGTTCTTTCATAATCTGGGAATACGGCATGCCTTTTTTGTTCATTGGGTATAGATTGTTTTTGTTGTTTTTATAGGTTGTGATTGACTCATCTATAATGCTTAGCCAACCCGCTTTTTATCTTTTTATCTAATTCCATAACATCCTTATCTGTAAGTTTGCTCTTTTTTGTTATTTTATTCAGCATCTCAAGTCTCATAGCATAATCCCACATAGCCCTGCGCGCAACCTCACTCCATCTTACCTCATTATGGAGCTTAATAATTCTATACAAATCTTCAGGTACAGACAATGTTATGTTCGCCATTTTATCACCCCATATAGTTATGTGAGTTCACATATTTATATGTTTGCACGAAATGGGCTATGGACTTTCAAGCAATAGTTGGGGACAACGGTTGCGGTGTTTGTGAAGTGTGAGCGTAAGCGAACATTTGGGTGAGCGAAGCGAACCACAAACACCGTGTTAGGCGAAGTTGCATTTTATAGCTCTACATCATTATGACGTATCTCATTGTATCTTGACATCTTTTCCATAAGTTCCGGTTTTAATTTGAGCATTTTGTCTTCGAGCGATTTGTATTCTGATACTACTTTCCGTTTTGCCAGAAACTTATAGAACTCCAATAGAGCAGTATATACACCATTAAATATTTCCTCATCAATATCTCCTGTTTTGAGTATGACTTTATGCATAATCTGTTTGAAATATTCTCTTACTCTGACTATATCATCATTAAAAAAATACTCGCTACCATACGATTCCCAAATAAGATCAAATATGTAATTAAGTGTGAACAATATATCATATTTCTCAGCAGAAGTATAATTGGAATTCCATACAAGGTCGAATTTGAACGCCTCGATTTTATCACGATTATAAATACGGACTTGTTTTTCGTATTCTTCCATATCATCTTCATCTTCTAATTTTTCAAGATACTCATAATCTGTTTCTCTAAGAAGATACGCTTCCCAGTTCTTCAACTGCTTGCTCTTAAGCATCAATTTACATGCCTCATAGTTGTTAAGCGTAATCTCGTCTTTTTGATTTAACTCGAGTGATTTCTCCAGCATGGTTTTTGCTGCATCCAAATTACCACGGATCATCTCGAGCCAGCCCATATTACAGTAAAATCTGTGGTTTGAATCACATAACTCTAATGCCTTCTGTTGAGTCTCAAAAGCTTTCTCCATGTCGCTCAGACAGGAATAACAATAGCTAATAGAATCATACACTTTCGCTTTATCTTTTTCGAACTCCGTAAGCAGGTTATAATATTCAATTACCATTTCAAATCGGAGATGTTTTTCCAAAAACTCGCAGGTGTCATAATAAGCATCTATTAAATTTTTCTTAGAAAAATGCGTCTTTAAGGACTGTAGCCCCTTGTCTATGGATTCTTTTCCAATCTTATCCTTACCCTCTTTTATATACCTATATCCCAATTCAAGCAATGCTGGGTAATATTCAGGGCAACCCTTGAGAATCTCCTTTAAATAATCTATCCTCTCCTGTCTAACTAAAGGAGCACTTAGAAGAGGCATTATGTCCTGGGCTATCAGCGCTGAATAATCCCAATCCGCAATATTCCAAGCCTCTGTATTCTGAATGCTTTTCTTCTTTCCCATTTAAATCCCCTTTCAAATTTAAGTGCCGCCATCAATTTCGCCTAACTCGTTATATACGAACCAAGTTCGTATATCATCCCATTTCGGCATTATATCCAAACCATTCAACATATCATTCACTCTTTTTCCTTGCATTCTCCAATATGATTTTTCTTTCAATTGATGCAACCAGTCTTATTGTTTTGTTGACAACGTCAGCGTTTAGACTTATGGAGTCAATGCCGCTTTTTACAAGGAACTCAGTGAACTCTGGGTAAACAGATGGCGCCTGACCGCATATTGAGACAGTGCATCCTTTTTCATGCGCAGCCTTTATCAGATGAGCAATCGCTCTTTTTACAGCCTCGTTTCTTTCATCAA
>Ga0210031_1000173_pt1 | contig 35527 bp, 32 predicted proteins | sample CryGeyCG2014_080_FD_185455 | JGI IMG/M metagenome (GOLD analysis project Ga0210031, IMG submission 185455) | Groundwater microbial communities from aquifer - Crystal Geyser CG03_land_8/20/14_0.80 (SPAdes) (version 2) | ecosystem: Environmental > Aquatic > Deep subsurface > Groundwater | place... | reverse complement strand
TACATTTTTTCTGTTGCAACCCGATAATTATGATCTTTTTCTTCAATGTCCTCACTTTGTCCTTTAAGATAGGCGCGTTCACCTTTTTTTGCAGTTAGTTTTTTTCCAAAGTTTACCGGAACATGGAGATAAATTACAATATTTTCTTTGGGAATTTTGTGAACTTTATATTCCAAGTCATAAAGCCAGTTTAAAAATTCTTTTTGTTTTTTGACATCTGAAAATTTTGCCGATTGATGAGCCAGCGATGAGGTTGCATAGCGATTAGCAATAACATAACCCCCCTTTGCCAAAAAATCATCCATTTCCCGTTTAACAGAAGCTCGATCTACGGCAAAGGCAAGAGATGAAAGATAGGGTGAAACTTGATCCAATGTGCCAAACTCTCCTCTTAAGAACTTCGCCACCGTTTTTCCATGAAATGATGAATAATATTGAGGAAAGTCCACGGACTTTACGGGAATTTTTTGTTGTTTTAAATATGCGATCAATAGTTGTGCTTGGGTAGTTTTACCAGAACCGTTTCCGCCATCAATAACAATTAGTTTTCCCTTTCTTTTTTTCAGATTATTTATATGTTTGATAAAGTCTCTGACTTTATATGGCAGTTGCTCCACAGTATACGACTCAAGGAAGAGGTTGTCTGATGGATTACCCGTCAGCATCGGCGAAATCTTATTTTCATTTCCATTATAAATTAATCCTAATACTGGCTTTGTTTGAGTCAGAGCAAATACAATTTCTCCTCCTACTCCATGTGATGGTTTAGTAACTTCTGCTACAACACAATCTGCCATCTGTATCAACTTAGTTTCTCGTTTGAATATGTCAGTTTTTTTTAGTTTAGCATCACGATTGAATAGTTTTTGATTGATTATTTGTGTTCCAGATAAAATTTGACAACCATTTTTTTTGAGTAACCTTATAATCTCGCGATAATGAAAGTGAAAATCACCGTCATATGAAGTTAAAGCGGTAAAATATACTTTAAGCATTATTTATGTATTATAAGCTAAAATATATGAATAGGTCAAATAGAAAACATGAAGAATAAATTTATACAAGCGCTTTAAATTGAAAGCAAGCTAAAGTTTTTATTAATTATCCTTTCAATTAGCGGATTATCTTTTATTTGATAATCTGCGATTTGGACATGGATTAATTTTGGTTGTGAGACGGGCAGATTTTTATCAGCATAGAGCCATACAAAAGTTCGTTTATTTAATTTTATATTAATTTGGTTAGCTATTGTTTGCGCAATTTTTTGATAAGTTCGACTGATATGTGATGGATGTTTACCATAAGACATTTTCATTGCTTGTGGGTAGATATAGGAGATTAATCCGTTATTTAAATTACCATCCCCTACTCGACCAAAATTCATATTTTCTATTGTTGTTCCAGTGATTGTTAGTTGAGCATTAATTATAATATTAACCTTTTGTGAATATTGACGTTTAACATATTTTTCCAGTAAATTTTTTAGATCATTTATTTTAAGTTTATAATCAGTTTTATTTTTAACGTAGTAATCAACCAAAGCTAAATCAATCTTGATTTTTAGGCTGCTCTTTTCCAATGTTCCTTTTATTACAATATCTTCTCCTATTTCTGGCTGACTATTTTTAATAAGGGAATCTAGATATTTATTTACGGAAAGAACAATTTTTTCTAAGACAGTATAACCTCCAATTCCCATTGCAACCCATTCATCTGAAGCGATAACGTTGTTTTTTGTTAGATACGGAATTAATTTTGCTGGTATCATTTTGACAGCATTTTTAATAAAGAAGTTGTTTTCATGTAAGAAACGATAATTTTCTTTTAAAAAAGTATAGATTTCGCTTCTTATTAAATAATCGAAATTTAATCGTTTTCCTTGATGCTCGTCGGTCGCCCAACCTCCGAGAATAAAAACCATTGGTTTAAAAATACTTCCCGAACCTTGAAAATCTGGAATGGTTTCACCAGCAAGTAAAATACTGTCAGATAAATCGAAATCAATATCTGTTTGATAAAAATCTTTATAAATTGTGGCCAATCGTGTCGTTAAGTGGTTAATTAATAAATCACAGATCATACTTGGATTACCGCGACCTTTGTGTTCAACTACTTCGATAGAAAAATCGTGACTTGGAAGATTGACAAATTTATTGTTAAGTTTCATAAGTTCTTTAAATTTTATTAAATTTTATTAAAACTTAAATATTTTGCTTGACATCTTGGCTAACGTAATATCGTTAGTTTAGAGGTAATTTTATTGTATAATACATATTATTTATGAAGCTTAGAACATCCTTGCCAAAGGAAGAATTAGAAAAAATAATGATTCCATGGCTAAAAATGATTGCTCGTCGTCAGTCTGGATCGATTATTAACGTGACACCTAGAAGTCAACCTTATCATATTCAATATCTAATGGAAAGAAGAGATTTATTAGAGCGGTATATTCCTAATTATGAAGAAATAGAAATCGTGATATTAGACTTATTAACATTATCACTTAAATCATTATCAGAAAAAATCAAAGAAATTTTATTTCAAGTAAAAAATCGTCAAGCAGCCATATTATTCCTTAATACAGATCAGATTTTAACAAAACAAAATAAAACTTTACCAATTTTAAGTGAGGCCTTTTTTAATAAACCTAATATTTCCTTATTATTTTTCTTTTATAAAAATATTTATTTACCAAAATATTTAGAGCTTATAACTAGAAGCGATAAAATAATTCAAAATATCTTTATTGTTCCTTATTACTCTGCTGAAGCAGTTAAGCATTATATTTACTTCAAAGAAGATGAATACAAAACTAGATTACCAGAAAAAATCATCAAAAATATTATTTTAATGTGTGGTGGTCGCTTGTGGTTGGTGGATGAAGCTGTTCGTTATTATAGTGTATCTGGTGATGCGAAAAATATTTTTAATCATGAAGAGATGAAATTACATATAAAAACGGTTTTTTCTGAATATGATGAGGTGGAACAACAGACAATTTTAAAGTTAATAAAAAAAGAATCGATTGATTTAAACGCAAACATAATCGAATACTTTATAAAAATTGGATTAGTATATTTTGAAAAAGGTGAGTATATAATTAAAGTTAAACTGATAGAAAATTACGCATCTTCCCTACTACATCAACAGGTTAGTTTTTCAATAAAAAATCATAGGGAAATTATTATCAACGGAATTAATATTACTGCGCTAATATCACGATCTCAAAGAAAATTATTATACGAACTTATCAAAAACAAAGATAAAACCTTAACTCGAACTCAACTAGCATGCATAGTTTGGAAAGACAGTTCACAATTAGGATATTCAGATTGGGCACTTGATATGGCAATAAATAGATTAAGGATTAAATTACGTTTGCTCGGTATTAGTTCTAAAGTGATTTATACAAAAAAAAACGTTGGATATGGTTTAAAATGTATATAAGATTTTTATAAAGATATGGAGTCGCCCTCTTTAACTTTATTCTCCAAAATCAACTTAACAATTTTGTCTTCGATGGTTTGACGTAGTGTTCTTTCAAGTTCTCGTGCTCCGAATTGAGCGTAATTGGAACTTGCTACTACTTGATTAATCATTTCATCTTTTACTGATATTTTAACTTTATAAAGTTTATATATATCATTAATAATTATTTGTAACTTTGCCTTAGCAATAGTTTCAGCGGAAATTTTATCGATTGGATTAAAAAGTATGACACCATCAAAACGATTGAGAAATTCTGGAGAAAATAAATTTTCTTCAGTAAGAAAAGAGATTAGATTATTTGTTATTTTTGGACTAATCAAGGAAGTATTTTTGGTAAATAGAAGATTTGTTCCTGCGTTGGATGTGGCAATAATAATTAAATTTTTACAATCCACTCGTTTATCATTACCATCATTATAATAGCCCTCATCAAAAATAGTTAGAAAAATATTCAGTAAATCACGGTCTGCTTTTTCAATTTCATCAAGCAAAAGAACTCCATATGGATTATTGCGTAGCGCATTCGTGAGTTGTCCAGGTTGATTTGTTTCGGGTGAGCCGATTAAATTTGGAATATCATCCTTTGACTGGTAAAGTGACATATCAAAACGAATAATAGGAGTATCTTTAAAAAAAATTGAATTTAATGCTTTAGCTGTTTCAGTTTTGCCAACTCCGGTTGGACCAAGAAAAAGAAAAGATGCGAGTGGTTTTTTGCGTTTACCTAATAAAACAAAAGAACGGCGCAGGGCGCTTGATAAACTATTTATAGCAACACCTTGATTAATTATTTTATTATTAAGATCAGTTTCAAGACTGTTTAGTTTATCTTTTATCTTTTGGGATAATTGTGTTGGCGTATGTGTTATTGATGAGAGCGTTTCGTCAATGTGAGCTGGAAGGAGAACAAGATTTTTTTTAGATTTAGAATTTTCAAGTAAACTCGAACAAGCATGGTCGAGTAAATCAATCGCTTTTTCAGGAAAAGGAATTGATGTAATATAAAAATCTGACTTATCAACTGTGGCGATGATGGTTTCGTAAGGAATTGTTATTTGATAATGTTTTTCATAACGAAGACAGACGTCAAGCATGATTTCTTCTGCTTGTGAGCGGTTGATTTCCTTAATGTTGACTGGTGTGAATAAGTGATTGAGATGATCATTGTTATAGATATGCTTTTGATAGAGGAATGGAGTTGTTATTCCAATAATCTGTAGATGTTCTGATTTTGCCATTTTTTCAAACACTAAAGTAAGATCAACGCGATCTTGGTCACCGGATACATATTTATCAAAATTATCAATCAGTATAATTACATTTTTTGCTTCTTCAGCCTCTTCAAGTAATACAGATAAAAGATTTTCTCTTTGTTTCTGGTCTGTTGTTTGGGTAAGGATTTTTTCAAGATTAATTTTAAGGAGACGTTTATAGGCTAGTAAAGGATTTGTTTGACCGTTGTAAATATGATAAGCAACATCATCAATAAGGGTATGTTTTCCAACACCTTCTTCTCCAATAATGATTACATTTGCTGATTGGGTTTTGGTAAGTGCAGTTTCAATTGTTTTGATTTCGTTTTCTCGGCCGAATATTCTTTTAATTGGTTTTTGATATTCACTTGAGGTCAAATTAATGCAGAAGTCATCAAGTGTTGGTGTATATCCTTGTGTCCAGTCACGTCCAAGTGGTGGAGTCAAAAAAAGAGAATGAAGTTTCCACCAACGGGTTTTTTCTATGAAATTTTTGTAAAAATAATCAAACCATCTTTCGACAACAATCTGATTTTCCGATTGAAGAAGGTGTGTTCTGATAAAATCAGTTTTTATTTTATTTTTAATAACCTCACAAGAAGGTTGGATTAAATAAATAAGAAAATTAATTGGTATGGAGATGAAGTAGGAAATCAATAATAGTGGAATAGTAAAAACATAAATTGCTTGAATAATAAAGAAAAAAATTAGAATTGATAAACGTATCCATGCTCCAATACAACATGACATTAAATTAAAACCTAACCTTGTAATCCATTCTCCGAAATAAAATCCCCTACTGGTTTTTTTTGTTATCAAATTTTTCCAAGGGGAAAATAAAGTTTTAAAAAGTGTTGATACGGAAAAAAAATAGGGGAAAAAAATAAATAGGTTAATGAGTGCTTCGATTAAATCGTGAAAGCTAGATTTTAAAAAATGTGAAAAAGACTTGGTGTTTGATTGCATGGATAAAAATAATTATTATAATTATTATAACGATTATAAAAAGAAAAGGGAAGAATAAAAATGGAATCTGGAATAAAGAATAATGAATTATGAATAAAGAATTATGAATGATAAATGAGGGAAAGTAAGAATAAAAATAAATGGCGGGAAATTTGAATACAGTACTATTTTTTGTCCTCCTCAACTTAGCATTCGCCTTTTCAGAATTATCCGTTCATGGCTCATGCTGCATTGTTAGGAGGATATAATCCCGCTGAGCGGGATAATGTGGCCGCTGAGGGATTTGAACCCCCGACCTACTGAATGTAAATCAGACGCTCTAGCCAACTGAGCTAAGCGGCCAAGGATGTTGTTTATTAAACTTACTTTTCGTCTTTGTTTATTTGAACTGCAGCGTAAAGAACATTTATTGGTGGACACATCCCGCTGAGTGGGATAATGTGGGTGCGGATGGAATCGAACCTCAAAGGACATTTACTTGCTCGCGAGGTTTACATCCTCGCCTTTCAAGAGCGTGTCTTCGGGGCAGGCCATCACTTTGTTCTTTACCGCGTCCGACTTTTCTATAACTGGTTGTGCGCTCTGATGGAGTCGGACCATCGCTCTGTTCTTTATCAGAGAACTGTTTTACCGTTAAACTAAGAGCGCTAAAATTGTCAAAGTCATGGCGGGTGAATCAAAGAAATGTTTTATTTACCCCGTAAATGGGACCATTAAACTACGCACCCAACAATATACCTTTACTAATTTAAAATTTCAAATCTAAAATTAGATAGTATATTCCATGTATTATACTGTTACTATTTCCAAATTTCTATAATATAATAGCTTTATGCTTTATTTCTCCGAAATTAAAGGAAAAAAAGTGATATCTGAAGACCATGTTTTAGTTGGATATCTGGATGATTTAATCTTTCAGGCAAGCGAATTTCCTCAATTAACAAAGCTGATTATAAGACTTCCCAATAGCCAAAAGATAATAATTGATATTGATGCGTTGATAAAAATTAAGCACGATATTATCATTAAGAAGAAATATAATCTTAGCAAATTAAGTGAAAATGAATTATATTTAGTTAAGAACTTGCTTGATAAACAAATTATCGATATTAAAGGACATAAAGTTATTCGTGTTAACGATGTGGTTATTCAATACAAGGAAAGCTGGTATATTTCTGGAGTAGATGTAGGAGTTTTGGGTTTATTGAGATGGATTAAACTTGAGAAATTTTTTAAGAATTTATACGAACTTTTTGGATGGAAAATGAAGTCTATTTTTTTATCTTGGGCAGATATTCAACCGCTTGAATTAGCACGAGGACAAGTATTTTTAAAAAAAAAGGAAGAGAAACTGCAAAAGATTCGATCAGAAGATTTAGCAGATTATCTGGAAAAAACCACGATTAGAAACGTTAAGAAAGTAATAGATACTTTAAATACACAATATTCAGCTGAAGTTCTACAAAATTTAAATATTAATTATCAGAGTGCAATTTTCCGTTCATTTCCACCGGAAAAAGCTGCTCAATTTTTAGAAGTTATTGACTCTGATGAAGTAGTTGATATTTTGCTTGCGGTCGGTTATAAAAAACGGCAGTTGATTATTCCTTTTTTGTCTGAATCTAAAAAACAGGAAGTGATCTACTTATTGGATTTATCTAAAACTTCAATTGGAAAATTAATCACATCAGAATATTTTTATGTTGATTCACAAATGACCGTTTTTCAAATCTTGAATAGAATAAAAACCGAAACTACTGATTTTAGTTCATTGAATTATATATACGTTATTAACCAAGAAAAACAACTGATTGGTGTGATTAATTTGCATGAATTATTGTTGCAATCAAACGACGTAGTAGTTTTTAAATTCATGACTCAAAACGTGATTGTTGTGCATCTAACTACTCCTGAAGAAATTGTAGTTAAAAAAATGCTAAAATATCATTTAGTTGCCTTACCAGTGATTGACGTAAATAAAAAAATATTAGGAATTATCACTCTAGATGATGTGGGTGATTTTATATTGAAACAATGGATTTAACATTATGAAAAAACAGTTAATAGTTAAATTATGGTGGAAACGTTTAATAATTTTTTTTGGAGTATTTGGACCGGTGACAATTACCGCTATGGCTGATAATGATGGAGCTGGAGTGGCGACCTATTCTCTGGCGGGCGCCAAGTTTGGTTATTCAATTTTATTTGTGCTATTAGTCGTAACAGTTCTTCTTGCAATTACTCAGGAAATGGGAGTTCGGATAGCAATTGTAACCGGTAAAGGTTTGGGCGATTTAATACGAGAACGTTACGGAGTACTGGTCTCATTATTAGTTTTTTTAGGTTTAGCAGTTGCCAATATTGGAACAATTGTAGCTAATTTTGCTGCAATCAAAGCTACGGTAATTTTATTTCATCTTCCTGTGGTTCCGATTATATTATTTATAGTATTAATGGCTTTTATTTTTGTGACAAGGGGTAATTATCGATCTAATCAAAGAATTTTTTTAGTAGCTTCTTTATTTTATTTTTGTTATGTAGTTTCTGCGATAAAGGTTCAACCTGATTGGGGTTTGGCATTGAAGAGTTTAATCATTCCAACTAATATTCATTTAAATAAAGATTTCATTTTTGCTGTGATTGCGGTTTTGGGAACAACAATAACACCTTGGGGACAATTTTTTGTGCATAGCTTTATTATTGATAAAAAATTATCAATTGATAAACTAAAATATGAGCAGATTGAAACTCTTTTTGGTGCTTTGTTAACTGATTTTTTTTCTTTCTTTATGATTGTTGCAACTGCAGCGGCGTTATTTGTAAATCGGATTACGTTGATATCAGGAGAACAGGCGGCTTTAGCAATTAAACCATTTGCAGGAGATTTAGCAAGTATTTTGTTTGGTTTGGGAATGTTAAATGCTGGATTTATGGGCGTTGTCGTTGTTTCTTTATCAACTGCATATGCTTTTTCTGAATTTTTTGGAAATGAAGGAAGCTTAGATGCTCCTTTTGAAAAAGATAAGATTTTTTATGGTTTATTTCTGACACAGTTAGTCATTGCTGCGATGATTGTATTGCTGCCTTCAATATCATTATTTAAATTAGTATTTTTTACCCAGGCATTGAATGGAGCTCTGCTTCCATTCATGTTTTTTTTCTTATTAAAAATCACCAATAATAAAGAACTGATGGGGAAACACATAAATAACCGATGGTATAATTATTTCGCAATTATCAGTTCAGTGGTAATAATCTTTTCTTCTTTATTCTTAATATTTACCACTATTTTTAGAATATGAAACAACTAATAGTAGTGGCAGATTGGGCTTTGGATAGTATTTCATGTCAAGAAATTAAAAGTGCGGTGAATGGTTTTTTACAAGGGCAGGAAAATCTTAATATTTCATTCGTCAATGTTACTCCATCAACCATTCATACTGGATTTGTTTTAAATCAGATTGTAGAGATAGAAGAACGTTTGGGTCGACCGATGGAAACTGTAATTTTTCAAAACACAGATCCGAGACTTGAGTCCACAACTGGAGTAAAAGAGGCTCGTGGTGCCGAATTTATTATTATTAAACTACTATCTGGAATATATATTTGTGGTCCTAATGCTGGGTACAATTTCTCGTTTATTAAATCAAAAATTGATCAAATATATCTTTATCCAAATTTTTCGTCTGGTACACAATTTCGTTCAAGAGACCTTTATTCGCGTGTATGCGCTCATTTAATTGAAGAAATGGAAGATAAAATGGAATTGGAAGAAACACATACGAATACTATTCCAGAAATACGTGGTATGTATGTGGGTCATATAGATAATTACGGAAATATTAAGACAACACAAAAACATGATTACTTTGTTGGTAAATTTGAACTTCAGGATATGATCACAATAGAAATGAATGGCATTACAAAGAAAGCAAGATATGTGTCAAACTTATTTGGAGGAAATGTTGGAGAATTAGTGATTTATCCAGGTTCGTTTGGTCCGAAAGAAAATCCATATTTAGAAATCACAATTTGGCGCCATTTTACAGAAAAAAAATCTACCACTGGATTAGCTGAATTTAATAATCCAAAAATAGGAGAAGAAATTAAAATAACGCAATAAATTAAAGAAATTGTCCTGCTTGACTTTCTATAAGATTTAGATTAAAAAAATACTCTATCTCACAAAATGAAACGATGTGTTATCTTCAATTAGTTTTAGGCAAATAACCGGGTTAGGGTGATCCAAAAAAAAATAGAAAGGAGGTGATCCATCCGCTCCTTCCAGAACGGATACCTTGTTACGACTTAACCCCCATCGCCGAAAAAATCCTCTCCAGACATAAAGTCGGGATTCAAATTTATCCAACTTTGTTGGCTTGACGGGCGGTGTGTGCAAGAGGCAAGAACGTATTCACCGCGACATGACTGATTCGCGATTACTACCAATTCCGAGTTCATGAGGTCGAGTTTCAGACCCCAATCCCAACTGAGAGAAGATTTTGAGATTTGCTCCTTATTGCTAAGTGGCGAAACTCATTGTTCTTCTCATTGTAACATGTGTGTAGCCCAGGGTATAAGGACCATGTTGACTTGACGTCTGCCCCTCCTTCCTCTACGACGAAATGTCGTAGCAGTCTTCTGTGACAAATATAACACAGAATAGGGGTTGCGTTCGTTGTCCCACTTAAGGGCACTCCTCACGGAACGAACTGACGACAGCCATGCAGTACCTGTCCTAGCCTCCTTGCGGATTTTCTGACTTTCATCAGAATAGAACGCTAGGATGTCAAACCCTGGTGAGGTTCTTCGGTTCGTATCGAATTGAACCACATGTTCCACTGGTTGTGTGCCTCCCCGCCAATTCCTTTGAGTTTTAACCTTGCGGTCGTACTCCCCAGGCGGCTTGCTTAACGGGTTACCTTCTCCACACCCCTCAACATAAGTTGAAAAATGCAGATAGCAAGCATTCGTTTAGGGCTAGGACTACGCAGGTCTCTAATCTGCTTCGCTCCCCTAGCTTTCGTGTCTCAGTGTCAGATGTCTTTCAGAAACCCGCCTTCGCCGCTGGTATTCCCTAGGGTATCAACGCATTTCACTACTCCTCCCTAAGTTCTGGTTTCCCTAAAAACAACTCAATTCTATCAGTATCTTGCCTTTTTCCAAGGTTTGGCCTTGGTCTTTAAAACAGGACTTAATAGAACACCTACACGACCCTTTACGCCCAATAAAACCGGATAACGCTCGTAGCCCACGTATTACCGACGCTTCTGGCACGCAGTTAGCGGCTACTTTCTAGCAGAGTACAGTCAATCCCGCCAAAGGCGGGACTTCTTCCTCTACCACAGTGATTTACACTCGTTAGAGCTTCATCTCACACGCGGCGTCGCGCGGTCAGGCTTTCGCCCATTGCCGACTATTCCTGATTGCTGCCTTCCGTAGAAGTGGGGTCCGTGTCTCAGTACCCCTCTGGCTGACCACCCTCTCGGGCCAGCTACCCGTCATTGGCTTGGTAGGCAGTTACCCTACCAACAACCTGATAGGACGCAGGCTTATCCCTTTCCAAATAGTTATATTCTTTAATCAAGCAGAGCTTGATATTATTGATTATTACCCCCGCTTTCGCGGGGCTATTATCAAGAAAGGGGCAAATACCTACGCGTTACTCAGCCGTCCGCCATTACTCGTGCTCCACACGAGTAAGTTCATCAAGTTCATAAAGTGACAAGTTTATAAAGTAATATTTAACTAATTTCAGTTAACTTTATAAACTTTACGAACTTTCAACTTACCTGTGCGAAGCACAAGACATTCGACTTGCATATCTCAGGCACGCCGCTAGCGTTCATCCTGAGCCAGGATCAAACTCTTAATAAAAGTTTACTTCCTAACCCGATTACTAGCCTAAAATTCTTGTTAAAGAGCAGTAAAGAAGCTGTTTAATAACTATATTAAACAGCTTCATAAGATCTTGTAATAATTCCGACGTTACGTCGAAACAAACAAGCTTTAAGATTTTATGTTATTGAAACTCAAAAGTCAACCGCAAGTTAGTAATAAATAAATAAGTTATCAAAAACTCTCATTCAACTGAAAAAGCATTTCCTTATTTTGTCCTAGCTTAGATAATCCTGTGATCGTTGTGTCACCATATGTTTCCACCAAATTTGTATTAATGTCTAATTCTTTTTGAAAAAAGTCGTTTATATTTGGAACTTTTGCAAGATTTCCTGACAAATATATTCCATTTTTATATATTTCTTCCACAATTTCCGGTTGGACAAACTCAACAATTTCTTTAATCATATCGGTAATTTGATTAAAGCTCGTAAGTAATGCCTCATTGATATCGTTGGTTGACATTTTTATCGACTTTGGAAGACCGTTTTCTAATGATTTTCCTCGAACAGCCAAGGTGGTATTTTCTTGATTGAATCTTAGTAAATTAATTTTTAACTCATCACAAGTTGATTCTCCTAAAATTATTCCGTTTTTAAGATATGCATAATTCATTACCAACTTATTCATCACTTCACCAGCATTTTTTATTACTCTATATGCAATTACTCCTCCACCACTTACAATACCGATCTCAATCAATCCTCCGCCAAGATCAACCGTCAAACAAGGAGTGTGAGAGTTGATATTTGCGCCAGATCCGGTTGCGGTTGCAAGTGTCTTATTAATAATAATAATTTCGCTGCAGCCGGCTTTTTGTAGACACTCAATTACGGCTTTTTTTTCAATTTCAGTTGCGCAAATAGGCACGGTTGCGGTAACAGAAATTGTTGGTTTAATAACCCGATAATTAACAAGATATGGCTGAACCGCTTTACCTATAAAATATTTAAGCAGAGCCACTGTTCCGTCGAAATCAACAATCACGCCACTGCTTAAAGGTTTAATAATCTTAATAAAATCAGGCGTTTTTCCGATAATTGTCTTTGCTTCCTTACCGTAAAATATATATTGATTAGTTTGCTTATTCAAACCAATACAGGTTGGTTCGTTTAATAAGAGACCTTTATTTTCGATTGCAATCCGTGTGTTGGTTGTTCCAAGATCTAAATATAATCTAATCTTAGGGATTATTGAAAAAGAACTATGAAATATTTTTTGAAATAATTGCATATTGTATAATAACTAAGTACTGATATTGTATATTGTAATCTTTTTATGAAAAAACTGTCAACGATAATAGTTAACGCATTATTATTTTTTACTCCGCTAATTGTTTTTTCCCAGACTTCAGAGTTGTTTGAGTTTAACAAAATAATATTTATTTATATATGCTCCATCATTTTATTTGGTTTACTTATATTTAAGCTGACGGCCGATAAATTAAAACCAAAATTATCGTTTTTTGATATTTTAATTTTAATATTTCTCCTTTCACAAATCCTCTCAACTATTTTTTCAATTGATCGACATACTTCAATATTCGGCTACTATGGAAGGTTTAATGGAGGGCTGGTTTCAATTATGCCTATATAACAATATACTTATCAATAAAATATTTATTCATTCTGAACAATGTTCAGAGTCTGCTAAAAACATCAATTTTCAGCTCTATACTTGTTATATTTTGGGGTTTACCAGGCAAATTCGGTTATGATCTAAGTTGTTTTCTATTCACTGGACAGCTTAATAATGGTTGTTGGACCAACCAATTTCATCCGGATCAAAGAATGTTTTCAACGCTTGGTCAACCTAATTGGTTGGGGGCATATTTGGCTGTTAATTTTTTATTTGGATTATTCTTTTTTATTAGATCAATAAATATTAAGTCACGATGTCAAAAGATTGTATGGTTTTTATATTTAATCCTTAATTTTTCTAGCATTTTATTTACCAGATCAAGGTCTTCTCTTCTGGCTCTATTTATTGGGATTGCAATATTTGTTTTTTTACACTTCATACGCATCAAACGCTCTTTAGGAATTGGCATATTAATTATCATTGGATTATTAATTTTTGTTACCGTAAATGGAGTTGATTTTTCGAAAACGATAACGTCAGTTTTTTCTTCAAAAAAAAATATTTCAACCCAAACAAATAAATTTAATGTTGGGGTAACCGACTCATTTGATATTCGCCAAATTGTTTGGGAAGGGGCAATTAAACTGGGTAATCGCTATCCCCTATTTGGATCCGGTGTCGAGACTTTCGCCTATGCCTATTATTTTGTTCGTCCACAGTCTCATAATCTCACTTCAGAATGGGATTATCTATATAACAAAGCTCATAATGAATATTTAAACTATTATGCCACCACTGGAGTTGTTGGCATTGTTACATACATCATTTTAATTATTGGAGTGTTTATCTTGTCTTTTTCAAATCTTTCGCGTCTTTCTTTAAAGATAAAAGAATTAAATAAAAACGAAGTTAAAAATAAGCAAATATATAATAACTTAAGGATTTTAAATAACGCATTAATATCAGGCTATAGCACCATACTTGTTACAAATTTTTTCGGGTTTTCCACCACCACCATTAATTTATTTTTTTACTCAATACCAGCACTTTTATTGATAATTAATCTGCACTTGAAAAATTTCATATTCAATAATCAGAACCCAGTTAATTTGGTTCTAACAAAAAAAATATTACTGTTTATAATTGTTATAATTTGTATAAATTTTATTATTGGAACAGTTAGATACTACAATGCCGATCTGCTCTATAACCAAGCAGAGAGTTATTCCAGCATAGATCGCTATGACATTGCCTCAAGTTTATATTTGCAAGCACTAAATAATAAATATGAGCATGTCTACATTGACAAACTTTCCTATTCTCTGGCCAATATGGCAATGGCGCTTGCATTACAAAAAGATAAAAGCGCTGAAAAAATTAGAAAATTATCGGAATATTACAACCAAAAAAGCTTGTCTGATGCACCATACAATGTTCTGTATTGGAAAACAAAAGCAAAAAACCAATATTTATACTATCAGATTGGTCTTGATAAAAATGAACTTTTAATAGGCATAAAAGCATTGGAAAAAGCAAAAGCCCTATCCCCGACTGACCCGAAAATTCCATACAGTTTGGGAATTTATTATTCATTAATGGAGGATGTTGAAAAGAATATTAATGAAAAAAAACAACTGGAACAAAACGCTTTAATTCAGATTAATCAAGCCATTGCATTAAAACCAGATTACCGCGATGCTTACCTTCTAAAGGGACAGTTGCAAAAAAAATTTAAACTTACAAACGAAGCCATTCAAACTTTCAAATTTATATTAGAAAAATTCGACAAAAACGATGCAACCGTACTCGAAGAATTAAAGTCACTAATCCCCTAACTCCCCCACAACCCCCAAATCCCTCAATCCTTACGGTGTGCTATTAGAATCAGACACTGCCCAGATACATCTTTGTGCAACACCGTCCTTATCCTTGCAGCTAGTTGGAGTACAAAAACCTGCAGCGCCTGTATAAGCAGTTACAATAGTCTGAGAAATTTCCAAACAGGCATAAATCGCATAATTATTAGTAGATGTTGAAGAGTAAAAATATGTTTTTCCTGAATTTGGATCATTAGGCATTTTTTGCATATATGTTTTGATATCACATCCTAAGTTTGGAAGTTCGTCTGGATGACAGAATTTACCACCAAAGTTAACATCTCCCGCAGGAGATCCCGTTGCGATGGGATATGTTTTATTATCTTCATAATACATTTCAAGCGCTCGCTGAATTGTCGAAAGATCGTTTTTCCTTTGGGCATCACGGCTTCTTTTGATTGAAGTCAAAAAATTCCCAGTCATCAGCGTTGTCAGCACACCCAAAATCGCAATCACTATCATTAACTCCATCAAAGTAAAGGCTTTTTTATTTTTCGTACAATAGTGCATAATTATTATTATATACCCCTTCGCTTTCAAATTGCAAAAGCTGATACCCAACGAAGCTTTGATTTTGAAGAGTTATTTAGACGAGATAAATAATTTAAACTCATATTTGAAAGCTACGGTAGGTATATACCAAAGAGTTGCGAAATCAAAGCAGAGTGGTATAGTATATTAAAATAGAATAATTCAAATAGCAATGATAACGCCATCATTTTTAGAAAAACAACAAGAGCAATTGCTTAATAAAGATTACGATGTAAGAATCAGTAATCTTGCTGCTTTTATTCATCATAAAATAAATAAAATACCTGGGAAAATTCTTGATATTGGGGTGGGAAACGCTCTACTGATTAAATACTTTAATAATCAAGGTTATAAAACTTCCGGCATTGAGTTGTCCCAACGTTTGATAAATGATTATAAAAAGCAAAAAGCATTGCGAGGAATTAATTTCAAAAAAGGAGACATCACGAAACTTCAAGGTGATGCCGAATATGATTATGTGCTATGTTGCGATGTCTTGGAGCATATCAAAGACGATAAAAAAGCCATAAAAAATCTTTGGTCATTTGTAAAAATAGGTGGTGTTTTAATTATCAGTGTTCCAGCTCACCCACATCTATTTGGAGAACGCGATAAAATGCTTGGTCATCATCGTCGCTATAACAAACAACAACTTATTAACTTGACATCAAATCTCAACTCATACAAAATTTCAATGCTCACATATTGGAACATATTTGGTTATTTTCCTTATTATTTTTTTGAAAAGATATTACATAAAAAAATTAATGATAATTTTAGATACAAAAAGGGATTAATTAATAAGATCACCGTAACGATAATTGATCTTTTATTCAAACTCGAAGCAAAATTACCCAAGATTCCAATTGGTCTATCACTTGTAATTGTTATTAAAAAAATTAAATAATAAAAAATTTATTCTAATTACGTGTTAACAAAATTAAGACCATTTATCTTTCTATTTTTCATTAATGTTATTTTTTTTCTTCCGCTCTTCTATCCAAACTTAAAAATAATTATTACACCTGAATATGGAGGTGGTGACGAATTACTTTTTCATTATCCGATAAAATTTGCATATCAGCAAACTCTTCATCAGAATAAATTTCTATTTTGGTTAAAAAATACTGGAGCTGGATATCCAATTTTTGCGATACAAGAAATTAATTTTTTTGATCCGATAAATATTTTAACTTTAAAGTTTTTACCGTTTGTATACGCAATTAATACGCAACTATTTGTATATTTCTTGATCTTGCTATTATCAAGTTATTTTTTAGCAAGAACATACAATTTAAACAAAATTTTATCTTGCCTTTTTTCAATTTCACTAACTTATTCTTTTTTTGTAACATCAAACATCATTCATTTGTCTCATATTTCCAGTATGGTGTATGTTCCGTTAATACTGGCTCTATCAATTAGAGCACTAAAGATTAGTTCTACTAAATATTGGCTCTTATTTTTATCTTCGGTTTTTCTTCAATTCATATCAGGTCATATCCAATATTTTATTTACGGTTTTATTATTGTTTTATTAGTTCAAACAATAAATCTATTTTTAAAGAGAAATAAGTTAAGAGATATTTTTGATAAATCAATTCTTAATATACTATTAATATATATAGTCGCTCTTTTAATATCTGGTTTTCAACTGCTTCCGTCAATTGAGTTTTATCTCAATTCAATGCGTAGTAATACAGTGGTGGGTTACCAACAAAAAAGCGATCTTAAATTATTATTGACGATTTTTTTCCCGTTTATTTTTTATAATCAAAATTTAGTTTCTTCTACCAAATATAATTTAAGTTCCTTTATTCCTCCCTGGGATTCAAATTTTTTTTACGGTTTTTTTCCTTTATTTGGCTATGTATTATTTATTTTTTATAGAATAAAGAAGAAAATAATAGATATTCCAAAAAATTATTTCAGGCCACTTTTAATTTGCCTCTTATTTTTATTAATTTTGTATTTAGGAAAGAACTCACCAATAAATTTCATCTATAATATCCCTCCCTTTTCTATACTGCGTGCGAATGAAAGAATTACCTATTTAATTTTATTAATTCTTATTTTAATAAACTTTAAAGTTTTTGCCTTATTTCAAAAAGTTAGAAATATTAAATTACTGGTAGTAGTTGTTTTAATAACAACATTCACTACTAACTATTTTTCTTTTTATAATTTTCACGCGTTTAATAATACTTCAGTTTATCATTTGTTTAACACAAATAAAGAAAAAAACATCGGAAGAATAATGAGTTTATTTGATTATCATCAGATTATCTGGAAATATTTATTAAAAAATGGTCTTGATAAATCACAAAATAATATTTATCAAGAGTTAATCGAATTATCAAGTTTACAAAATCAAAATTTATATGCTGGAATTTCATCGTTTAATCTGCCAACGAACGCGTATAATCTTAAAAATCATAATATTATTTATAGTTTAATTAACGAAGAAAATTTAAGAAAACCCGCTTATATAAAGAAAATAGATATTAGTTTAAATAGTGTTAATCAGTATTGGCTAAAGGCAAGCGCGATCAAATACATTTTTTCACCCTATCCATATAATCCAACTCCTGAACTAAAGCTTATTAAAATTGAGAAAACAAAGATCGCGCCTGTTTATCAATACGAGGTAATAAATAATCTATCAAGATTTCAGTTTTATCAGAAAACCATTCTTACAAAATCTCTAAAAGATTTGATTAGCTATTCAAAAAAAATAGATAATTCATGGGTTTTCATTCATGAAGATATTAGTACAGATTTACTAAAACCTACTGTTCCTTTTGACGGAAAAGTAAAAGCAGTAATTACTGACGTTAACGAAAATTTAAAAATTCAAACAAAAACAAACACAGACTCATTTTTTGTTTTAGCTGACACATACTATCCCGGTTGGCATGCGTATATTGATGGAAAAGAAACCAAAATATTTCGGGCAAATCTGATGTTTCGCGGCATTGTTCTTCCCAAAGGAGACCATACAGTTGAGTTCAAATATATCCCTCACTCGTTCTATCTGGGCGTAGCTGTGAGTGGAATGACTTTGGTAGGAATAGCAATTGTATATTTTCTGTCATACCGAGGAGTCTTTAGAAGACGAGGGATCTTACGATAGCTTGTTTTAGATTCCTCACCCCGTTAAGCGGGGGGTTCGGAATGACAAGTTTTGATTGTAATAAAATTAGTCTTATTGGTAACGGGATTGCCACGTCCCGATGTAAACTCGGGACTCGCAATGACATTGTTTGATAATAATTATCAATTAATTGAATATTGGAAAATTGAAACTTGATTGAAAATTGAGAGTTGAACATTGATCCTTAAATTCCTTATTCATAATTCTTAATTCATAATTCATAATTCATAATGATAATGGCACATCCTCTTTCTTCTTCAACTCATCATATAACTTCATCAATTTTTCCGGATCCTTAGGTTTAATATTACATAGTCCGTAATATTTTATTATTGTTTTCAAATCTTCGCTTTTTGAAAAAAAGGTTTCTTCTTTTGTGTTTTTCATGTAATACCTTGCCAAAATACAGTCTTTTTCGTTCATAAATAATGTAAGCGTTTGCGGTTTGACAGTTTCCGGTTTTAAATCAATCATAATATTTGCCAGAATTTGCTTTGCTAATGTTTTATTTCCAGAAACATAGGCAAAAAGTGCAAAGTTTTCATATGCAGAATTTATGACATTGTTTAAGTCCTTAAGATAAAGCAAATTATTCTGTTGTGCGTTTAATTTATATGGTTTTAATTGTTTCCAAAAGTTTTGATTTTCCATTAACAGTTTTGGAGTTTGACTAAGAAGAGTTTTTTTGTCAGGAATATATTTCCATAACATTCCATATGGCACCCAAAGTTCAGTTCCAATCTCAATATCTGTAAAGAAATTATATTTAGCACGATTTATTTTGATGATATTTAAAAAATTATCTATAGTTTTTTCTTGCTCATCATATGTTAAATCAAGATTTTTTATCAATGCTTGTAGTCTTTTCCGATAAAAACTTCGGGAAAGTGCAGAGGGATTAATAATATAAATTCGTTTTTTTAAGTATTGTTTTTCGTTTTTTAAATATTCATAGGTCATGGGAAATAATAATCGATCATGATTAATCAAAAGAATTGATTTATCAGGAGAAGATTTTAATATTTGTTGAGCCACAAGGTTAAAGTTCTTTGTTTTGGGCAATAGTGATAGCGTGCTTAGACTTGATTGATAGATAGTGTTAAAATATACGATTAGAATAATAAAAAATATTAGTTTTGGAAATATTTGAATAATCTTTTTATTTGAATGTTTAGAAACAAAATTACTAACAAGTTCATATGAATATTTCAATCCAATCGCAAAAAATGGAATTAAAGATAGATAAACAAAAGTCAGAAATTTTTCAAAAGTCGCAGCACTAAAGAGAGTTGTTAACATATAACCGGCGTAGAAAAAAAAGAAAAGACAAGTTGCAGCTTGAATCAGTAAAAAAATATATAGATTGTTTCTTTTTCTCAATGCAAAAACTACGCCAATTAATATAAAAATCACACCCAGAGGGCGAAAATCTTTAACGATCAAAGTTAGAGCAGAAATAAAAGATAATGCACTTCCAATCAGGCTTGGCATTGAATTTTGATAGGCTTTGAAAGTGCCAAAAGATGCACGGGTGATGAGATTAATAAAACCACCAATAGTTGGAGCATTTTCAAAATCAAATAAAGGTTGATTTTGAGCGGCAAAAAAAACATACAAGTAAGACATTGATCCAATAAATAAGAAAAGTATCTTATATTTTAATTTTAAAAAAAACAACTTTCGACCTTTCTTAATCAAAAAATACCAAGCCGGTAAAAAAAGCAAAGCAATATGCTGATGTGCAATCATTAAACCGATGATAAAAAACGCAAAATAACTATAGATTTGCTTTTTTTGTTGGATAAATAATAAAAGTATTAATGACATGGTAATAATAAGTAGATTATTTAGACTGAAAACCTCAGGAATAACCGTGTGCATCCGGACAATAAATAAATTTCCAAATAAAAGCGCAGAGAAAAAACTGATGATTTTATTTTTTGTGATTTTTTCTAAAAACAAATACAAGATTACGATAGATAAAGTAGAAAAAATCAAAGATACAACTCCAAAATATATGGGTAAATTCAGTGTGTTTGCTATTAATCGATAAATATTGATAAATACAGAATATAATGGATAGCCTGGAGCGTGGGAAATCGCAAAAAACTCACCCACGTAGTTAAATTCAGCGCTATCCCCTCCATAAAGCCACCTGGAAAGGAATGGGAGATTAGTAATAAAGTAAATTAAGGCGAGTGATAAAAGTATTAGCTTATTTTTCATAATAATGATTATTATAGCAGGAAATAAGTCTATCTTTAATGATTTGATTATTTGCTTTTTGCTTTGATACTTATGCGTCATTCCCGTGAAGACGGGAATCCAGACATAATATACCTTTTTATAGTATCTTTTGATACAAATCTTTCCACTCTGGATTCTTTTCTTCAATTAGTCTTATTTTCCAAAGACGATTCCATTTCTTTAGTTGTTTCTCTCTTGTTATAGCAGATTCAGGATTTTCGTGAATTTCGTAATAAACTAAATGGTGAACTTCGTATTTTTTAGTAAATCCATCGGTTTTTTGATTTTTATGTTCCCAGATTCTTCTTACAAGGTTATTTGTTATTCCAACATAAAGAGTTCCGTTTCGTTGAGAAGAAAGAATATAAACACAGTAAGAGTTTTTATTCATATTTTGTTTGTCATTCCCTCGGAGGAGGGAATCCAGACATAATAAACATTATTTATAAGGTAATTATAGACTGGATCCCCGCCTACGCGGGGATGACATTTTGTTTTAAAGTTACTATTTCATACATAAGAGAATTTTATTGAAGAGGAGACAGGGATTTCGACAGATGTTATAAGAGTACTTGATTCTTTTTCTACAGGAACAGCGTATCCTGAATCTGTCAGCAATTCCACATGAAATTTGATTAAGTCTTTCATTCTTTTTAACGCCTGGTCAATAGTTTTTCCATAATCGCTTAAGCCAAGAACTTGACAGTAGGCAACAAAATCATCTTTTTCTTTTTCAATCACGATTTTATAGTTGAGGATTCTTGTTTCCATATATTTGAATTTTACAGACAAATGAGTTGTTAGTCAATACAAAAAACCCCGCCTTACACGAAGGCGGGGGATTTTCAACTTAAGTTAGAGCCTGTTTGAAAACTATTTATTAAAGCTAAAATAGTTTTCAATTACAGGCACTTATGAAGCTGTTATTAAAGTTTTCAAACAGCTTCTTACATAATGCACCAATAGCATGTTAGAGTTTCTGCACCTCCATGACCCATACAGTTCACTGGAGCTGGTACTGCGATTCCAGTAGCGTCGTATTTTGTGTTAGGATCTGCTCTAAATGATTTTGCTTGTGGCAAGAAACAAACTCTGACTTGTAAATTTTCATCGGCTGCTGTTCCTGTGATGTAAATTTTGTTTTTATAAGCATCGGCCAAATCCATAAAATTAGATTTTAATTCTCCTGCACTTGTTAAATTTGTAATCATCGTAGATATTATTTCATCAGTTAATTTATTTGATAATGGGTCACCATCTGGACATGTTCCATCATCTGCGCACCAAGGCATATGATTTTTGATTGCATAATATCGAATCACCGCACCTTGAATTTCCGATGTGGTGTTTCGAATGCCAGTGTCAGTGCCTTTTTTGAGCTGCTCAAATGGATCAAGCGCAGCCAAAAGACCAACTGCAAGCGCACCAAGAAGCGCAATAACGATTAATAACTCAACCAATGTGAAACCGAATTTAGATTGTTTCATATATATATGTTGAATAATAACGTTTATAACAACGATTTATATTAAATATAAAGATATTTTTATTGGTTGTCAAGGGGCATTTATTAATTACTAATTATTCTAATTTCTAATTGACCTAAAGAATTCCCAATTTCCAATTGGGTATTGGTGATTATTTAGGTTAATTAGGTCAATTAGGTAATTAGGGTAATTTACTTGAAAGAACTTGTCAGATTGTATATTGGCGTAATCACCGATGTCACCAAAAATCCAACTCCCAGTCCAAGAAAAACCAAAATCAAAGGTTCAATCAGGGTGGTCATGGTTTTGGTGGCAATTTCCGACTCCATTTCAAAATATTTTGATAATCTTCCCAACGTGTCATCCAAATGTCCAGTCTGCTCCCCGACCGTTGTCATTTGAATTAAAATCGGTGGAAAAACTTTTTCATTGGCCATGGCTTTGCCCAAAGACAGCCCTTTCTCTACTTGTTTATAGATATTTTGAAATGCAATCTGATAAACCATATTATCCGATGTTTCCATAATAATCTGTAAACCATCAAGAATTGAAACACCAGAGCTAATCAGAATAGATAGTGTTCTGGTTGCATCAACCAGCGAAGAAATTTTAATAATATTTCCAAGCACCGGAAGCTTGAACAGCATCCTGTCATATTGAAGTTTTCCCTGCTTTGTTTTTATATACGCTTTAAGCGCATTGACGCCAACAAAAACAGAAACAACAATCACCGGCCAGAAACGTACGCAAAAATCCGATACGAACATTAAAATTTTTGTACTCATCGGTAACTCAACATTAAAATCCTGATATAAAACTAAAAGTTTAGGAACCACAAAAGTTACCATAATGAACATTACCACCACCATTCCAATCACAACAATTGCCGGATAAATCAAAGCGCCCTTAATTTTTCCCTTAAATTCACGTTGTTTTTCTAAATTGTCCGCAAGTTTAAGTAAGATCTCACTTAATTTACCCGATGCCTCTCCGGAACGAACAAGTGCAATATATAGATTAGAAAATGAACCTTTGTATTTTAATAATGCCGACGAAAGAGTTTGGCCGCCACGAATATCTTTATCAATATCTTTAATCATCTTTAATAATGCAAAGTTAGTTGTTTGTTTTTTTAAAATATCAAAACAATCAATTAAAGTTAATCCTGCATTTAGCATGATTGCCAGTTGTCTTGTAAAATCAACAATATCATTAAAACCTACTTTGACAAAAAGATTATTTAACGTACTATGATCCTCAATCGGAGCAATGTTAATCGGGAAAAAGTCATTAGTTCGCAGATAATTTACCACATCAGTGGTTGAGTGAGACTCAATTTTACCTTCAACAATCTTATTATTTTTTAAGGCTTTATACTTGAAAAACATCTTTTAAATTAAGAAGCTGTTTTTAAATAAAATGACAGCTTCATAAGGATCTGTAATGAAAACTGATTTTTGTGATTTAACTGAAGTTTTCATACAACTCCTAACATTTTTTGTAATTGACGTGGTCGAATTGCATATTGAATCGCAGTTTCTTTGGAAATTGCTCCTTTAGCAAGCAGTTGTAAAAGATGCTTTTCAAAAGAAATCATTCCTTCGGCTTCACTGGTGGTGAGAACATTATCCAGTAGATAACTTTTTCCTTCACGAATGATTGCGGAAACCGCAGTATTACTGATTAAAACTTCCAAGGCTGCGACTCGACTGTTATTATCAATTGTTGGCAAGAGTCTTTGGGCGACCACAGCTTTTAAGGCGGAAGCAAGTTGACCTTTGATTTGATTTTGTTGATGTGCCGGGAAAATATCAATGATTCTGTCAATTGTTTCCGGGGTGGAACTGGTGTGCAGGGTGGAAAAAACCAAATGTCCGGTTTCTGCTAGGGTGATGGCCGCTTGAACCGTGTCGTAGTCGCGCATTTCTCCGATTAATATCACATCAGGGTCTTCACGCATTGCAGATTTAAGTGATGCTGTCCATGAATGTGTATCTTGATGTAGTTCGCGTTGGGAAATGATTGATTTTGCCGGTGGATAGACAAACTCAATTGGATCTTCAACTGTCAGAATATGTTTGCCCTCATTTAGATTAATCTCATTAATAATTGCAGCCAGAGAGGTTGACTTTCCTTCTCCAGTTGGACCGGTAATTAAAACCAAACCTTGATTATATTTTGCAAATGTATGAAGAATTGGAGGAAGTTGCAACTCGTCAATGGTTTTAATGTTTGATGGGATCAAACGAAAAGCTGCGGCCAAGTTATTTTTAACAGTATAAACGTTTGCACGAAATCTCACCTGATTAAATCCATACCCAAAATCAATTTCCTTATTTTCTTGAAGAATTTTTTTCTGTTCATCAGTGAGCAGTGCGTTGATCATTTCCGCTGCATTATCTTGATTAATGATCGGATATGTCTTGAGAGGATAAAGATTATTATTAATACGAATAGTGGGATAATACTCGGGAATCAAATGCAGGTCTGATGCATTTTTGTCAATTGTGATTTGGAAAAGCTCTTGGATGGTCATAAAAAAATTTCTAATTTCTAATTATTCTAATTAACCTAAGAAATTCCCAATTGTCTAATGTCCAACTAAATTTTGGCATTTGGAATTTATTTAGAAATTAGGTTAATTAGGTCAATTAGGTTAATTTAAACCTCTGCAATCCTCAATATTTCCTCAATAGTTGTGATTCCCTCAAGTGCTTTTAAATAACCATCTTGCTTCATAATAATCATTCCTTCTTTTTTTGACTGTTCAACAATTTCTCTGGCTGACGCTTGTTTTAATATCATTCTATTGATTTGTGAAGAGATTTTCAATACCTCAAAAATAGCCACTCGTCCACGATAGCCGGTATAATTACACTCAACACAACCGGTTCCTTTAAATAGTTGAATTGGTGTTTGGTTATTACGATATTTATCAGGAAGTAAGTCACCCAAAACTGCGATGATGCTATCTTGCAATGCCTTAGGCGGTTCGTAGGTTGTTTTACAATGTTCACAGACTCTTCTGGCAATTCTTTGGGCAACCGATGCGTTCAAAACTGACGCAATTAAAAATGGTTCTCCACCCAAATCAATCAAACGAGGAATTGTCGTGGCCGAATCATTTGTATGAAGAGTAGAAAACACCAAATGACCGGTTAATGCTGCTTGAATCGCTAGTTGAGTTGTTTCTTTATCACGAATTTCTCCAACCAAGATAATATTTGGATCTTGTCGTAAAAATGATCGTAACCCATTAGCAAAAGTAAGCCCGGCTTGAGGATTAATCTGTACTTGATTTAAACCTGCAATTTGATATTCAACTGGATCTTCAAGTGTGACAATATTAACACTTGGTTTATTCAAATTTGTAAGTATTGAATACAAAGTTGTGGTTTTCCCAGAACCCGTCGGACCGGTAACAAGAATAATTCCGTAAGGTTTGGTAATTGCTTCTTGTAAATCCTTAAACTGTGGTCCCCGCAAACCAAGTTCTGTTAAAGATGGCAGCCCTCCACTTTTTTTCAAAAGACGCATAACAACTTTTTCACCATTAACTGTTGGGAGTGTAGAAACACGCAAATCAACTGTTTCATTACCCAAGGAGAACTCAAAACGACCATCTTGAGGAATTCGTTTTTCATCAATTTTTAATTGAGAAAGAATTTTTATTCTTGAGACTAAGGAGTCATGAATAGTTTTTGGAAGAATTAATTTTGCCTGTAATATTCCATCAATGCGATAGCGTACACGCGTTTGTGTTTCTGAAGGTTCAATATGAATATCTGATGTCCGACTTTTTAATGCAAACTCAAGGATTGTGTCAACAATTTTTGCAATTGGCGCTTCAGTAATTGTTGTGGTTGTTGATGTAACTTGTTGTTTTTTTTCCATTGAAAATACTTCTTCAAGTGCTTGATGAATTTCCGGAGACAGTCCCCTTGAATAAGAGATATCGATTGCTTTGATAATTTCTGACTCAAAAGCAAGAGCAAAAATAGTGCGTTTATTGGTTTTTTTCTCGATGAAATTAACAATGGTAGTATCACCCGGGTTTGTTGATGCTAAATATAGGGTTTCATTTTTTTGGTCATAGTTATAAGGAATAATAGTGAAGCGTCGGGAAACCGCCTCTGGGATCATTGTGAGCGCTTGCGGATCAATTGCAGCTGAGGCAATGTCGATGAACGGAACGTTCAGGATTTTTGCTTTTGTTTTTAATATTTCTTCTCTTTTTATTGATGTGAATTGTAATAAATATTGATCAATGGTAATATTATTTTGTAAGCAACCAATCTCAAATTTATCAGCATCTATTTGAGTGATAATTTTGTTGTCAACAAGGATGTTTAAGAATTGTTTTGGAGGAATGATCATAAATTTAATATAATGATATTTATAATAAAAAGCAATATTTGATTTCAAATCCAAAATCTAAAGCTCAAAGACACAAATCAAATCCAAATTTCAAAGTTCAAATGTTAAATTAACTTAACTCTTTGGATTTTGTCCTTTGAATTTATTTTGTATCTTTGGATTTTATTTATTATATGAATATTTCGACCATTCCCCTATTAATCATCACAAACTCTAATGAGGGGTTTGAAGGTTATATAAAAAAATTTATAGCTGAAAATACCCCTGAGTTTAAAGAAATAAATACCATTGAACCTGAAAAAAATGAAATAACCATTGATCAAATTAGATCAATCTATGGAATGATTAAGCATATACCCCAACAAAGAAGACTAATCATCATCAAGAGTTTTGATTCTGCAAAAACTTTAACACAAAACGCAATTTTAAAATTACTGGAAGAAAAAACAGTAAATACTCAGTTTGTTCTTCAGGCTAAAAATCTAAATAAAATCATTGATACTATTCAGTCAAGAGTTAAGGTAATTAATTTAGTTCAATCTGAAAAAGTTTTAGATGAGACTTATAAAAAATTAATTGAGCTAATAATTACACAATCAAAAGCAAAAAGCCTGGCTTTTTTAAACGAAAAAGAATTCACCAACCCCAATCTTGAATTTATTAATAAGTTTTTGATAAATCTGCAACTTTATTTTTTGAGTACTAAAGAACTAAACCAAAATCAAATAATAATAATAATAAATAAGTCCTTTGAATATCAAAAGCAGCTTGGTTCGATTAATCTCAACTTGCAATTAACATTGGACAGTATATTAATTTTTATTTATACTGTAATAAATATTAAAGAATAGTTTGTTATAAGTTACATAAAATTGTCATTGCGAACCCGAGCATAGTTAATCGAGGGTGAAGCAATCCCGTTAAAACAGAGCGTCTTATTGGTAACGAGATTGCCACCCTGTAAAATTTATATAAACATTTTACGGGGTAAACGCTTCGTTAACACTGTAAATTTATTTAAGAAATTTACATGTGCTCGCAATGACATAGCTTAAGATTATTTAATAAATTAAAAATGAAAACTCCAAAAGGATGCAAACAAGCTTTCACCCTGATCGAACTTATAGTCGTTATTGCTATTATTGGTGTCTTAACCGCTTTTGCAGTTCCAAATTTTATGGCAGCGCGTGAGCGTGCTCGAGATGTTCAAAGAAAAAATGATTTAAAGCAATTACAAAGTGCAATTGAAATGTATAAACTCGATAATGGAGAATATCCATCAAGTATTTTATTTACAAAAATGAAAGTTGTAACAAACACCTGTTGGTATAACGATAATGACGACGGAACTAGTGGCCCTGATTTTATCTCAACTTGTCCGACAGACGACAAAGTTATCTATATGAAAAAAGTTGTTCGAGATCCAAATCGATCAGTTGCTGCAGATAATAAAGCATATTATTATTCTTCATCAGATAAATATAAGTATATAGTTTGTGCATGTTTAGAAAATCAAGGTGACGCTGATGGAGTAGCTGGAAATTGCGACGACATTTCATATAAGTGTAACAACGGAACTGGTAAGAATTACACATTAACTGAACCATAAAAACTTATGTTACAATTAAAAAAAGCCTTTACCTTACTTGAAATACTTGTTGTGATTGGAATTATTAGCATAATGGTGGCAATGGGTACAGCATCATATTCAACTGCGCAAAAAAAAGCCCGTGATGCCAAACGAAAAACCGATCTAAGAACAATTCAAAATGCTTTGGAGCAGTATTATTCAGTTTGTAATTATCTTTATCCTACACCTGCGCCCGCATCCCCTGGTTTAGTCAATGAAGTATTTTGTCCTAATCCATCAATAGGTATATTGCAAAGTGCCGACACTCCAATTGACCCAAAATCTAAAACAAAATATAATATGACAGATGGTGGTGATACCTATTTAATTTGCGCGCCAACAATTTCCGCAACAATGGGTTTAGAAACAGAGGCGGCCGCGTATTGTTTAAAAAATCAACAATAAAAATAGTAGTTAGGGGGGAAAAACAGAATTCAGTAGGGGCGAACTTTATGTTCGCCCGAAATTTGATATTGAAAATTGAATAAAAATTGAAAATTTTAAATTTAAAATTAGAATTATGAAAAAAAATATAATAGCCTTCACCCTCATCGAAATTCTTGTTGTCACCACGATTATTGGTATTCTCACTGCAGCCGGTGCAACCGCATATAGCATGATGGGAAAAACATCTCGTGACGCCAGACGAAAAGCTGATTTGGAGCAAATCCGCTCAGCCTTGGAGATGTATCGAAGTAATTCTACAAGTAGTAGTTATCCAACTACAGCTGAAGGATTAGCAATATTGTCATCGGGTTCACCTAAATATTTAGAAACCGCCATTACCGATCCGAAATCAGGCAATTCTTATAAGTATACTAGTACTAGTGGTAGTGATTATACTCTCTCAACTTATCTTGAAATACCTGGAACAGTAGAATGTGACGGCGCTACTTGTGATGGTGGTGCAAAAAGTTGCACATATTGTTTAGGACCATATGGTAAAAAGTAATTTATCTTTCTCCTTAATCGAAATCATAGTTGTCATTGCAATCATTGCAGTTGTCACCTCAATGGGATTTGCTAATTTTCATCGTCAACAGTCTGATCAACAACTCAAAGCCGAAACTCGAAAAATGGCAGATATGATTTCGCTTGCAAGAAAAAAAGCATCCGTAAGTGATACTTCTCCTTGTGTCGCCGGTTTAATTACAAACGATAAAATCAAAAAATATGAATTTTTAATTAAGCCTTCCACCAAGACTTATGAAGTTTTTCCTGAATGCGCTACTAACGCTACTCCTGAAAGAATTACATATACTATCCAGTCAAATGATATTTTAATTATAACGCCCGCAGTAGAAAGTTCTATATTCTTTTATCCTCGACTGATGACAGAGACAACAACAATGACAGTTAATATAAAAAATAATGTGACAAATCGTTGTTGTCAAATTGATATAAACGCAGCTGGTGTGATCAAAGAAATTCCTTGCGCAGAGTGTCCCGCGCTTTAATATTTATTACTAAATCATTATGTCATTGCGAGTGAAGCGAAGCAATCCCGTTAATTTAAGACGACATGTATCAATTATTAGCTTCACCTTGATCGAAGTTCTGATCTTTTCCGCCATTGTATCGACTTTTTTTGTGTCTGCTGTTGCAATCACAACGTTTTTACTACGAAGTATGAAAGTTAATGAGCATAAAATCATAGCAACGCGTTATGCGGAAGAATTACTTGAATGGGTGCGCGCAACCAAAGAGAAAGATTGGAACAATTCAATTACAGGTTGTTTTAATGTCTCTCCAGTTTTAAGCACAGGTTGTGTGGCTGATGTAAAAATATTAACAGATCCTCTGCTGTTGGGAGAAGCACCAAATAAAATCTATAATCGTAAATCTATCCAAATAGGCATGGTGCAAACTCCAGATGGCGAGATTGTTCAAAAAACAATTAAAGTAATAGTTGAATGGGCCGAAGGTCAAAATACGCAGTCAGTAACCCTTGATACCATTATTGCAATTTGGGAAAGATGATGGTCAAATGATCAATTATCAATTTTCAATTATCAAACAATTATCAATCATCAATGAATTATTGATCATTTTTTTTATTTGTTTTTCATTAATTGATCATTGAGCGTTGATTATTGATTATTATATTTTTATTATGAAAAAAAATAATATTATGTCATTGCGAGCGAAGCCCGCTGAGCGGGCGGAGCGTGGCAATCCCGTTAATACAAAACGACATATTTCAATTACTAGCTTTACCCTAATCGAAGTGATTGTGTCTTTAGCAGTGATTGGGTTAGTCATTCCAGCAATTTTCAGTATTGTTTTTGTATTAATGAATCAACAAGCAAAAATTCAACGTTTAAAAATTATCAAACAGGAGGGAGATTACATTTTAAATCACATCAGTAATCAAATAAAAAATAACGCGATTGGTGTGGATAAATACACGTTGCCATCTCCACCAGGGCCAGAGAAAGATTACGACATAGACCCAATATTTACTTGTAGTAATTTTGGTAGCGATGATGGTGTAAATTTTTACATTATTGATAAGGGGAAAGATTTTCATACTGAAAAAACCGATTTCAATAACTGGTTTAAATACGTTCTTAATGCAGACTCTATCAGTTCACAATCTTCCACAACAACAGATGTGATTCTAAACTCAAGCAATGTGAAAGTTAATCAAATACTATTACCTCCTCTCATACCGACAATTCCTTTTATTTCCTGTAAGAAAGATAATGGTAATGACTACTCCCCTCCTGTTATTTCGGTAAACTTCCGAATAGAATATAATACGAATTCATCGCGGGTTGAAGACAAAGCCTTTTTTAATTATCAAGGAAGTTTTAAACTGAGGACATATTAATAAATAAATCTTACAAGCTTTTTTAAGTAAATTAACCTAATTACCTAATTGGTCTATTTAACCTAAATAATAACTAATTCCCAATTGGATATTGAAAATTTTTTAGGTTAATTAGAAATTAGAATAATTAGATATTTAAATGTTTGTATCTTAACTTCTTCTTTCTCTTGACTTAAATTAACCAATCATCCATACTAAAAATATGGCGAGTAATTATATTACGATTGAAATCGGCGAAAAGCATACAAGAGTGATTGATGCTGATATTAAAAAGGAAAAATTAACGCTTCAGTCGGCCGGATATGATTTAACAAGCAAAGATTATTTTACTGCAACAAGCAGTGTTGTGATAGAAGCACAAGCAAAGTTAATTCAAACATTAATAAGTAATTTAAAGATAAAAAAAACTGATGTTGGTTTAATAATTCCCGATGGTCAAACTTATTCACAAATTATTGAGATGCCAAAACTAAATGAAAAAGAACTCTTGTCTGCTATCAGATATCAGGCAGATCAGTTTGTTCCAATGCCAATTGAAAAAGTTAGTTTAGATATTGAAATTCTTAAAGAAGATCCAGAAACAAGAAAACTATTAATTCTGATTGTTGCTGCACCAAAAACATTGGTTAATAAAATTGAAAAAACCGCATCAACCGCCGATTTAAACCCAATATTTCTTAAAAACGAATTAAGTGCTTTTATTAATTTTCCATCTCAATTTATTAAGTCCGATGATAAGGACGATACTTTAATTGTTAATTTAGGTTATCACAACAGTTCATTATATCTTCTACGCGGAAGCGATCATTTAATTGTCAACAATCGAACCTTTCAGTTTGGTATAAACATTTTTATTCGTGATCTTATGGTTAATTTAAATGTCGATGAGGACAAGGCTTTCAGTCTGCTTAAAGAAATTGGTTTTGACTATACTGCTTCAGTAAATCTTCAACCCTTGGTCGAACCACTGGCCAAAGAACTCACTGTACAGATTGAAAAAGGGGTTATGCTTGCAAAAAATAATTATAGTATAAATATTAAAAAAGTCTTAATTTATAATTATGATAGCTATATAAAAGGAATTGTTGATAAAGTTGGACAAACTCTTAATCTTTCCACCTTTTCATTAAACTTAAACCAAAATATTGTTAATAACCAAATTAAAGTTGCTTTTGAAACAGAACTGTCGTCTTTTATATCTAACATTGGTGGACAAATATAATGAAAAAAGGAATAAATTTATTCAGGCATAGAAAAAAGCCATCTGTTTCTCCAATATTTATTTTGATTCGGAATCTTTCTCTTATTGGAGCGTCATTGTCGTTTATTGCCTTTATTTTTATTAATAGTTGGCTTTTAAATGTTTCCAGAATTAACGTTGATTTATTGCATCAAAAAAAAGTTTTACTTGAAGATATTTTAAAACAAAAAGATAATGAGGCGAAAATAAATTTTTTTAAAGTTAAATTAAGCCAGTTGGAAAATTTTAGTAAAGATAACGCTGATTTTAAACCCCTTTATTTTTTATTAAAAGATAGTTTTATTGAGGCATCAGGGAGTTCGACCATCGATGAACTGTCAATTGATAATAAAAAAAAGTTTAGTTTTAAAATAAATCTCGAAAAATTTGAAGATTTTGTAGCTTATGTTAATACAATCACCACACCAAAATATGTGCAGTTATTTGACGAATTGAATGTGAGCAATTTTTCATATGAAGGAGACAAAACATATTCATTAGTATTTTCTGGTACGCTAAAATGAAAACTAGTTCAACTTTTAGAATTGATATAGAGGCACTCAAGAATCGAAAAGAAACAATGGTGTTATTTTCAATGGTGATATTTATTATTATTTCCTTTATCACGTTGTATTCATACAATAATTTAAGCGCGACGAAACATAAAAATGAATTATTAAATCAGGAAATCTCGTCTTTAAAAAATCGAAGAGATAATATCTTGCTCAATGTAAAAACATTAAATGAAAATGGTGATTTTACAAACTATAATCAAGTTTTGGGAACGTTGATTCCAGAAAGCGAAGATTTTTTCTCAATAATTTATACATTGCAGCAAATCTCACAACAAAGTGGTCTTATTATTGAAGATTATACTGTTTCAATTGGACGATCAACAAATCAAAAAACAAGCATATCCATCACTTATGTTGATGACCAAGTTAGTTTTATGAAATTTTTAGATTTATATCAATATGCGGGAGGTCGTCTTGTGACAATTCCAAAAATTAATTGGAAGTCTGATGCTTCTGGAAAAACAAAGGTCTTATTGAATTTTTATTCGAAAGGTTTTATCCCATCAAATGAGCAAGTTTTTAAAATTAGTAAAATTGAACAAAATAAAGTTAAAGACATTCTTTCAAAAATTAAAATAAATGTATTAAATCCAGAAGCAACTCCCGAAGTATCTGTTGATTATGAAACCAAAGACAATCCGTTTGAGCCATAATTAATGTGATACGAATAAAACAAAACAATGCAAATGCTACAAATATACGAATAAAAACATATATATCCTAACAGGTTTGAAACGTAGATAACCTGACAGGTTTGAGATCATGTTATTTGATAAGAACCTGTCAGGTTATGTTAGTTATGGCAAGAACCTGTCAGGTTATGGTCCCTGGAAGGGATTAGTAATTTTTTGGCAACCTACATCTTAAAGAATTTTAGAAGTTTTGCAAAACCATCGGAGATTTGTGCACCTTTTCCACGCCAATATTCCAGTCTTTCTTTGTTTATCACGAGAGCAGTTTTTTTATCAAGATGAGGATTATATGATCCAATTTTTTCTACATACTGTGTGTCACGTTTTTTTCGTTTATCAATTGCAATAATCCGGTAGGTTGCATAATCTCGCTTTCCAAAACGTGATAATCTAAGTGTAATTGCCATAATTAAATATTATTTATACTAAAAATAACAAATATAGAATTTTTAGTATATCAAAATTATTTTAACATATCCAGTGTAATTTTTGCCGCATTTTCTTCTGCATCTTTTTTTGACATTCCAATCGCCAGTCCAAATGGTTTTGCGTTAATAAAAACTTTGATTGTGAATCTTTTTTTATGATCAGGACCAACTTGTTTTACTACTTGATAAACAGGTAGGGTATGAAACCGAGATTGAGCGGTTTCTTGTAAATGACTTTTTGGACTAAGATAGAGTTTGTTTTTAACAATATGATCGAGTCGATCGGCAAACAAATGTTTATTTACAAAATCATAAGTACGATCAAATCCTTGATCTAAAAAAACTGCTCCAATGAGCGCCTCAAAGCAATCAGCTAAAATATTAGTATTTTTTCGTCCCACTCCTTTTTCTTCACCGTGGGATAAACACAAATAACTTCCAAGATCAAGCGTTCTGGCTGATGTTGCCAGACTTTCGGTGCGAACAATTGCCGATTTAATATCAGTATAGTCCCCTTCTTCAAGATTTTGATATGTTTTGTATAGATATATTGAGGTAATTAATGACAGAACACTATCACCTAAAAATTCTAACTTTTCATTTGATTGGAGTTTTAATCCTTTGTTTTCGTTTAAATATGAACGATGAATAAAAATATTACTTAATAGTCTCTTATCTTTAAATGTAATCTGGATTTTATTTTCCAGTAGATTTGGTTGTTTCATTTTTTTTAAGTAAAAATTTTGATAGCACACCGTTAATAAAAGCATAGGATTTTTCCGATCCAAACTCTTTTGCAAGGTCAATTGCTTCGTTAATTATGGCTTTTTCCGGTTCGGTCTTTTGGAAAACTAGTTCAAAAATGGCTAAACGGATGATTGCAAGGTCGATTTTTGCCATTTCTTTAATGGGAAAACGTGGAGCATTGGTTTTAATTAACACATCAATTGCTTCAAGATTGGAAATGATATCAGAAATTAAACTTTTTGAACTCTTGTGTTGGGGTTGATTAAAGCTATGAGAGTATAACTGTTCCAACAATTTAATCCGCTTTTGATGACGAGGATCCATAATTAAGTTGTAAGTGAAAAGTTTATAAAATTAATTAAGTTCATCAAGTTTATAAAGTAGAAAGTTATAAAGTTATATTGAATTATCAAGATTACTTTATGAACTTTACAAACTTGATAACTTGTTACTTTTATTCTTTATCATCTAATTAATTACTTTTTGCACGCTTTACAAATTTGGTGAGGCAACTTTTTTTTC